>Ga0137365_10002665_pt1 | contig 14175 bp, 17 predicted proteins | sample SagtaG_9_FD_104799 | JGI IMG/M metagenome (GOLD analysis project Ga0137365, IMG submission 104799) | Vadose zone soil microbial communities from Sagehorn Ranch, Mendocino, California, USA - Sage1_L_40_16 metaG | ecosystem: Environmental > Terrestrial > Soil > Vadose zone | place: USA...
CATCGGGAGGGTCCTTCGCTTGTTCACGGACTCGCGCATCCTGCCCACTCCCACGAGTCCATCCCAAATCAGCGATGCCGTTCCCCTGCCCCATGTCCCCAGGCAGTCACGCCGGTAACACCCAGCGACCTGGAGCGGTCACCGCTGCGCTCAACAGTCGTCCCCGCGAGACCCTCGGCTGGAGAACCCCTGCCGAGCCCCTCAACGATCACCTACGCTTACTCCAACAAGGAAGCGTTGCGATGATCCCTTGAACCCAGGCAATACGCCAGTTTCCGCTACACCAGCCGCCTGGCCGAGGTCGGCGTCACCCCATCAATCGGGACAGTCGCCGATTCCTGTGACAATGCCATGGCCGAATCGCTGATCGCCACCTTCAAAGCCGAGCTGATCGACCGGCAAACCTGGCGGCGACGCGACGATTTCGAGTTCGCGGGTGGTGGAGTGGGTCGGCTGATACAACACCCGCCGCCTCCACTCGGCCATCGGCGACGTCCCGCCGGCCGAGCGCGAGGCCGACTAACTACGCTGCCACCGACACCCTGCAACCGACCGGAACCACCTAACACGGTCGCCAAGAAACCCAGGGCAGCTCACCCGCGCATCAGCATGCGAGGCTGCGCTAATACCAGCGCCAGGTCGTCGTCCAGGCGGCCTCCTGCATGCTGCAGCAGCCGCGCCACCAGCCCGTCGAGCGCCGCACCCAACGAGGATGCGGCCAGCGCCGCCTGCACCTGGCCGTCCAGCTCGAACTGCCGCCCGCCAGGCGCCCGGGCCTCGATCAGGCCGTCGGTGTACAACAGCAACCGGTCAGTCGAGGCCAAGGTGAACTGCTGCAGGGTCGGGTCTGGACTCAGCCCCAGCGGAGTGGTCGGTTCGCCGTTGGCCAGCAGTTCGGCCGATGCCGACCCGAACCGCAGTGGCGGCGGGTGGCCGCAGTTGACCAGCTGCAGTTGGCCGCGCCGGCCAAACTGCGCGAGGACCGCGGTGACGAAGTCCTCCTCGCCAACCTGGAATCGGATGCTGTGGTCCAACTCGGCGGCCAGCTCCACTAGACTCGGGTGGGCGGCAGCGGCCGTCCGGAAACTGGCAAGTACCAGCGCAGCCAGCTGCACGGCCTCCAGGCCCTTGCCCCTTGACGTCGCCGACCAGCACCCTGAGGCCGTACCGCGTCACGGCCACGTCGTAGAAGTCGCCGCCGACCAAGGCATCCTCGCTGGCCGACAGGTAGCGCACGGCCAGCCCGACCCGGCCCATCCGAGGCGGGACCGGGCGCAGGATCGTCCGCTGGGCGACCTCAGCGATCCGGGTGATACGCACCAGCGCCTGCTCCTGCCCGGCGCGACGGTGAGCGATGAAGACGCCCAACGCCCCTGCGGTCGCCACCCCAAGGCAGCGCAGCAGGTGGTCGGTGGTGCCAAAGATCCCATCTGGGACGCCCAGCAGGACCGCAATGGCGACCGCGTACAAGCCCACGATCCCGGTGGATCGGGCGTCGAGGGTGGCCGCGGCCAGCAGCGGACCGGCGACCAACAGGTCGAGCAGGATCGCGCGGTCGCCGGTCCAGGCGTCCAACAACGCGATGACGGAGGTGACCAGTATCGCGACAAGCATCGACCGGGTCTTGGCCTGCACCGCACCTCCAATTACGCAAGGAATGCGGCCGGCGGGGTCAAGGCCGGCTGACGACCCCCCGCGCAGAAGTATGCTCGGCCACCCCGGCATCACCAAATCAACCATATTCGCTTCGCAGCCCAGGCGGGCGCGCAGGCGCTGCAGGGCGGCCGGATCCAATAGAGCACTCCGGAGACATCGAGTTTGGAACCGGTCCGCTGTTTTCATGCCAGGGGCGGGACTGTCCGGACAACCCGCCGAGCCAGTGGCTGAAGCGTCCGGGGATCAGACACCAGCGGCGGCTCGAGCTGGCGCTTCCGGCCACGATGCGTGCGGGGTGGCGACGCAAGCCGCAGGGAGATAGGGGCGTGGCAAGGTGCAATCGAACCTCACCGGTGGCTGGCGTAGACTCCCGACGACCCGGACGTGCGCCGATAAGGGGAGAGGCCATGCGGATCGAACCCGCCGCGCTGGCCAAGGCCTTCGGCACACTCGATCAGGTTGACCTGGATCGAGGTTTGGCTGCCGCCGTCCTGCAGTTGCTTGCCATGACCAAACGGCTACTTGACGCCGACGGCGTCGGGCTGATGCTGGTCGACGCCGAGGGGATGCTGCGCTGGGCGGCCGCCTCCGACCAGCAGGCCGAGCAGCCGGAACAGGCCCAGGAGGAACTCGCGCAGGGACCCTGCACGGATGCGTTCTGGCAGCGGGCACCCGTGCCGGTCCGCGACGTTACCCAGGAGGGCGCCGAGGCGATCGCCTCGGTGCTGCTGGGTGCCAGCTTCAGGGCCGCCCTGAGCGTGCCGGTCGAGCTTGCTGGCGGGCCGATCGGCACGCTGGACGCCTACGCGAGTGGCGAGCGCGCGTGGAACGAGAGCGAGATCACCGCCCTGCAGGCCTGCGCCGGGGTGGTCGCCAACCTGCTCGGCCATGCCGTGGCCGCCTACACGCAGGACCGTCTGGCCCGCCAACTGCAGGTCGCCTTGGACCACCGTGTGGTGATCGAGCAGGCTAAAGGGGCGCTGATGGAGCGTGAGGCGGTCGATGCGGCGACTGCGTTCGAGAGGCTGCGAAGCGTCGCCCGGTCCAGCCGCCGCACGGTCGGTGAGGTGGCCCGCGAGGTCTTGGCCGGGGTACCGCTGCCAGTGGTACCAGCGCAGGGGACCCAGTCGACCAGCAGGCTTGCGGTCATCGCCTACCAGCAGGCAGCCGGCCTGCACGAGCGGCTCGCAGCGTTGTACGAGCTGCTCGGCCACCCCAACCGGGCACGCCAGGAGTGGCAGCGCGCCGTTGGGGCGCGAGCCCAGGCCGAGCGGGCCGAGACCAGCAGGACAGCGAGGATCGACTCACAGCCCCACAGGACCCCGGACGTCAACCAGTAGCGCCCTCCGGCTGCTGTTCACGAGTCCGGCCTGTCAGCCATAGCCCGTGAACAGGGCGATCACGTCCAGACACGTCACCTCATGGGCCTCCGTGTATACTTCCAGTGAGGCGCGTGGTAGGTCTTCCTGGCGTGCGCCGAGCGTGCAGGTTGGCGCCCGGCCTGCCGATCAAGGTGGTCATCAACAACAACGGCGAGCTCGGCCAGATCCTCTGGGAGCAGATGGTGCTCGGCTATCCCGAGTACGGCGTGCGCTTCCAGCACGCGATGGATTTCGCGCCGTTCGCCGAGTCGTGCGGCGGCCTCGGCATCCGGGTCGAGAAGGCGGCCGACGTCGAGCGCGCCGTCCAGGCGGCGCTGGACCATCCCGGTCCGGCCCTGGTCGACGTGCTGGTCAACCCCGACGAGCCGCCGCTGCCCGGCAAGGTCACCTACGAGCAGGCCAAGGGCTTCGCGCAGGCGTGGCTCCGCGGTCAGCCGCACAAGGCGACCATGGCCTCCACGCTGTTCCGCGACAAGCTCGACCAGCTCAAGAGCTGACGGGGGCGGTGACTGATGCGCACGCCGATTCGATCAGGCGGCGACGGCGCCGAGCGCTGCGGCCGGGCCGCCGGCGCCGACCGGGATCGCAGGTACAGCGTCAGCCACCTCATCGGTGGCCGCCCGGGCCGACGAGGATGTCAAGCAGGTCACGGCCGTCGCAGGCCAGCTCCGCCAGGCGGAGCGCCGCCACCCGAGCCCGCTGCTCGGCGGCCGGCAGGCTGCGCAAGGTCGACAGAGTCCGGACGGCCAGCGCCGAGACGGCCTGCGCCCGTTCGTCGGATGGTTCGGGGACCGGCGGGGGCCGCCCGAGCAGCCACGCCGCGGCGACCATGCGGGCGGTGCCGCGCCGGTCGACCCCCCTGGGCTCCGGGGCGCTCGGGGAGGGCGAGGCGCAGCCTCGGTGCCGGCCCTATCAAGCAGTTGCCACAGGATCACCTGCGCCGGGTCGGGCGCCGGGTCGGCGTAGGTGACCTGGCGTGAGGTGGCATCGCTGAGCACGCCGCTGAGCCCGACGAGCACGGTGTCCGCCCGCTGGGGCTGCGGCTGCGTGCCCCGGCTGGCATGGCCGTGGTCCTCGACTACCATGGTGGGCGGGTTGGGCAGCTTGGCCGCCGGGATCGCCAGCACCTGGCGGGCCGCGCCGCGCAGGTCGTCCAGGGCGGCGGCGTGCGCCATGGTCACGCATACCTTGGGCGCGTCCGTGGTGCAGATCTGGGCGGTCGCGCCCCGGTCGGCGACGATCGAGTCGGCCGCCAGGCCGCCGGGCAGCAGCGCCAGCGCCGCCGAGCGGCGGAGCTCGATCCCAAAGATGCGGGCGGTCATCGCTCCTCCGGCCGCTGTTCAGCGCCGGCGAGCTGGCCCCGGCCGTGACCAGGCGGACCGGGCCGCCATTGCTGGCAATCGATCTGGCGATACCCCGCAGCATCGACCCGCGCGTCAGGAACCTGCCCGGGGTCCGGCTGCTGGACCTGGAGGGCCGTGGCCGCACGGGGTGCAGGACGCCGGCAGGTGGTCTAAGGCGCTGCGAATAGGCGACCGCATCGTCGAGGAGGAGGCGCGTCGCTACCTCGCCTCGGACGCCAGCCGGGTGGCCGGGCCGACCATCGCCGCCATCCGGCGCCAGGCCGCGCGGGTGTGCGAGCGGGAGCTGGACCAGGCGGTGGGCGCATCGCCCACGCTCGACCGAGCCGCCGCCCGCGCCGCCCTCCATCGCGTGGTAGCCAAGCAGCTCCAGGTCCGCTCGTCATGGCGCGCCAGGCAGCCGCGGCCGGAGACGACCGCTGGCTCGCCGACCTCGCTCGCATGTTCGACCTCGACGCCGGCTGGCGCGGGGACCCGCCCGGCCGATAACCCCCACCCGCTGGCTCGCCGGGCCGCTTCAGCCCGCCAGGCGCAACCGCCACGCAGCGGCCACGCGCCACGGACACGGATCATCAGTCGACAAGCCCGCCGCGCCAAGCTCTGACCGCAAGCCGGCCACCAGCGCCTGGCTCATCGCGCAGATCAGCTCGCGGTGGGACTCGGCCAACTTCTCGAACGGGGCAGTTGCCTATGTCCAGTCAGACGGCGTCGCGCCGCGGCTTACAGCGGAACTCCCGAACGGCGGCCACCCGGGGTGTTCCTGGTCGACTCCAAAGCCTGGCATGGCACCATCACCTGGCCGTCGATGGGTCCGCCTGGCACAACGGTTATCCGCTAGGCCAGACCCTTGCCACCGTCAGGTGGGAAGCCCAGCAGCTCGCGACCACCTTGGACGTGCCGGTGTTGCCGCTGCTGTGCGTCCATGACACCACGATGTCCTGGAACGGGCTCTACGTGGATCACGTCCCCGTGCTCACCCCCAAGAGGCTGCTGGCCCTGCTGGGATTCCTGGAGGCGCACATGGACCCCACCGGGGTGATGCTGCTGGTCCAGCACGCCCGCCACCAGCTCCACCCTGCCACATGAGCCGAGCATCCTTTCGGGAACTCCTCGGATACTGGGACGAGCGACGCCGAAGCCAGGCGCGCGATAGGCTCGCTGGCGTGCCGAACGCACTTGCCGAGACCATCGCGTTGCTGCTGCTGGCCGCCACGCTGGCGTTTGCGGTCATCCGGCCCCGCGGCCTGCCCGAGGCGGTGGCGGCGGTCCCGGCCGCCCTGCTGATGGTCGCCCTGGGTATCCTGCCGGTCCACGCGGCGCTCGACGAGCTGGGTGCGCTCGGCCCAACCCTGGGGTTCCTGGCGGCGGTGCTGGTCCTGGCGGAGCTGTGCGAGCGGGAGGGGCTGTTCGCCGCGGCCGGGCAGCGCATGGCCAGCGCCTCACGTGGCCGGCCGGTGGCGCTGCTCGGCCTGGTGTTTGTGGTCGGCGCGGCGGTCACCGCCGTGCTCAGCCTGGACGCGACCGTGGTGCTGCTCACCCCGGTAGTGTTCGCCACCGCCCTGCGGCTGCGGCTGCGCCCCAAGCCGCACGTCTACGCCTGCACCCACCTGGCCAACTCGGCGTCACTGCTGCTGCCGGTGTCGAACCTGACCAACCTGCTGGCCTTCCGCGCCAGCAGCCTGTCGTTTGCCCGCTTTGCCACCACCATGACCCTGCCGTGGCTGGCGGCGATCGCGGTCGAGTGGCTGGTCCTGCGGCGTTTTTTCGCTCCCGACCTGGTCGGCAGGGGCGAGGTCGTCACCCAGCCGAAGGCCGGCGGTGCGCCCCGCTACGCGGTGGCGGTGCTCACGCTCACCCTGGTCGGGTTCGGGTTGGCCTCGCTGGTGCACCTGGACCCGGCGGTGGTCGCCGCCGCTGGCGCGCTGGCGCTGGCGGTGCCGGCGCTGCGCGGCCGCCGTGCCCGCCTGGCCGATCTTGGCCGTGCGGTCGGGCTGGGGTTCCTGGCGTTCGTGGCCGCCCTCGGCGTGGTCGTGCGGGGAGTCTCCGACGCCGGGCTTGGCCGGCTGGTCGACCGGCTGCTGCCAGCGGGCAGCTCACTGTGGTCGCTGCTGGCGGTGGCGGCGGTCGCCGCGGTGCTGGCCAACCTGGTCAACAACCTGCCCGCGATCCTGCTGCTGCTGCCGGCCGCCGCAGCGGCCGGCCCGGGGAGCGTGCTGGCCTGTCTGGTCGGCGTCAACATTGGGCCGAACCTGACCTACGTGGGCTCGCTGGCCACCCTGCTGTGGCGCCGGGTGCTGCGCGAACGCGACGCCGAGCCGGCGGTCGCAGAATTCTTGCAGCTGGGCGGGCTGACCGTCCCGGCCGGGCTGCTTGCCGCCACCGCGGCGCTGTGGCTGATGCTGCGCGTACTACCATGACCGCCACCATGGACACCACGCTGCGGGTGCTGGTCTGGCTGGTCGAGGGCACCTGGCAGGGCTGCATCGACGCCGCCAAGCCCTTACTGACCCAAGACGCCCAGATCACCCTGCTCCACGTGGCCCCCACCGAGGTGGAAGAGGCCGCCGCCGGCGCGCTGGCCGGCCTACTCGGCCGTGGCCGCCCAGGACCTGGCCGGCACCCGGCCGAGCGGATCAGCGTCCTGTCCGCCCAGGAGGCCGCCGAGCTGCTAGCGGCCGCGGAGGCACGCCTTGGCCGCCACGCCCACCGCCAGGCAGCTGGCGGCCGGGTCGAGCGCGTGGTCGTCCAGGCAGCCCAAGGCGCTGACCTGCTGGTGGCAGCCCGCGACGGGGACCGCTCCCGCCTCGGCCCGGCGAGCCTCGGCCCGGCGACCCGCTTTGTGGTCGACCACGCCCCCTGCCCGGTCCTGCTGGTCTGGCCCGACCAGGCACCCGGGGTCGAGTCGATCCCACCACCGCCACCCCACCCGCCACACCCCGGACCGCCCGCACGCCCGCCCCCGTGACGCGGATTGCTCGGTTGGGTCGTGGAAGAAGGCGAGCACACAGCCGACGGTCGCACGCGGCTGGAGGACAGGCTTGGTGGGCCGCTGGACGAGCGACTCACCTATGTCATCACCGAACGATTCGGCGACGCAGCAGCTGACGAGCCGTCGTCACCCTTGCCACACATAACGTGGCTTGCTGGGGCGCTTGCTGACGCGATCGGCACGGCGGCGAGCAGTGGAGGGGGGTCTACCCGCTCGCCGCCGTACCGGCTGACCAGCACGGGACGGCGCTGATAGCCGCTCATGGTCCGGCTGAAGCGCTGGCCAGGCATTCCCCTACAAGCGGCGGCTTGGCACCGGTCGTGTCGGAGTCTCACCCGTGCAGGGGCGCGGCCGCCATCCGCAACTTGCGGTAGGCCCCGCTCGATCGTGCCGGCCCCGTCGACGTTGCCGGGTAAGCGCCGCGTCCAATCCTCAGGCGGGCTCGGGCGGCGACCGGTCGTCGTCGTGGCCGGATCGGTCGACGCCCAGGCCGGCATCGCCGCCCAGGGCCTCGGCCAAGCCGGGGTGCAGCCGGAACAGGCGATCCAGGCCAGTCAGGCGAACGATGCGCTCGACCAGCCCCCCGGCGCGGACCAGCTGGATGGACCCCCCTTCGTGGCGGTGGTCGAGCAGGCGCCCACGGGCGCCGACCAACACGCCAAGGCCCACCGAATCGATGAAGCCTGCCGCGGGCCCTCCACAGTCTTGCCGAGCAAACCGGTGTGTCGATGATGACGGCGATCGCCTGGCGGCCCACCCGGGCGGAAGTGTCAGAGGCGGTCCAGGAGGCACGCGAGGTTGCACAACTCGCCAGCGCCATCGGTCGCCCGCCAGGGATGTACCGGCTCGACGATGTCCTGCTCGAGTCGGTGCTTGTCCGACCCTCGACCGTCACCGAGCGGCTGATGCAGCTGGTCGCACCGTTGGCCGAGGGAACGGCGCTCCGGGAGACGCTCGAGACCTACCTGGCCGCCGACCTGGATCGCCGTCGCGCCGCAAGTGCGCTGCACATCCACCCCAACACGCTCGACTACCGACTCCGCCGCATTCACGAGCTCACCGGACTGGCGCCGACGACCACCCATGGACTACAGCTGCTGAGCGCGGCGCTCATCGCGTCGCGGCTGCGTGGCGGCGCCACAAGCAGTGGCTCCTCGGACCATCCGTAGCTGCGCGGGTCGCGGGGACGGGTCGCTGTCTACCCGTGTCGCCGGTTGAAAGGCAGCTTCCTCGTCGGGATTGAAAGGATCGCGCCAGGACACAGTGGAATAGGCCCCCCTGCCACTGGGTCCTGGCGTTCCTCTGTGGCCACGGACCGAGCCGCAACACCTGCACCAGGCCCTCAGGCAGGCGACGCTCCCCACATGAAGCCCGCGGAGGGCTACTCGCCCCGCCGAGCTGCCCCATGGAACGTCACCAGGTCGTGAACAGGTTCTCTTCTCCACGATCTGACCTGTCAACGACGGCCGAAAGCTGACCCGGCGGGTTCAACCGGTGTGCGCAAGGAGCTCGGCGAGCTTTTCTGATGGTGTCAGGTATCCGAGCGTCTTGCGGGGCCGGTTGTTGAGGCTGCGGGCGATGCGGGCGAGGTCAGCGGCGGAGTGCACGGATAGGTCGGTTCCTTTGGGCAGGTACTGGCGCAGCAGACCGTTGGTGTTCTCGTTGGATCCGCGCTGCCAGGGCTTGTGCGGATCGCAGAAGTAGACCGGGATGCCGGTGGCGATGGTGAATTGGGCGTGGTAGGCCATCTCCTTGCCCTGGTCCCAGGTAATGGTGCGGGCGAGCTGGCCGGGCAGGGCGGTGATCGCCTGCCGCATCGCTTGCTCGACCAGGTGCGCGTCGCGGCCGGCGGGCAGGTGCAGCAGCAGGACGTAGCGGGTGGCCCGCTCGACCAGGGTGCCGACTGCTGACTTGCAGTCCATGCCGATGATCAGGTCGCCTTCCCAGTGGCCGGGCACGGCCCGGTCGGCGGCCTCGGCGGGCCGCTGGCTGATCATCACCATGTCCCGGGAGCTGGCCGGTGTTCTCCACGCGACCCTGGGGGCGGCGCTTTGCCCGCCCGGTCCGCAGGCAGCGGGCCAGCTCCCGGCGCAGCTCGCCGCGGCCCTGCACGTAGAGGGCCTGGTAGATGGTTTCGTGGCTCACCCGCATCATGGGATCGCCTGCGAACTCGATCCGCAACCGGGCCGAGATCTGCGCCGGCGACCACCAGTCGGCCAGCCAGCTGCTGACCCGGGCGGCCAGCGGGGCATGGGCCAGCTTCGGGGTCTTAGGCCGCCTGGCCTGCGCCCGGGCGCGCTGGTGAGCCCGCCACGCCCGGTACTGGGCCCGGCCGCCGCCTGCGGCCACCTCTCGCGACACTGTGGAGGTCGCTTTCCCCAGCCGGGCGGCGATCACGGTGAAGGACTCCCCGGCATGCACGCCCAGGGTGATCTCCTCCCGGTCTGCCAGCGTCAGCCGCCCCGGTCCTGGCACCCAGCGGTCCTGCCGGACCAGCCGCCGCGGGCTGTGCCGCGCGATCAGCGCCACCCCCTGATGCGAGCAGCCCGCCTGGGGCCCGATCTCACGCAGCGACAGGCCCTGGCCTTCAGCCTCAGCGCCAGCTGCCGCTGCTCTGCCGTCAGATGGACAGGCATCCGCGAAACCTCCTCGTCGAGTCCAAGAATCCTCTCGACTCGCCGAGGGAGTTGCGCAGACCACTTGAATGCGCCCAACCAACGATCCGGTGATCCGGCGAGCGATCTTGCTCCGGCGCGTCGAAGTTCGAGGCCGCGACGTAACATCCTGGCTGCTGGTCGCGTTTGTGCTAGTGGAGGATACTCGGGTGGATTGCATGTCCTGTCGGGTAACTGCAGTACCTGTCGGGTAACTGCAGTACTCGTCTTCGCCTCCAAGGAGATGGTGACGATGCGACGGACAGCTCTGGTCGTTGGCTTCTTTCTGCTGGTGGCGGCCGCGGCAACGGTCAGCCCCGCGGTGGCCCAGCCGACCGCGGAGAACCCCTCGGATGTGGCGGCCGACTTCAACCACGATGGGGTCGCTGACCTGGCGGTCGGGGTTCCTGGCGAAAACGATGTCGCCGGGGCGGTCAACGTGCTGTACGGGGCTGGTGTTGGGTTGAGCGGTACCGGCGCGCAGGTCTTCTTTCAGGTCGGCGGCACACCCGAGGCCGGCGATCGGTTCGGGTCGGCGGTGGCGGCCGGGGACTTCAACGGTGACGGGTTCGCCGACCTGGCCGCCGGCGCCTCGGGAGAGAACGTCGGTGGCGCCCCTGACGCCGGTGCGGTCAGCGTGCTGTACGGCTCGGCCGCAGGGCTGACCGCCACCGGGGGCGGCTGTTCACCCAGGTCGGGGGTCTAGTCGAGGGCGGCGATGAGTTCGGGTCGGCGCTGGCGGCTGGGGACTTCAACCACGATAGCTTCGCCGACCTGGCCGCCGGCGCTCCCGGCGAGAACGTCGGCAGCACCGTGGATGCGGGCGCGGTCAGCGTGCTGCCGGGCTCGGCAGGCGGGCTGACCAGCACCGGTGGGCGGTTGTTCACCCAGAACAGCCCTGGGGTGCCGGGCACCGCTGAAACCTTCGACCTGTTCGGTGGTTTGGAGATCGTGTTCTGACGGCCATCCTGACAGCGCCGGGCCGCCCGCCTGCCACGTCCGGTGACCCCGGCCCTCTGGTCGCTGGATCAGTAATTCAGACCCTGGCCGCTATCGTCCAACAAGCCGGCAGCTAGGTGGCCAAGATAACGGCCCTCGTCGTTGTAAGCGAGGTCCGGACGGTTGGCCTGCCAGCGGACAGGCAGGTTGACCTGCGGCGTTGCTGTCCGTGGTTGTTCGCTGCTGACCGCTGGTCTTGGATGGTCCACGGCCCCAACGCGGCCCACGCGGCATCCTCGTGACTGCTCCGGCTCCCCCTCGGATGGAGGGTGAGGCCGGTGCCCCGGTAACCGTCGTGTCGCCGCCGGGCCGGAGGGCGGCCAGAGGCCGCCCGCAGGCCGGCCTTGAAGAGTGTAGAGAGACTACTCACAGGCCAGCCGCCATGACCTGACGGAATACCGATAGTGCCCGTCAATGATCAGCCACAGCGCTTTTGCAACACCCTGGTACGAGTCAGTTTCACAAGCTTCACAAGCGGATGAGAGGAGGGGCTGAAACCCGCCGTCACGCCGCTCCGCTCCCCGAGGCTCGGAGCATGACCGTCGCCTGACCTGCGGTTTCTGCATGTCGGCCACGACCGCTCGTGCCCGCCGATGACCAGCGGTTCCCGGTGCCGTGCGGTTCGGCCCCGGTGTGGGCGAATGCTCAAGGGCGCCGCTCCGACACGGCCGACCAGGCGGCCGCCAGGCACGCGTATCCCGTCGCGATGGCGCCGGCGACCGGGGCGAAGAGCCCGGCGACCGGGACGATCGTGCCGTCGCTGCCGGCGACGATGGTCGGCGCGTAGATGCTCACCAGCACGACCGCGCCCCAGATGCCCAGCACGGCCACGGGCAGGCCCCACCGGGCCATCCGGTCGCGGGCCGGGAAGGCGGCGCCGAACATGACGAAGCCGGTGGCCACCGCCCCCCAGATCCAGATCGTGAGCGCCACGATCGGCACGTGGTCCTGGCTGCTTGAGATCAGGTCCGGCGCGAACACGCTGCTGAGCGCCATGGCCAGCCAGAGGCCGGCGACGGCGACCGCCGCCGGGAGCATCCGTCCGGTGCGCTGGTCACGCTCGACATCATGGATTCTCGGTGTCACGACTTCGGTCGCTGTCATGCGATCACCATCCCTGCTGGAGGCGCCGGCGAGCACCACCTCATGGCGACGCCCGCCGTGCGCCGTCACTGACATTTCGCCACTCTGCATGCCTGGCCGGAAGGGCCGAACGTCCCTCGACGTGCGGTCCACCGGCCCGCCTCACCTGCTGCTTTCCCTGCTATCTTTCGACCGCCCTGCCCCTGCCGACGTTTGGCCGTGTCGGACCGAGGAAGGTCCAGGTGGAGCGCCTGGATCGCTGCTCCTCCGGATTCCTGGTGAAGCGCGCGACGCGATCGAGGGACGAACGACCTGGACGGACGGCGGTCCGCAAGCGCTTCTGCAAGACCCAGTTATCGGTGGTTTGTTGAGCTGGGGTAGGCTCCCGCGGTCCTGTCCATGATCCTGTCCGCCGCCAGGAGCTGACCGCCGCCGATGACTACTCGCCGCCCGTGCCCACCCACGCCCGGCCCGCTGGAGGACTACGCCGCGCGGTTTGACCCGCTGCTTGCAAGCCTGGCGCAGCGCCGTGGTCTGCGCGATTACCTGCAAGGCCTGCGGTTGCCCCGCGATCGCATAAGACCCTGACCGCCCTGGCCGGCGCCGAGCCGATCACCGGCGCCCAACATCGCGAGGTCCAGCGGCTGCAGTGGTTTGTGTCGGAGTCGAGCTGGGACCACCAGTAGGTCAACGAGCGCGGGTGCGGCTGCTGTGTGAGGACCTGCTACCGCGCCGTATGGACAGGGGGTGCTAGTGATCGATGACACCGGCGACCGCAAGGACGGCAGCGCCACCGCGCATGTGGCCCGCCAGTACCTGGGCTTGGTCGGCAAGACCGACAACGGCATCGTGGCGGTCACCAGCCTGTGGGCCGATCCGCGCTGCTACTGGCCGGTGCACCTGGTGCCCTACACGCCAGCGTCCAGGTTGGCCAAGGGCACTGCCGACCCGGGGTTTCGGACCAAGCCGCAGCTGGCGGTGGAACCTGTCCAGGCTGCCCAGCAGGCCCAGATCGCGTTCCGGGCGGTGGTGGCCGACTGCGCCTACGGCGACAACCCTGGCTTCACCCAAGCCCTTGGCGCCGCGGGCGTGCCGTTCGTGCTGGCGCTCAAGCCCCGCAAGGGCAACTGGGCGCCGGCCGACCAGGCCCACAGCCCGGTCGAGGCCGCACACGAGTTGGGCTGGCGAGGTCCTGCTCGGCCTGGCCAGTGGCGCCGCATCCAGCGGCGCTTCCGGGACGGCCACACCCAGACCTGGTGGGCCGCTGATGCGGTGCTTGGCGGCTGGGGTCCGCAGGGGCGGCATCGGCTGGTGGTGGCCACCACCGACCCCGAGCGGCTGCCCGCTATGAGCACCGGTACCTGCTGTGCAACCTGGCTCGCCCCGCCAGCCGCCGCGCCCAGCAGGCCCAGCTTGCCGAGATCGTCGGGCTGTATGGGCTGCGCAACTGGGTGGAGCAGGGCTACAAGCAGGTCAAGGGTGAGCTCGGCTGGGCCGACTTCCAGGTCAGAGGCGACCGGGCGATCCGCCGGCATTGGACCCTGGTGTGCTGCGCCTTCAGTTTCTGCTGGCATGCCGGCCAGGCCGAGCCAGGCCCCACGGCGGCGTCCCCACCGCTTGCGGCCGCGGCGGCCAGGTCGGCGCCCAGCAGCGGCCAGGCGCCCGCGCGGGGGGCCCAGCAACGTCTCGATCCAGACCGGGTCCCTACCAAGGGCTGGCGGAGGGGTGTCGTGGCCGCAGGCGCTGCGCCGGGTGCGCGGCTGGCTGGCCCCGTGGGTGTGGTTGCAGCGCTGCTGGCGCGGATGGTCGACCAGCCCGCCACCCCGGCAATTACAGCAGGCGCTTGAGGGGGTCGGGGCCGAAGACCCGATCTACCTCTACCTACCGCCGTAATCAACAAACCACCGATACAGAGGTTGGCCCGATCTGGTGACACGCACGGAAGGCGCCCTGCGGATGACTCCTGCTCGTTGCCACGAACGTCCTGCCCTACGATCCGCTGCATGGAGGCGACGGTAGCGACGATTCACCCGGGCGCCTGTGACGACCCG
>Ga0137365_10002684_pt1 | contig 14114 bp, 10 predicted proteins | sample SagtaG_9_FD_104799 | JGI IMG/M metagenome (GOLD analysis project Ga0137365, IMG submission 104799) | Vadose zone soil microbial communities from Sagehorn Ranch, Mendocino, California, USA - Sage1_L_40_16 metaG | ecosystem: Environmental > Terrestrial > Soil > Vadose zone | place: USA...
CTGAGCGCCATCATCCCGATGGCGTACGTCATAAATGTCACCGGCATCAGGCGCCGCAGACCGCCCATTTTGCGAATGTCCTGTTCGCCGTGACATCCGTGAATCACAGAGCCTGAGCCGAGGAATAGGAGCGCCTTGAAAAAGCCGTGAGCGAGCAAGTGCATGATGCCGGCCGCGACGCCACCCACGCCCAGCGAAACCATCATCAAACCAAGTTGCGATATCGTTGAATAGGCGAGGATGCGTTTGATGTCGGCCTGCGCGATCGCGATGAGCGCCGCCATCAGCGCTGTGGTGACTCCGATCCAGACGACAACGGTGAGTGAGGAGGTTAAGCCGTTGATTGCGCCTACTGAGAAAAGCGGATATGCACGGGCCACAAGAAACACGCCGGCGGCAACCATCGTCGCCGCGTGAATCAACGCGCTCACCGGCGTGGGACCTTCCATCGCATCCGGAAGCCAGACGTGCAGCGGGAATTGTCCGGACTTTCCTGCGGCGCCACAGAAAATCAGCAGCGCGATGAACGTGACGCTCGCGCCGAGCATGGCCAGACCGGCACTTTCCAGACAACCATTCCCGCCATCATAAAAAAGAAGTGTGCTGCTACGGCTATAGAGCCAGAGCAGTCCGAGAAAAAATCCCATGTCGCCGATGCGCGTGGTGATGAATGCCTTCTTTGCGGCAGCCGCGGCGCTCGGTTTCTCGATCCAGAAGCCGATCAGTAAATACGACGCGAGCCCCACGAGCTCCCAAAAGATGAAAAGCAGCAACAGACTGTTTGCGATGACGAGACCAAGCATCGCGCCGGAGAAGAACGACAAATACGCGAAGAAGCGGGTGAAATTTTTGTCGTCGGCCATGTAACCGATGCTGAAGACAAAAATGCAAAGCCCCACAAGCGCGATCATCATCAGCATCACAGCAGCCAGTGGATCGAGAACAAATCCGAGGCGTAACGTTTGTTGGCCAAACGTGAACCAAGTGAAATTCTGAACAGCGCGAAAGCCCGGTGCTTGCAGCGTTGGCACAAACGCCAGGATGGACAGCGCGAGCGCGAGTAGCTGGCTAGTTACCGCGAGGCCGGCTGCGCCTTTCCGCCGCCCTTTCGGCAAACTCAAAATCGCCAGCGAAAGCGCAAATGGCGCTGCAGGGATCAACCAGAGATGGGTAATGATCCAGGAATTCATCCCCGGAGCTGGTTAAGCTGATCGACATCAGTCGTGTGATAATGGCGATAAACGGCGATAACCATCGCAAGACCAACCGCAGCTTCGGCAGCGGCGACGGCAATAGAAAAGAGTGCAACCATCACGCCGATCGGCGGTTGATGCTGCGGACCAAAACGCCAGAATGCGATGAAATTCAGGTTTGCGGCCGCCAGCATCATTTCGATTCCGATGAGAATGAAAATAGCGTGGCGACGACTTAGCGCCGCGAGTAGCCCAATCGAAAACAGCGCGGCAGAAACTACAAGGAAAGCTTGCAGAGTCGCTGTCATCGCTTTTCCTCCAGCACGAGAATAAGCGCACCGATCAACGCGGCAGTCAGTAGAAGCCCGACGCATTGTAATGGCCAGACATAAGTAGTCATCAATGCTGCGCCAATTCGTTTGACCGTAAGGGCTGGCATGTGCGGGGCGACGATGGCAAGCGATTGCGTCTTTAAAATCGACCACGTTAAACCGCCAAACACAGCGCCAGCCACAATAGCTCCACCCCAATTGAATCCGCGAACTTTCTCAACATCACGCCGCGTTAGGAGAATCGTAAAAACGATCAACACCGCGACGGCGCCGATGTAAATGAACACCAGCGCCAAGCCGACAAATTCAGCGCCCAACAGAAAGAAAAACGCCGCGACACCAACAAATGCGATGGCGAAACTAAGCGCGGCGTGCATCAGCTGTGGCAGCGTCGCAGCCGCCAGCGCCGCGGCGACCGTGAATATAGCAATGACGGCGAACGCGGCGCTGTTCATTCAGCGAAGCGATAAACGCGCGGCGCGAATTTTCTTTTCGTGTCGAGCAACATCGAGAGCACAGCGTAAACAAGTACGATCACGAACAACGACCACAGCCATCCGCGCAACCCGCGCCCAGTGTAATGCCAGACAGCGGCTGCGACAATGCACGTGAACGCCATCGGCAACATGAATTTCCAGGCGAAGTTCATCATTTGATCGACGCGCGTGCGTGGAAGTGTTCCGCGCACCCACACGTAGACGAATAGCAGCGCGCTCAGCTTTGTGAAAAACCAGATGTAAGACGGAATAAACTCAAGCGCGCGCGCAGGCGCATGCCACCCACCCAGGAATAGAGTTATTCCGAGCCCACTGATGGCGAACATGCCGATGTATTCGGCCATGAAAAATGTGGCGTACTTGAACCCGGAATATTCGGTCATGTGACCGGCGACGATTTCTGATTCCCCTTCCGGCACGTCGAACGGAGTGCGATTTGACTCCACGAGACCGGACACAAAAAACAGAATGAACGCAGCTGCACCCCATGGCGTAAGGACAAACCAGCGCGGGACCAGGCCAAGCGTGTAATCTGCCTGCGCAGCGACAATCCGATCAGGGGTAAGCGATCCAACCACCATTACCACCGGCAGCACCGTGATAATGAGCGGCAGCTCGTAGCTGATCATTTGCGCGATGGCGCGCATCGCGCCGAGCATCGAAAATTTGTTGTTGCTGCCCCAGCCAGCCATGAACACAGCGAGTTCCGTAGTCGATCCAACGGCAAAGAAAAAGAGAATGCCGCCGTCGATCGTAAACGGCGTCATATTCCGTCCATACGGAATCACGCCGAGGGTGAGGATTGCCACAGCGGCGATGAGCACGGGCGCGAGGAAATGTACGATCTTGTCGGCGCGTGCCGGGACGATGTCTTCCTTGATCAACATTTTGATTCCGTCGGCGATCGGCTGAAAAAGACCGAACGGCCCCACACGATTTGGGCCATATCGGTTCTGCATCCGAGCAAGAATTTTTCGCTCCAACACCGAAAGGAGCGCGAAAAGTGTGAGAAAAACAGCGAGCAGCGCGAAAATATTAATCAAACTCGACAGCACTTGAATCACCCAGCTAGGCGATCCCGCCAGCAACGAAAGCAGCCATTGCTTTGCACTAACGAACACCTGGTCGAGAGGCTTGCTCATCCGGGATGAAGAAAACCGTTGATTGGCGCGTTAATCAAGGCAGAACGCGGAGGACTTTCGGCTTAAAGACAGACCGTAATGGCCAGACCAGTATATTTATCGCTCGATAGCGCGGTTTTGGCTTTCCAGAGAGCTTTTGCTGCAGTACCTTCGGCGTTCGCGATGCGAACGCTGGTTTTGTTGCTCGCTACCGTTTTTGCGGGGGCCGGTTTGATCCGTGGGGAATTAAAAACTCCACAGAATGTGCCGATTGAAATCACTTCCACGGGCCAGACAACCTACGAAAACGGGCTGGCAACAGCGCGCGACAATGTGGCGATTCACATCGGCAACACAGACATCTACGCCGATTACGCGCAATACAACTCCAGCACGCACGACGTCGAGTTGCGCGGCCACGTGCGAATCTATCGCGATATAAGCCTCTACACCGCGGAAAGCGGCGTCTACAACACGGAAACAAAAAAGATCCGCGCAGAGAATGGGCAGACCGAGTCACAGCCTTATTTTCTGAGCGGTGCCAATGTCACCTCAATCTCGGACAATGGCTACCTTGTACAGAACGGTACTTTTACGACGCACGATTCGTCGAAACCCGATTTCCATCTTCACGCACGAAGGATCCGTATCTACGAGAAGGATCGCGTCATTTTCCAATACGTGACGGCATACGTCGGGAACGTGCCAATCTTTTGGTGGCCTTACCTGTACCAATCGCTGGACAGCGCGTTTAGTTTTACTATTTCACCAGCGTACTACAGCATCTGGGGGCCGTCGCTTCTCACTCAGGTGACATTTCCGATCAGGGACAACATCCAGGGCCGCCTTCGGCTGAATTACTATGGGCGCCGCGGCGCGGCCATCGGGTTCGACCCAACGATTGAATACGGGAAAGACCAAAGCAGTACGGCGAGGATAAAGACTTTTTACATTCAGGACCAAAACCCAAACCTGAATCAAACGTCAGAGACGCGACAGGATGTTCCTACGGGGCGATACCGGCTCAGCCTGGAAGATCGGACGAACTTTACGGATGATATCTACGGCATCGCCAATCTCACTAAGCTTAGCGACCCATTTGTCATGCAGGACTTCTACCAGGGCGAGTTTCGCATCGATCCTGTCCCTGACAATGTGGTCGCAGTGACCAAGACAAACCCTTTTTTCACCTTCACGGGCATCGAGCGTTTTCAGGCGAACGAGTTTTTCACCACAACAGAACGTTCGCCGGAAGTCGTACTGGACATTAAGCGTCACGCACTCTTTGGGGGACCGATTTTTTACGAAGGCGAAAGCGGGTTTGCCAATTTGCGGCTACAATTCCCTCACGATTCAGGCTTGGAGAATTACGGCACCAATCGTTGGGACACGTTTCATCAACTGACTTATCCAAACACGTACTTTGGATGGCTTTCTATTGTGCCGCGGGTTGGCTTTCGAGGCACCTATTATGGCAAGACATGGGACCTGGGGTCGACAACCTTCATCCCACCATCAAATCCGCTCGTACCTGACTTCATCCTTCCGCCGCCAACATCAGCTAACCCGGTCAAGTTCGACGGAGACACATTTCGCACGGTTTTTAACACAGGTGCAGAGGCGTCTTTTAAGATTTCGCGTACCTGGGAGAATGTGCAAAGCCGCGCGTTCGGATTAGACGGACTCATGCACGTTATCCAGCCATTCACAAACTTTTCATACGTTAAAGAAGACGGGCCCAACCCTACGTCAATTTTGGGGTTCGATCGGTTTGAGCCTTCGACCCAGCTACGGGCAATCGACTTCCCGCAGTTCACCTCGATTGATTCCATCGATAGCTGGACTGTCTGGCGAGTTGGTGTTCGCAATCGTCTGGAAACGCGGCGTGACGATCAAACGATCACCTGGCTTGAACTCGACACCTTCTTTGATGTGAACTTCGACAATCCCTACGACCGCACGGATTACTCAAACTTCTTTAACAACATTCGCTTTACACCGCTGCCGTGGATGTCGTTGTCGATCAACTCTCAAGTGCCTGCCTTCTCCAAGGGGTTTACGGAAGTCAATACATTCGCCACCGTACAACCGATGGCGAATCTGCAGGTGAATGTGGGACACCGTTATTTGAACAGTAATCCCTTCTTCGACAATAGCAGTTTGTTTGTGGTGGGGGGGTATTATCGCATCAACGATAACTGGGGTGTCGGAGTCCAGGAGCAATATGAAGCCACCACGAGAACTCTTGAGGAGCAGCGCTACTCCATTTACCGGGATTTAACGAGCTGGGTAGCCTCTTTTGGTGGCGTAATTCGGGACAATGCAGGAGTGAACGAATATGGCGTTCTTTTCACCGTAACGCTCAAGGCGTTTCCGAAATTTGGTTTCGACCTAAACTTCGACCCGACATCCCAGGGCGAATGACCTAAAGTGCACGAATAACGTGACCTCCCCGGCCGCACTCCGCCACTTGTGCTGCCGTTGATTCGCCGGCACCCTTCTTCCATCATGGACCTTTCAATCGTCGGCTCCGGTTATGTCGGCTTGGTGACAGGCGCTTGTTTCGCTGATGTCGGCCATAACGTCATTTGCGTCGATAACGACCCACAAAAGATCAAACAACTGCAAGCCGGCGAGGTGCCGATTTATGAACCGGGACTTGAAGAGATTATTCACCGCAACGTCTCGGCGCGTCGGCTGCGTTTCACCGGCAGCATTCAGGAGGGAGTAGATAATTCACAAATTGTTTTCATCGCTGTTCCTACTCCGCAGCAGCCGGATGGTGATGTCGATCTCAGTTTTCTGGAAAAAGTCGCGCGAGAAATCGCCGGCGTCCTCACCGATTATCGCGTGATCGTTGACAAGAGCACGGTGCCCGTGAAAACGGGCGAGAAAGTGGCGGAATCTATCAAAAGATACAATCGTCATGGCGCGAGCTTCGATGTGGTCAGCAACCCTGAATTTTTGCGCGAAGGCTGTGCGGTAGCGGATTTGATGCGCCCTGATCGTATTGTTATCGGAGCGCAAAGCGAACATGCCATCGATCTGATGAAGAAGATTTATGAGCCATTTATGGCGCCGATCCTCGTAACTGATATTAACAGCGCCGAGCTCATCAAGCATTGCGCGAACTCATTCCTGGCACTGAAGATTTCGTATATCAACGCGGTGTCGGGCATTTGTGAGGCGAGCGGCGCCGATGTCGAAAAAGTGGCCGACGGAATCGGAATGGATCATCGCATTGGCCGTGATTTCCTCAACGCTGGAATTGGATACGGCGGTTCCTGTTTCCCCAAAGACATTGCCGCATTCATCACGATCAGCGAACGGCTTGGCACTCCGTTCAATCTGCTTAAGGAAGTGCAACGCATAAACAATGCTCAAAAAGAGCGTTTCCTGAAGGCGATCCGGGAGACCCTGTGGGTGCTCCGTGAGAAGCGGATTGCAGTCTGGGGACTCACATTCAAGCCAGATACAGATGACATCCGTTCCTCTGTCGCCATAGAGCTGGTCACACATCTGCTGCGCGAAGGAGCGCATGTGGTTGCCTACGATCCGAAGGGAATGCAGAAGGCGCGCGCAATAAAAGCGATCGCCGACACCGAATTTGCCTCGGCAGCCCTGGAAGCAGTGACGGACGCCGAAGCGCTGGTTATCGCCACAGAATGGAGTGAATTTGCCAATGTGGATCTGGCCGTTGTGAAAGAGAAGATGAGGACGCCAATTGTCTTCGATGGGCGAAACCTCTTGGATCCTGAAACGATGCGGCGACTGGGATTTCATTATCATTGTATTGGACGCGCGAACGTAAAGCCGCGGTAGCCGGAGAAAATATGGCGCAGCTCTCTGCTCGCCAAATCGCGCTGGCGGCCTTGCGGCTGTGGCGAAAAGAAAAACGCTTCGCCGACTCCATCATGTCACGGCTTCTGAGGAAGGCTGCGCTTCCTCCTTCCGATCGCGCATTTGCGTTGGAACTCTTCTATGGCGTGCTCCGCAATTTGACGTTATTGGATTTTTGGATCACTTGCCTGCGCGTTTCACGCGCTGACGGTGATCTTCGCGATATTCTGCGACTCGGTTCATATCAGCTTTTCTTTCTCAAAACGGCTGAACACGCAGCAGTCCATGAGACGGTGGAGTTAGGGTCGAAAAGGCAGCGACCAATCATCAATGCAGTACTGCGGGCTGCGACCCGGCGGCGAAGCGAACTGCTGGCGCGCGCGAATGCGCAGCCCCTGTTTGTCCGAATGTCGCACCCCCAATTTCTCATCGAGCGCTGGCACCAGCACTTCGGCGCCGAAAACGCGGAAGAGCTGTGCAAATGGAACAATGTCCCCGCGCCAGTGTATGCGCGCATCAATTTGCTAAAAATCGACCAACCAGAATTCCTCAGCAGATATCCGGAATCGCGGCCTCTGCCTGACCATCTGGATTTTATGGAAACCAATTCGCTGCCCTCAGGCGCTTTGGATCGCGGTTATTGTTACATTCAGGACCCCAGCACCACGATTGCCTGCCGTTTGCTGGACCCAAAATCTGGAGAAAAAATCCTCGACGCGTGCGCAGCGCCCGGCGGAAAGACCAGTTACGTCGCGCAACTTATGGAAAACTCTGGAACGATCGTTGCGTGCGATCGCGACCCCGAGCGGCTGAAAATTCTGAACGAAAACATGGCGCGGCTCGGTGTGAGAATTGTGCACATTCTGCACCACGACTGGGCACGTAGTCAGGTCGCCCCGGAGCTCGCAACGCTGGCGCCATTTGATCGCATTCTGATTGATGCGCCGTGCAGCAACACCGGAGTGATGCGCAGGCGACCTGACCTGAGGTGGCGATTACGACGAACGGATTTCGACCGCATGCAACGGGTGCAGGTCGAAATCGTTCGTGCGCTCCTTCCGCTCCTCAAACCGAACGGCGTGCTTGTGTACAGCACGTGCAGTCTCGAGCCGGAAGAAAATGAAGAGGTCGTTCGTCGCTGCCTCGCAGAGAGGCCGGTCATGCGCTTGGAAGGGGAAAGATTCTCGCTGCCGATTCGAGATGGTTTTGATGGCGCTTATGCAGCGAAACTCGTTCGCAACGTAACGACCAGCTGAGTTGCATACAGCGCGGCTGGTGGAATGATAAACGCCTATGCACGACGACCGATTCGACAAACTCGCAAAGCTCCTGGTGGAATATTCCATTCGTCTCAAGCGCAATGAAACGGTCCTCGTTGAAGCATTCGATATTCCCGAGGAAATGACGATCGCGCTGATACGCGCGGTGCGAAAAGCGGGCGGCATTCCGTTCGCGCAAACTTATCACGCCCGAGTGAACCGCGCGCTAGCGTTCGAAGCCTCGGATCGACAATTGAATGTGATGGCAAGTCACGAGCTGGCGCGAATGAAAAAAATGAATGCGTACATCGCAGTCCGCGGCAGCAACAATATCACTGAATTGTCCGACGTACCTCCAGAGAAGATGAAGTTGATCGGCAGAAAAATGCGCCCGGTACAAGACCAACGAGTCAAAAAAACCAAGTGGGTAGTCTTACGCTGGCCGACTCCTTCCATGGCGCAGCTTGCCGGAATGAGCACGGAGGCATTCGAAGACTTCTACTTCGATGTGTGCACGCTGGACTATCGCAAACTGCAAGCCGGCATGAAGGCGCTCAAGCGGCTCATGGAAAAGACGGACCGCGTTCACATCAAAGGCCCCGGCACCGATGTGCGTTTCAGTATCAAGGGAATTCCAGCCGTCATCTGCGGTGGCGACCGCAACATTCCCGACGGCGAAGTTTTCAGCTGCCCGGTGAAAGATTCCGTGGAAGGTCACGTGACGTTTAACGCGCCGAGCATCTATCAAGGCACCGCTTTCGATGGCATCCGACTCGAATTCGAGGGCGGCAAGATCATCGCTGCGACAAGCAATGAGACGAAAAAGCTGAACGAGATTCTCGACTCCGATCCTGGCGCGCGTTACACAGGCGAATTCTCGCTCGGGTTTAATCCTCGCGTCTTCCAACCGATGCGCGACATTTTGTTCGATGAGAAAATTGCCGGCTCCTTTCACCTAACGCCAGGACAAGCTTATGAGGAAGCAGACAATGGAAACCGGAGCCAGGTCCACTGGGACATGGTAAGCATTCAGCGCCCCGATTACGGCGGTGGAGAGATTTACTTCGACGGCAAACTGGTGCGGAAAAATGGAAAGTTTCTCCCGAGCCAGCTACATTCGCTAAACTGGAAGTGATGTATACGTCTCATAGGTCCCCTGAGACCTACGGAAAGTGAGCGCGCAGAATCCCGCGCCTGTCAGGCTCGCTTTGGCCCGCCAAGAAGGTTCAGCTGCATCATCGCGATCTCGCCGTTCTCGCTAAGCTCAAGATTCGCGATTTCAAACATCGGCGCTCCTTCGGCTGGGCCCGGTCCAGCGCCGGGCAACTGAACGACAACCTGCTTGGAGTTCGAATTCAGGATGACGGATGCAATTTCGAGTGACGGCGAAAACTCGAGCGTGCTGATCTGGAATGGGACCGTGATGAATACCGACGCACGCCCCTGCTGTGACGGGGTGAGTTGGACCGGTGCGGTTTCAGAATTCTGCACCACCTGCACTCCTGCGACTGCGAATGATGGCATACCCGCCATGGAAGGCCTTTGTTGCTGCGAGGGCACCACGCGAATAGTGCCCAGCGCGCCAGCGACAGGCTGAATTTTCACGACCTCGAAGGCCACTTGCAAATTCAACGCCGACTGAGCGCGTTGAGGCGAAGGCAAACGCATTGTGACGAGCTTCGATACGGGACGGACTTTCAACACACCCATCTTAAAGCTCGGCGTCAATTGCATGGCTGCAATCTCGAACGAGAAAGTGAGCTGTACCGACGTCTGCATCGTGGCAGGAGGTGGTTGTGGCTTGGCCACGGGCGGAGCCGGGGCCGGGGCTTTGGATATTGGAGCAGTTGGAGTTTGGGTTGTTTCTGGCATGGTTGCGGGTGTGGTTATTTGCGGAAATATGGGCTCAGCAGAATCAGTACTTGGAATATCAGACACGGGCTCAGTTGTCGCTTCTTCTGTTGGCGCTGGGCTCGCAGCAGAAATGAATTGATCAGATTGGTCCTGGCTTATCGGTTCGACTGCAAAATCCGTTGACGGTTCTATCGCGGGCCATGCGAAGTCTGCAACCCCGAGACTGTCACTCGGCTCTTCCGTGATCAATGCCGCTTCCATTTCCCTGGCATCGCCGGAAAACTGATTCGCCTCCTCCGTGGGGACTGTCACTTGCTCGGCGGGCTCGAAGATCTCACTCGCTGTTGCGCTCGCAGGAACTTCGGCAAACTCATCGATTGCGGGAACGGTAACCGCTTCTGTCGGCTGCAACGTGATTGGTTGCGTGATCTCGAATGTTTGTTCGACTACTGGTCCAACAGATTCAAAGTCCGGCTCGGCAATCGCGGCTAACTCGGCGTCGGGCTCACGATGGGCGGGGGCTGGTGCGGGCTGCGCTCTCCGCTGTTTAAAGCGATCAAAGGCGGTGCCCGATTTGCTTGGGGACAGTGCAGTTTGTCGCGACGAAGGTTTCCACGGTTTTAGGTGCACCGAAACCTGGCGGGGTCCTCCAACGAAGCCATTGCCTTGTACACTGCTCGTTTGCGCCGGCGCCACTCTCGGCTTGACCACGGCAGCGCCAGCAGGAGCAGCACCGGACGGAGGGTCAAGCCGCAAGTGACGTGGGACATTGACAAAATGCCGGCGCGCGACGGGTACAATCACCCAGGCAAGCAGAAGTATCGCCGCGAACAATAGTCCGCCGACAACCCACAGTCTCCTCCCGCCAGAAAACAGTGACCAGACTCTGGCAGGCGCTGCTTCCACAGCAGACTTCGCAGGCGCGTTGATTTGGGCAGAGGCCTGCGGGTTATTCTGTTCTTTGGAAGCAGACGAAGGGTTCGGCGTTTCAGCTTCGACAACTTTCGGCGCAGTTGCTGATTGATCGCCAGCAGCAGACGATTGGGCTACGGTTTGTTCTGGTTGGGGGCTTGTTTCCGCAACTGGTTCGCTCGACGGCTGTTTTGCTGTTTGATCAGCACTGGCAAGTTCAATCGCCTGACTTTGGCCCGGCACCGCTGGCGCCAAGGAAAGCGTGTCTCCCTTGGACGCTTCGCCTTGTTTATTTGCAGCAAGCACACGATCGGGGATCGGACTCGGCTCAACTGCCGGACCGCCCTCCGCCTGAGAGCCTGCGACGTTTGTTGTGTCGAACGCGACGGCAGGCGCGGTTGAACCCTCGGGCCTTTGCATCCATCCGACATCGTAAAACGCGTCAGCAAAAACGCTGTTAAGCGCTGGCGAATAAATCTTGTTCGCAGAACTGGTCCAATCGGCGGCTTTTTCAGAGTTGTTGTGCTTGTACTCCCACGCTGCCTGGGCGTAATAAAGCGCCGGCGTATCGCCGGTAAATTGGAACTCTTCCATCATCGAGTGCGCGCGGCTCTCTTTCCCATCGAGCAAAAGCGTCATGTAAATCTTGAATTTAATGAGCTCCGCCGCCTGGTTTTTGTCCCCGCCCGGCGTGCGCTTGTATAAGGCCTCGAAACGCTCCCGCGCCTTTGCGTAGTCCTTCTTCTTAAAGGGAATTTGCGCCAGATTATATTGAGCTTCGCGGAACTTCGGATCCAGCTTGGCTGCCTTTTTAAATGCAGCTTCCGCCTGGTCGAATTGCTGCTGCTGCATCAGAATTTCGCCACGCAAATTGAGAGTCGCCGGCTGATTCGGGTCGGCCTTATCCGCTTCGTCGATGAGCTTAAGCGCTGTCGCGAAATCGCGCTGGCGCAGCGCCTGCTGCGATTGCTCGAATTTTGAACGTGCGACGGCCTTTGTTTTTTCCGACCGCTCGGCTGCTGTCATTAACGGCAACGAAGGTCGCCCCGTGCCGGCTGGCTTTTGGAGCCATCCGACTTCGTAAAGTGATTCTGCGAAAAGTTTGTTCAGCTGCGGGGAGAAGTTCTTCTGTGCTGCGCTAATCCAGTCATTCGCTTCGTTTTGATTCTTCTGTTGGAGCGCGACGGCTGCCTTCACATAGTCAACCGCCGGGGTATCGGGCGAAAGCTCCAGCTTAGCCAAAATGGAATCCACCATATTCCCTTTGCCCTCCATTAGGTAAGTCAAAAGGATTTTGTATTGAATCAGCTGTGAAGCTTCCTTTGCCAGATCGGATTGTCCGCTGGAAAGCAGTTGTTCGAAGCGTCTTCTCGCCTCCGCCCAATCTTTTTTGAGAAACGGAATTTCCGCCAGGTTGAAGCGCGCATTCCAAAACTTTGCATCGATGCGGGCGGCATCCTGCAATGCGGTTTCTGCTTGATCGTAGTCGCCTTGTCGCATAAGGATGACGCCGCGCAGATTTTTTGACGCGGCAAGATCAGGTTGCCGGGCGTCGATAGCGTCGAGTTGCTTTAACGCGTCCGAAAACTTATTTGCATCGAACGCCTTGTAAGCGGCGTTGTACATCTCCTCCAGTTCGGCTTTGGTCGGCGCGACATTCTCTGCTGCAAATGAATTTGCCGCGAACGAGCCAAGCACCAGTGCGGCTACCGCCGCCATCCCCCGCATTCTCATGGAGTAGCGATTGAAGCCCTGTTCAGGGCCTCTGACAAGTGGAAAGTTACTCGGGCGAGTCGATTTGTCAGTGCGGTTCGGAAAAAGCGCACTGGCGCCGTGATCGCCGTCTTGTTGGCTCAGTCATTGAGATTGGCCACGATCCGTAAACCTTCCAAAGTGAGGTGGGGACGAATCACACCGATCTCTGGCAAGCGTCCGGCAATGAGGCGCGCGTAACCGCCCGTCGCAATGACATAACCTTTCTTGCGCGGGAACTGCTCTGCTTTGATTCGTGCAAGAATTTCCCGAACCAACCCACGATATCCGAATACCGCGCCAGTTCGCATCGCCTCGATTGTCGATTTACCGACCGCCTGTCGCGGCTCTTTCAACGAGATCCTGGGCAAAAGCGCCGTTCGTTGATAAAGAAAGTTCGTCATCGCTTCGAGTCCTGGCGCAATCACGCCGCCGACGTACGCGCGACGCTCCGAAACGATGTCGAAAGTCACCGCTGTGCCAAAATCCACTACGACCGCGGGAAATCCATAAAGCTCCGCGACTGCCGCAGCGTTCGCCAGCCGGTCCGCGCCGATCGACTGCGGCTTGGGATAATCAATTCCCACGCCCAGATCCAGCTTCCAATCCAGCCAGAGCACCCTGGCCTTTTTTTTTGCCGCCTTTGATACCGCAGAATTTTTTGCCGGCACCACCGACGAGACAACGACGCTCCGCACGTTTCGTTGCGCAAGAAATCCAGAGATCACGCCACTAGAGAGCTTGCTGGTAGCGATCCGAACAGGAGTCGAGACTCGCCTTTTCGAAGCAAACGCAAACTTTGCGTACGAGTTACTGATATCGATCAACAAATAATCGCACGTGGATGCCACGACAAAAATGCAGACACCCAACGCTACAGAGCGTCAAGCATTTGTCTCATTCGTCCGATGAGTCTCAGGGTCGTCCTCTCCCACGGGCTCCGCTTGCTTGCGACCCACTTTCGCTACGCGTAGCGTGACCCCGTGAGAAGATTGGTGCATCGCCCGCGGCGCTTGCGGCGTTCCGCCGCTTTGCGAAATCTCGTCCGCGAAACACAATTGAGTGTCCATGATTTTGTTCTGCCGCTGTTCGTAAGCGAAAAACTGGATGAACGCCGGCCCATTGGCAGCATGCCGGGAGTTTTTCAGTTGCCGGTAGAACAAATTGCCGATGAAGCGTGCCGTGCTCGAGACCTCGGGCTCCAAGCGGTCCTGCTTTTCGGGATCCCACAACATAAGGACGAACAGGCCAGCGGGGCTCACTCAGAAAATGGAGTCATTCAAAAAGCCGTGCGATCCATTAAATCAAAATGTCCGGATTTGGTCACAATTACCGACGTTTGCCTGGGCGAATA
>Ga0137365_10002686_pt1 | contig 14106 bp, 8 predicted proteins | sample SagtaG_9_FD_104799 | JGI IMG/M metagenome (GOLD analysis project Ga0137365, IMG submission 104799) | Vadose zone soil microbial communities from Sagehorn Ranch, Mendocino, California, USA - Sage1_L_40_16 metaG | ecosystem: Environmental > Terrestrial > Soil > Vadose zone | place: USA: California...
CAACATGACCAGTTTTTGCACCGGCAAGTCGCGGTCCGGCCGAATTACAACCGCCACGTCCGGATTAGCGCGCTTGATCTCGGCCAGGCGCGCGCTCAGCGACTCAAGATCGACAAGTTGATTATTCAATCGAATCGTTTCGTTTCGATCGATCGAAATCGTATGCACTTGCGATGAAGTAACGGGCGGATTTTTCTCGCCACTCGACGGAATGATGAGGCTCATGCTGCTCTCGAGCAGCGGCGTCGTGATCATGAAGATGATCAGCAGCACGAACGCGAGATCGAGCAGCGGGGTGATGTTGATCTCGGAAAGCGAGGAAAGGCTTTGCCGTTGCGAATAACGCCTCATCTGCGAAATGCTGATTCGCGCACGGCATGATCGACGAATTTGTGTTCGAGCTCAGATGCGAGTTCGGCCGCAAAATTGTCCATCTCCACAATCATTCCGCGAATGCGCGTGACCAGAAAATTGTAACCGAACATCGCCGGAATCGCGACGCAAAGCGCGGTCACGGTTGTAATCAGGGCGCCGGAAACGCCGGGAGCCATCGAAGCAAGATTGGGCGCGCCGGCTTCAGCCACACCGGTGAACGCGTCCATCACGCCCCAAACGGTGCCGAGCAATCCGAGAAACGGCGAACCGCTCACCGCCGTCGCCAGCAAAATCATTTGCGACTCGAGCTCGAGCGCGGTTTCGCCGACGGCGCGCTCCATTGCCGCTCTGACTGCGCCCATTTGCGCCGATGAAATTTTCTCGGCGATCCCAAGTCGCGCGCGGAATGTTTCGTCCACTTCCGCCGAGCCAAGCAACTGAAACGTCATCTCCTGACAACCGGCGCGATAAACATTGAAAATCGGCGAACCGGGGAAGCGCGCGTTTTTTTCCAACAACCGCAGTGGTTGTCGATCTTGCCGGAACGCAAAAAGAAAGCGCGCGTTTTGTTTTCGAGCGAACTGGATCACGCGCAATTTTGTGATCATGACCGACCAGCTAAAGATCGAGACGATCGCGAGGAGGAGGAGAACGAGCTTGCCGGCAATGGTGGCGTGCTCAAATGCAAAGAGCAGACCGCCGGCTGCAATCAACGAAAGCATCTCCGCGTCACCTGGATAAGTAATAGCGGATTCTGAAGAAAGCGAAAGGGCTAGTCGCGCGAAGAGATCTTTTTCGGAAAACTCGGCCGCAACTTTGCACCGACAACAAACGCCAGTCCGATCGCGATCAGAAAGAATGAAAAAAACTGCCCGCGCGTGAAGCTGCCAATTAAGGTCGCGTCCGGCTCGCGAAAATTCTCAACGACAATTCGAAAAATGGCGTAGCAAATGAAAAACACGCCGGTCAGAACGCCGTTTGGTTGGCGCATCCGCGTCCGCACGAACCAGAGAATCGCGAACAGAGCAATTCCTTCGAAAAAAGCTTCGTAAAGCTGGGATGGATGTCGTGGCGTCAGAATTCCGCGCAGAACTTCCTTCACTTGCGGCTCATGACGCACCGCGGCCACAATTGCATCCGAAGAACTAAGTGTCGGATCGACTTGTCTGCATGCAATGATCGCGCGCTCGGCCTCGCCAACGTTTTCAGTCAGTTCTTTTGGAAACTGCATCGCCCACCAGACGTTCGTCGCCCGTCCGTAAAGCTCGCCGTTGACAAAGTTGGCGCATCGTCCAAAAAACAAACCGATCGGCGCGGTCACGACCAGATTGTCGCCGAGATTCGTCCACGAAATTTTGTGGCGCCATGCATAGTAAAATGTAAACGCAAGCAGACCGAGCATGCCGCCGTGGCTCGACATTCCGCCTTCCCACACGCGCAAGATCGACATCGGCGCGTGCAACATCTCCGGCTTGTAGAAAAAAATGTAACCAAGCCGTCCGCCGACGATCACTCCGAAAAGCGCGGCCCCGGTAATGAAGTCGCCCACCTTTGCCACCGGCAAATCGGCGTAACCGCGCTTTGCCAGAAATCGAAACAGCACGTAGCTGCAAACAAAGGCGAGCACATAAGCCAACCCGTACCAGCGCGGACCGACGTTGTCCCACAACCGAAAAATCAGCGGGTTAAGGTCGTGAACGTAGTAAGCGAGCATCGGTGTGCGTGAAGTGTCAGTGATCTTGGAGCGACCCGCAATTGAACCGCGTGTCATCCCGAACGAAGCGCGCCGTCACACATTCTAACTTGGGTGATCCAGTCAGTTTGTGTGAGATCCTTCTCCCGCGACTGCGGGATCAGCATGACCGCGCTTTTTTGACGCGCGCGCGGCTTAATACTTTTCGCAGAAACGGCGCGGTGCGGCTCGTGCGACTCTTTGAGATTTGTTCCGGCGTTCCAACCGCCACGACTTTGCCGCCATCCGCGCCGGCTTCAGGACCAAGATCGACAATGTAGTCCGCCTCCGCGATCACACCCACGTTGTGCTCGATCACAATCACGGTGTTGCCTTCATCGACCAATCGATGCAGCACTTTGAGCAGAAGATCGACATCGGCCATGTGCAAACCGATCGTTGGCTCCTCTAATAGATACAACGTCGATCCTGGTTTGCGCATTTTGCGAATCCGCTCGTTTTCGGCGCGACCGACGCCGCGTTTCAATTGCGTAACCAGCTTTAACCGTTGCGCTTCGCCGCCACTCAACGTCGGACTCGGCTGGCCAAGTTTGAGATAACCAAGCCCGGTTTCGACCAGCAACGAAAGTGGCCGTGCGATCTTTGGATGCGCCCTAAAAAATTCCGCCGCTTCTTCGATCGTCATTTCCATGACGTCGCCGATCGACTTTTCATTGTAGAGCACTTCGAGCGTTTGTGGATTGTAACGGCGACCACCGCAGTCCTCACACGGCACCAACGCCTCCGGCAAAAAATTCATCTCCAGCTTGATCACGCCCTGACCTTTGCAGTTTTCGCAACGGCCACCCTCGGCATTGAATGAAAAACGGCTGGCCGAATAACCGCGGACCCGCGAAACCGGCAATTGCGCGTAGAGATTTCGGATCTCGTCGAACACTTTAATGTAAGTGCCCGGCGTCGATCGCGAGGTTTTTCCGATCGGCGATTGGTCGACTTCGTAAACGGCTTCGATCGCTTCCGTGCCGCTAACGAGCTTAAACAAATCGCCGTTTCCGGTGCGCTTACGATCTGCCAATTGCTCGACCACTGCGGGCAATAGCACGTCGTGCAGCAAGGTCGATTTGCCTGAACCGGAAATTCCGGTGATGACCGAAAGCCGGCCAACCGGGAAACGAACATCGACATTTTTCAAATTGTTCGCACGCGCGCTTTTGATCTGGATCCAATTCTCAACCGCTCGCAGCGAGCGCCGCGATTTTCGCGTCGGATGGCAAAGCGGAGTCTTCAAACATCGGCCCGTCTCGGAAAGCTTGGAGCGCTCGATGTCGCGCAACGTTCCGGTGGCGACGACTTCCCCGCCATGAGTTCCGGCGCGCGGGCCAAGATCGACAATGTGATCAGCGCGGCGCATCGTTTCGTCATCGTGCTCGACAATGACAAGTGAATTTCCTTTTTCGCGAAGCGCCGTAAGCGTGTCGAGTAATCGCAAATTGTCGCGGGGATGCAGACCGATCGTCGGTTCGTCCAGAACGTAGAGGACGCCACGCAAGTTCGAGCCGAGCTGCGCCGCCAACCGGATCCGCTGCGATTCGCCGCCGCTCAACGTTTTCGCGGATCGCCCGAGGGCGAGATAACCAAGCCCAACATTTTCCATGAAGCGCAACCGCTGCCGAATTTCGGGAATGAGATCGGCGGCGATCGTTTGTTGGGTGCCGGTGAACTTCAGCTTCTCAATCTTTTTTGCGGCTTCGCTCGCCGAAAGATTCGTGAACTGATCAATCGTCTGGCCCTGCACGCGCACATGTCGCGCGACCGCATTCAAACGCGAACCGTGACAGCTCGGACATTCATGCGCTTCGGCCGCATCAATCCATTCTGATTCGCGCTCAGCGGCGAGCTCGTTCTCCAAGACGGAATCGCTGTTGTCATCGGCGCCAGTTTGAAATTCCTGGTCCCAGATTTCGCCAAACCCGCCGCATTCTTCGCAAGCGCCGTGTGGCGAATTGAATGAGAACAAACGCGGATCGAGTTCTTCAAACGCGCGGCCGCAGTTCGGGCAACTCATCTCCATGCTCATGACCGTGAGCCGATTTTTCGAATCGAGGAGATGCGCCGTGCCTCGTCCGATCTCGAGCGCGCGCTGCGCCAAGTTCCGCGCTTTCGCGATCCGTTTTGCATCGATCACACCGACCACAACCGCGATGCTGTGTTCCTTAAAGCGTTCCAGCCTCCGAAATTGCGCGATCGGGATCAGCGCTCCGTCGACATACAACGTGTCATAGGCCTGCCGCTCGGCCCAACGCGCAACGTCAGTGTGAAACCCTTTCCGCGCTTTCACCACCGGCGCTAGCACTTTGAGCGCGCCTTTTTTCGCCGCGGCCTCGATCTGTTTCACGATCGCGGCCAGGCTTTGCTTTTCGACGGGCAAATCGCAGTCCGGGCAAAATTGCGTTCCCGTTTTGGCAAAGAGCAGTCGGAGGAAATGGTAAACCTCAGTCACGGTCGCGACTGTTGATTTGCCGCCGCCGCGGGTGACGCGTTGCTCGATCGCAACACTCGGTGGCAAACCGGTGACAAGATCGACATCGGGCTTCTCCAGTTGTTCGACGAACTGCCGCGCATACGGCGACATGCTGTCGAGAAATCGTCGCTGCCCTTCGGCAAAAAGAATGTCGAACGCGAGCGTCGATTTACCCGAACCGCTCAATCCGGTAATGACCACCATCTGGTCGCGCGGAATTTTGACGTCGATGTTTTTCAGATTGTGCTCGCGCGCTCCATGGATGCCGATTGCGCCGTTGGTGCCGTTAATTCGGAAACGCGGAGCGGTCTCAGCAGCGCGAGCGAATTCTATTTCATCGCCGTTTTCGGAATAAGATGTTCGCCGCGAGGCGCGCGTGCTCCCCAGAACTCCGCGCAGAAATCGGCCGGTGTGCGAGTTGTCGATCTTTGCGATTTGTTCAGGCATGCCAACGCCAACTACTTCTCCGCCCGCATCTCCCGCTTCCGGTCCAAGATCGACAATCCAATCGGCAGACTTAATCACTTCAAGATTGTGCTCGATCACGATGACCGAATGACCGCAGTCGACCAGCCGCTGAAAAACCTGCAGCAGCATCGCCACGTCATCGAAATGGAGTCCAGTGGTCGGTTCGTCGAAAATGAAAAGATTACCTCGCTCGTCATCCTCGCCATTCTTTCCGGTTTCCGAACCGCCCGTCCGGCTCGGACTCCGGTTTCCCGTGTCGGCTAGGTGCCGGACGAGTTTCAAACGTTGCGATTCGCCGCCAGACAAGGTGTTCAGCGGTTGGCCGAGTCGCAAATAACCGAGTCCAACTTCATCCAGCACATCGAGCGGATCGGAGAGACTCTTCTGTTCGCCGATCCGAGTGAAGAACTGGATCGCTTCGCTCACGGTCAGCTCGAGCACGTCGTGAATCGACTTGTGGTGCAGTTTAATTTTCAGCACGTGCGGCTGGAATCGTTTCCCTTCGCATTCGGCACAGCGGACATACAGATCGCTCAGGAACTGCATCTCGATCTTTTCGAACCCAGTGCCTGAGCAACGTTCGCAGCGGCCGCTGCCGGAATTGAACGAGAACGCGCTCGCAGTCAGACCTTGCGACATCGCTTCCGGTTGCGCGGCGAAAAGTTCGCGAACGCGATCGTAAAGCCCGAGATAAAGAATCGGCGTTGATCGCGGCGTACGCGCGAGCGGCGATTGATCCACCATCACGACTTCATTGATCCGATGCGCGCCGCTGACTGATTTACACGCCCCCGGTTCCTGATCGGTCGATTGCCCTTTGGCAATAAGCAGATTCCGATAAAGAACGTCGTGAATGAGCGTCGATTTGCCGGAGCCGGAGACACCGGTCACGCATGTGAACACGCCGAGCGGAAGATCGACATCGATGTTTTTCAGATTGTGCTCGCGCGCGCCAGTGATCTTGATCGACGATGTCGATCGTCGGCGCGATTTCGGAAGCGGGATTGTCTTGCGACCGCCCAGGTAATCGGCGGTGAGCGAGTTTTTGCGAAACAGCAGCTGATCGAGCGCGCCGTTGAAAACCACTTCACCGCCGCGTTCGCCGCGGCCCGGACCGATATCGATCAAGTTGTCGGCGGCGCGAATGATTTGTTCTTCGTGCTCGACCACGAGGAGTGTGTTGCCGCGATTGCGCAAATTGTGCATCACGCGAACGAGCCGGCCGATATCGCGTGGATGTAAACCGATACTCGGCTCGTCCATAATGAAGAGCGTGTTGACAAGTGAAGCGCCGAGACAAGTGGTGAGATTGACTCGCTGCACTTCACCACCGCTCAACGTGCGCGTGGAACGATCGAGCGTGAGATAGCGAACGCCGACTTCGCACAAATAATTCAGGCGCGCGCAAATTTCGTCGCGCAACATCCGCGCGGTCGCATCATTGGACGGGATGTCGATTCTCCCTAAAAGGTCGCGCGCATTCGAAATGGAAAGCGCCGCCAAATCCGGTAGAGCAAACAAGTCTTTGCCCGCAACGATCTTGTAATTGAGCGCTTCCGGCTGAAACCGTCCGCCGCTGCAGCTTGGACAAGTCGTGTAAGCGCGGTAGCGGCTGAGCAGGACGCGCATGTGCATTTTGTAAACCTGCGATTCGAGCCAGCGGAAGAATCCGCGGACGCCGTACCAACGATCATTCTCGTAATCGTCCTCGGTGTATTTACCACTGCGCTTCTCGCCATTAATGACGAAGTCCTGATCGGCTTTAGGCAATTCGTCGAACGGAACATTGATGTCGATCTCTTCGCGGGCGCATGCGCGAAGGAGATCCTTTTGCGATTCGCCGAACTCATTCCCGCGAAAAACGCGGACCACGCCTTGTTTGATCGACAATGAGCGGTCCGGTATCGCCTTGTTCAGATCGATCGTAATCGTCCGGCCAAACCCGCGGCATTCGGGACAAGCGCCGAGCGGGTTGTTAAAACTAAAAAGTCCCGGCCTAGGCGGACGGATGTCGACGTCGCAGTGTGCACAATGCCAGCCGGTGGAAAATGGATGCTCGGGTTTTGCCTCAAGATCGACAATATTGACTTTGCCTTTGCCGAAGCGAAGCGCGGTCTCGAGCGCTTCGACCAGGCGTGCGCGATTTTTCTGAGTGCTCGCGATTCGATCTTGAATGACCTGAACGCGGGCGCCCAGTCGCTTGATCTTTTTTGGATCGACATCCACGCGGACGACTTCGTTGTCGATCCAAACGCGGAGATAACCTTGCTGTTGGAGGAATTCGAAAAACTTTCGCGGCTCGGTTTTCGCCGGAACCGCTACCCAAAACGTGATCAGGAAATTTTTGCCCGCGCAATCGTGTAAGACTTCGTCGGCGATTGATTTTGCGCTCTCAGGCCGGATCTCGCGGCCGCAACTCGGACAAAATGCTTTAGCAATTCGCGGCCAAAGCAATTTCAAATAGTCGTTGATCTCGGTCATCGTGCCGACAGTCGAGCGCGATGATTTGACCGGGTTCGATTGCTCGATGGCGATCGCCGGAGGAATTCCTCGAATGTCGTCCACCCGCGGCTTGTCCATGCGGTCGAGGAATTGCCGCATGTATGGACTGAAAGTTTCGACGTAACGGCGCTGGCCTTCCGCGTAAATCGTCTCGAAGGCGAGACTCGATTTTCCCGAGCCGCTCGGGCCGGTGACGACAGTCAATTTCCCCAGCGGAAGATCGACATCTATGCCTTTGAGATTGTTCTGGCGCGCCCCGCGAATCTCAATGCAAGCAGTCGCCGCGGCGACCGCGCTGACGCGTTCTTTTTCAGCAACCTTTGAACCCACTGGAGATTATCCGAGTGGCGAACGCAGTTCGCAAATTTGAAGGGAGCGCGGCCGCGAGGAGAAATTGGCGAGCTCAAACACCAGCTGGTTCCCGCATGGGGCGCGTGACTAGTGGAGGAAGTTCCTTTCCGGGGCTTTTCAGTTCGCTGATCGCCTCGCGCACCAATTCGCAGAGCTGGCGGTAGGTTTGTTCTTCGTCGTCACCATCACAAACCCCGCCCCAAGGAAACAAGTCGGGGGCAATATCCGACGTAGGCTTTGTCGTCATCGCTCCAGCAGACGAATTTCAGATATCGGTGTTCGGTTTTCATTTGCTCACTTCGCCAATCGCGTTGCGGACTTGTTTCTCCTGATAAGGAAGCGCGTCATCGCCATCCTTTCCACTGAGACCCTGCAAAGCGCGGGTGGCAAAAGACGTTCGATTGCCGAGGCAGAATGTAAAGCCGCCTGTTACGTCGACCGCGAACGAAAAAGTTGTTCAACTTCCAAACAGATCCCACGAATGGCTGAAAGTACGTCGCGGTAACTGTATCTCCCTTAGGCAATATGGCTCCGACTGACACTCACCCGCATGTCGCGAAATGACAGACCCCGGGTGAGTGCTTACTGGCGTTGCCACCAAAAAATATTGTCACCTTCCTCGGCACCTTCGCCGTAGCGAACGGACATGTATCTCAGGACGTGCATCGGAATTTGAGGAAGGCGTGGCAACCAGGTGTTCGTCAGCAGGAAAGCGCCAGGTTTGAGCAATGTTGAGATATTCTGGACTGCCAATGCTTGCTCGAAAGTATCGTAGTAAACGAAGACGTTTGTGGCGATGGCGAGATCGAATCGCTCTTTGCTCCGCGAATCGAGTTGCTCGAGGACGAAATTCAAATCGACTGGCTGGCAAGACATCACAACCTGCGGACGAATTCGAACTGCGCGTGTTTCCAAATCCTTGAGCGCCGCCGGCGGTTGAATCGGTGTAACCGGCTCACCGATGGTGCTCCCAAACGAATGCCAGTACTCAACCGCTTCGGGAACCCACGGCCGCGACTCGCGCGGCAATTGCACAACATAGTTTTCTCCGCCACTGGCGCGCTCACATGCGCGCCGCAGATGATCGAGAACTTCCGGGCTGATGTCGAACGCGACGATGTCGATCTTTCCATCTTGCGCGAGTCCCAGACGCACCAGCGAATCGTAAACCGCGAAAGGTTGCAATATCTGGAGCGGATAAAAATCGTAGCCGAATCGTTTATCAGTGAAGTCGAGACCGGGCCCGATCACCGCCACGCGCGTGATCGAGTTTTCATGAAGCACGCCGCGGCTTTTCATATCGCCCAACGCGGCGTCGATGCTGAAGCTGGAAAGAATGGTAGTGTCGAGTGAGATGCCGCGGTCCTGAAACACGCCTGAGCGTTCGGAAGGCCCGCGCTTTCCGTCGCTCTCGCGCGTTGCCTCATCAAAGCGCCGCTCGAAAGCAATTTGTTCCTGTCGAACGCGCTGGCGATTTTGCAGAATGAACGCTTTCACTTGCTGGTCGCCACTCGAGCTGTCGATCCTCAGCCCGCGTCGTTCGAGAAGATTTCGAACAAATATGAGCCGCTCGTTGCCGTGCGGATCGCGCAATGCGCGCAGAAAATCGTTCAGCCGCGATTGCAACAGCGGATCATTCGGCTCGAGGAGTGCCTGCGCGCGCGGTCGATCGGTGAACGAATCGCCGAACAAAAGCAGGTTGATCATGGAATCGCGCGCGCCTTGCTCCAGCCGCGCGCGAATAAGGGCGTCTTCGCGCTGCGCCCAGGATTTCCATTTCGATTCGTTAGGCTCGCGCAACTCGGGCGGCAGTTCCTTCGGCAGCGCGTCGAGGACTGGCTTAACGGTGGCGAATGGAATGACCTCGCGCTTTTTCGTCGGCGCAGTTGGAGCGCGCGAATGGATCCCATACCAACCGGCAGCGAGAGCGATCAGTAATCCAATCGCAGTTCCGACCGCACGAATGTTCCTGATCGACTTCTCTGTTTGTCCTGGCATGGAATTTCGACTCTTATCCGAAATCGAGGTGAGAGATTTCCCGCAAGCTGATGGCGTTAGTCAAGTCTGCGTTGTGGATTAATACGCAGTGTGAGGTCCCTCGTTCCGCTTGGAACGACAGGAAGTCTTATTCTTTAAACCGCTCACCGAGCTCTTCGCGCTGCTTCAGCAGCTCCTCAGGCACCACGCCGCCGAGCGAGTCGAAAAACTTTTTGTGCTCGGCCAATTCCTTTTTCCAATCTTCGTGATCGATCTCGAGAAGCTCGTCGACGCAATGGTGATCGATCTCGAGCTCGGCCAGATCGAGATCGTGCAAACCCGGTAGCCAGCCAATCGGCGATTTGAGCGCGCCATCGCTGCCTTCGCAGCGATCGATGATCCATTTGAGGACGCGCATGTTGTCGCCGAACCCGGGCCAGAGAAATTTTCCGGATTTACCTTTGCGGAACCAGTTCACCTTAAAAATCAGCGGCGGATTGGTTAGGCGTTTTCCGGTGTCGACCCAATGCCGGAAATAGTCGCCGATGTTGTAGCCGCAGAACGGAAGCATCGCCATTGGATCGCGCCGGACCTGACCAACCGCGCCGGTCGCAGCCGCGGTTGTTTCCGAGGCCATGGTCGCTCCGAGATAAACGCCGTGCTCCCAATCGAACGATTGAAACACAAGTGGCAAGGTGCCGCTGCGGCGCCCGCCGAAAATGATCGCGCTGATCGGGACGCCGTCGCCTATTTCGAAATCGGGATCGAGAACCGGATTGTTCCGACATGGCGCGGTGAATCGGCTGTTCGGATGCGCGGCTTTCTCCTTTGAATCGGGAGTCCAATCGTTGCCGCGCCAATCAATCGCGTGTTTTGGCGGAGAGCCGTCTTTGCCTTCCCACCAAACGTCGCCGTCATCGGTGAGCGCGACGTTCGTGTAAAGCGAATCGTGCTCGATCGATTTCATCGCATTCGGGTTCGATTTGTAATTCGTTCCGGGAACAACGCCGAAGTAGCCGTTCTCGGGATTGACCGCGAACAAGCGACCGTCGCGGATTTGCATCCAGGCGATGTCGTCGCCGACAGTGGTCACTTTCCAGCCCGCGAAATGTTGCGGCGGAATGAGCATGGCGAAATTAGTTTTGCCGCACGCGCTCGGAAACGCCGCCGCGACGTAATGCTTTTTTCCTTCGGGCGACTCAACGCCGAGGATCAACATGTGCTCGGCCATCCAGCCTTGTTTGCGCGCGAGATACGAACCAATCCGGAGCGCGAGGCACTTCTTGCTCAACAAGACGTTGCCGCCGTAACCGGAGCCGACCGAAATGATGGTGTTGTCCTGGGGAAAATGGCAGATGAAGCGGCGCGCAGGATCGACATCTAATAATGAGTGGACGCCGCGGTTCCATTCCGCGGCCGGATCGTTGCCAAGTCGTTTGACCGCGATCTCGCCCATGCGGGTCATGATTCGCATGCTAAGAACGACATAAATCGAATCGGTGATTTCAAAGCCGACTTTGGTCAGCGGCGAATCGGGCGGACCCATGATGTAAGGCACGACGAACAGAGTTCGACTGCACATCGCGCCTTTGAGTAACTCGTGAAGTTTTGAGTAGGTTTCGGCCGGTTCGCTCCAGTTGTTGGTCGGGCCGGCCTCTTCTTTGGTCGGCGAGCAGATGAAAGTGAACTGCTCCACCCGCGCGACGTCGTTCGGATTCGAGCGATGCAAGTACGAGCGCGGCACTTTTTTCTCGTTGAGCTTGATCAGCACGTTCTGCCGCATCGCTTCCTGAAGCAGGTAATCGCGCTCGCGCTCCGAACCGTCGCACCAAAAAACATTTTCCGGTTTCGCCAGCAGCTCGACATCGTGCACCCAGTCGAGCACGGCCTGGTTGCCCGGTTTGTTGTCACCAATTCCAGACGGCGGCGAAATTGCGGGCGCGATGTTTTTCATTAATAAGATGTCGATCCTGGTGTAATCGAGCGGAAGACGAATTTCTTCCGGTTCGCGCGGTTCTCCAAGAATTTTTTCGTCCGGCACGAACGCTTGCTTGCGCGAAGAAATCGGCGGCTGTCTATTTACCGCATGTTCGGAGTCACTACCTCCGATGATTATCGGCCGGTCACCTGGATGGGAAGGTTTCCGGTCGACGTCACTACTATTTTGGTAGGTGTCCATGTCTGTTGCGCAATACTGACCGCGTTCCTTTTTGCGATCGGCTATGGCGGTATCCTCAACTACGCAATGTTCGATAGCGCGCAGGTTTTGCTTCACGCGCAAGTCTGGCGGCAGGTCACCTACGCCTTCATTCATCCGCCATCAGGCTACGCTTTGCTCTGGTTCGCGATTGAAATGTACATGCTCTTTTTCTTTGGGCGCGAGGTGGAGCGCTTCGTCGGTCGACGCGCCTACATTTGGTTGTATGGACTTTTGCTGTTCGTTCCGGCGTTGATTTTAACCCTTTGGGGTTTGGGCGTGCGCACAGGATTGGCCGGTTCCGGTGCGCTCCATTTCGCCGTCTTCGCCGCGTTCGTAACGCTTTACCCCAACGTTCAATTCTTTTTGCGCATTCCGGCGAAATGGATCTTCCTCATTCTTGCCGCGATCGGAACTTTGAGCGCACTTGCGGCGCACGACTGGCAAGACCTTGTCGTTCTTTGGGCCAGTATCGGGATCGCGTTTCTTTTCATCGAATTGCGCGGCGCTGGACCGGAGCTGGCATGGGTAAACAATTTCAAAGATCTTTTTCGGCCGAAACCGAAACTGTATGTCGTGCAAAAACCAACTGCGCGCCGGGTGGTCGAGCCGGACGATGTCTATGCGTCGGTTGATCCGATTCTGGACAAGATCTCCAAATCCGGCATGGGGAGCCTAACCGAAACGGAGAAAAAAATTCTCGACCGGGCGCGGAATCGATTGCTGACGAAAGATTAGGCCGTTTGTAGGGCAAGCGCGTCGCTTGCCGTTTCTGCGCTGGCAGGCGGAGCGCCTGCCCTACAATTGTTTAGATTGAGGGCGCGCTCAAAAGCGTCCCGACAAACTCATCCACGTTCTCAGCGTGGAGCAATAAAGTTCGGAGCGGCCGGTCCTTGGTGATGCGGGCAATCGCACCGACCACCACCAGATAATCGCTGATTAATCTTTCAGGCACCGCGACCAGAAAAATCAGGTGCGCCACTTCGCCTTTGCCGGTCCACGGAATTCCGGTCTCGCTCCGGCCGATACCGACGACAATTTCGTCGACTAATCTTGTCCGCGCGTGCGGAAACGCGACGCCATCGGCAGCGTAGGTGGAACTGGTGGCCTCGCGCACCCGCAGTTGCTCCACAAACTTATCGGCATTGGCGATCTTCCCGGCAGCGACGAGCAGTCCGACGATCTCGCACATTGCCTTCATTTGGGTTTCCGCGTGAAGGTTGAGCGCGATTTGCTTCGGATCGATGAGATCGGCCAGGGCAATGGACATGAGGCGTTGGCACGGTTTCTGACGCCGGCCTGCACTGACAATATCATATTTCCGTCACGCACTCTTCGCACAAGCGGATGGAGGCCGGCGCACAAACCGCACCAACATTACGGCGGGAGCCGCTGAACTAAAGTGAATGCGGCTAGGGAAGCCGGGCACCTGCTGCCAATATTCCGCCGTAATACGTCCGTGCGCTTCGCCACGTCCGTCTGTGCTTTAGGCAGCTAACGCCCTCCATATTCCATAAGGGATGTCAAAGCAGGAATTGTTGGATTCTGCTCCAGTTATCCAGTTAATTGGTCAGCCGTGGCAACTGAAAACAGCGTAACAGTCGCGAACCAGGAGACGACTGTCTCGCTTCAACGGAGCCTTTACGATCCGGGCTACGTCAACGCCATGTCCCATTTTTATCGCGGGGAGATGGGGCGGATCATGGTTTGGCGGCAACGGCTCGACATCACGACGAACTGGGCCATCACCAGCAGCACCGCCATTATCACCATCGCATTCGCGAATGCCGCCGTGCCCCACATCATTTTCTTTTTCAACCTCGCCATCGTTTGGGTGATGCTCTGGATCGAGGCGCGACGCTACCGCTTCTACGATGCCTTCCGCGCGCGCATCCGGATGTTGGAAGCGCACTTTCTGGTGCCTATGGTCATGGAAAATCGCGATCTGCTCCAGGGCGAATGGAAAAAATTGGTCTGCGAAGATCTGATTCTGCCGTGTTTCAAAATCAGCAAACTAGAAGC
>Ga0137365_10002692_pt1 | contig 14093 bp, 15 predicted proteins | sample SagtaG_9_FD_104799 | JGI IMG/M metagenome (GOLD analysis project Ga0137365, IMG submission 104799) | Vadose zone soil microbial communities from Sagehorn Ranch, Mendocino, California, USA - Sage1_L_40_16 metaG | ecosystem: Environmental > Terrestrial > Soil > Vadose zone | place: USA...
AAAACACAAACGGGAAGCACACCAGCTTCTGTAGCGGCGCTCTATGAGCGCCGAAATGCCACGGTCATAGACGACTGTTACAATCCCAACCCGCCGGTGATCTTCGACATTTCCGATTGCGCGAGCGCTTTACCTTGCTCGATCGCCTGCTTCACCCCGCTCAAGATAACTTCCTCGAGAAATTCCACGTCGTTTGGATCGACGATCGCCTTGTCGATCTTGATCGAAACCACTTCGCCCGCGCCGTTAGCGACCACTTTCACTTTCCCGCCCCCGGCGCTGACCTCGACAATTTTCTCCTCCAGCTCGGCCTGGGTCCTGGCCATTTGCTCCTGCATCTTTTGCGCCTGTTTCATCAACTTATTGAGGTTCATAGGTCGATCTTTGGCTCAGGATTTGATTTCACCCTTGAAAATCTCGAGCGCTTCCTGAATAAGCGGATCATCTTTAAATTCTTCGGCTTTCCGTGCCCGCTGCTCGCGCACGCCTTTGCCCGGCAAGCCGTCTTTCGCGCTTAATTTTGCGGTCAAGTCGCGGCCAGTGATTTCCTTGAGCAAGGTTTCAAGCTGCCGGCGATTACTCGTCGTGACCAGGGTTTCAATTGCCGATTTCTCATCCGGCGGATAACCGAGAAGGAAATTCCGTCCCTCCGTGCCCAGCACCGTCAGCGAATCGACCAGCGTCCGGAGAAAGCCTCTGGCTGGAATTTTTGCGCATACTTGTTCCCAGGTCTTTTCCGGATCGACTGCCATATCCGGCTTCGATTCCATATATGGCGAAGGCTGCTCGGCAACACGCGCGGATTCCGACTTCTTGTCGCCGCGGTCGGTGACCGCGGCTCCAGTTTTCTTCGGCGCAATATCTCCGCCATCACGTAACGAGTTTAAATTCTCGATCACTTCATTGAGCGTAACCTGGCTCAAACTTTGAATCGCTTTGATGAGCGCAACTTCGAAATGGAGTTTTTTGTTCGGCGCCCATTTCATGCGGCCTTCGGCTTCGGCAAACTGCTCGATCAGCTCGAGGAGGCGATCGGTCTCGATCAAGTCCGCCTGCGCGGCGAGTGATTTTTGCAAGTCAAGATCGACGTCTTCACTCAGCGCATCCGGTTTCACCTTGAACACGAGCAGGTCACGCAGATACGAGATGAGATCGGCCATTAGCCGCATCATGTCCTTGCCGGCATCGCATTGTTCGTGCAGCAACTGCACCGCGTCGGCCGTGGCTGAGTGCAAAATTTTGTCCGTAAAATTTGCAACTGTTTGTTGGCTGGTGAATCCAAAAACTTTCAGCACGTCAGCCTCACTGATCGGGTCGCCGCAAAACGCGACCAGCTGATCGAGCATCGACTCGGCGTCGCGCAGTCCGCCTTCGGCGCCGCGCGCAATGGCATGTGCGGCCGCGGGTTCCAAAGAAAACTTCTCCTGGCCGGCGATGAACTGAAGATGCTTCGCGATCAAATTTGCCGGAATGCGATGAAGATCGAAACGCTGACAGCGGCTCAGGATCGTCGGCAGAACTTTCTGCGGCTCGGTCGTCGCAAAGATGAATTTCACATGCGGCGGCGGCTCCTCCAAAGTTTTGAGCAGTGCGTTAAAAGCGGCGGACGAAAGCATGTGCACTTCATCGATGAGATAAATTTTGTAACGTCCTTTGGCCGGAGCGTAGCGGACGTTGTCGCGCAGCTCGCGCACGTCCTCGACGCTGTTGTTGCTCGCGCCGTCGATCTCGATCACGTCCAAGCTGTTGCCGGCCGCGATCTCCCGGCAATTGTCGCACACGCCGCATGGCGTCACCGTCGGCCCCTTCACACAATTAAGCGCCTTGGCCAGAATGCGCGCGGTCGATGTTTTGCCGATGCCGCGCGGACCGACAAAAAGATAGGCATGGGCCAGACGATTTTGCGCCACCGCATTTTTTAAAGTTTGCGAGACATGGCTTTGTCCGACCAGATCGTCGAACGTCTGCGGTCGATATTTCCTCGCGAAGACTTCGTAGCTCACGCGAGTAATCTAAATGCGTTGCCAGAAGCACGAAAACAGAAAATCAATTCAAGTGATGAAATAATGGATAATTCCGCGCAAGATCAGCTCTCCGTCTTCTTTTTGGCCGAAGGCGAGCAGGAGGCAACCGCCGTCATGGCGCGCCTGACGGAGTTTATTGGCAACGCCCGTGCAACCCTCGATTTCGCGCTTTATGACATGCGCTTCAGCGATTTGCTAAAAAATCAATTCGTGACTGGGTTGCGTGAAGCGGCCGGGCGAGGTGTGCAGATTCGAATCTGCTACGACGGCGACAAGCCGCTCAATCCAAATCTTGCCGCCGGTCAGGATCCGGCACCGCCCGGCACGAGTGCGTTTGTGCAGTCCCTCGGCTTTCCCTGGCGCCGCATTGCCGGAATGAAGTTGATGCATCAGAAATTCATTCTACGCGATCAAGGCTCAATCTGGACCGGATCGCTGAACATGACGGACGACGCTTTCGCCCTAATGGAAAACAACGTGCTCGAGATCGATTCGCCCAGGCTCGCCGGTTTTTACACGCGGGATTTCGAACAGCTTTGGGAAAAAGAGAATTTCGACAACACCGGGGATATAAAAACCGACCCGGTGCAACTCACGTTTGCGGGACAGCCGGCAAGCGTGCACGTCCTGTTTTCGCCCGGCTGCGGCTTGGAAATCGATACCGAAGTGGCCAGGCGCGTCCGGGTGGCGCAGCGGCGCGTGCGCATTTGCAGTTTGCTCATCAACTCAGGCACGCTTATCTCCGCGCTGATCGATCTTTTACGGGGCGGCCGTGTGGCCATCAGTGGTATCTACGATCGCACCCAGATGAGCGATGTTTACCGGCAATGGCAGCAGGTCCCGCAGAACCGCTGGAAAATACCGGCGCTTCAGGAGGTGATTGCGCGCGCCAAACTTATCGGGAAGAATTCAACGCCCTATAGTCCGACCGGCCGGCACGATTACATGCACAACAAGATTCTTGTCGTCGATGACACCGTCATTACCGGTTCGTATAATTTTTCGCGCAGTGCGCAGTTCAACGCCGAGAACATTTTGTTTATCGAAAGCGCGCCCTTGGCCGAAGCGTACAGCATTTACATCGACCATTTGATGCAGAAATATCGAATTCAGACATGATTCCGAAAACTTTCCGCGCTCTTTTCTTCCTCCTCCTGCTCGTGATCGATTCGCATGCGCGCGAGCCGCAAAAATCTTCGCCGGCAAGATCGACAATTGAAAATAAAATCGTTCGGGCGCGCGACATTGGCGTTCCGTTTGACGGAACGCCAGACAAGTTCGATGCCATCACCGACGTTGCCGGTGTCGAGGTTGGCTACACCACTTTGCTCGAAGGCGACGGCAAACTGGTGGTCGGCCAGGGGCCGGTCCGGACCGGAGTGACGGCGATCTTTCCGCGCGGTCACGCCTCAAACGATCCAGTGTATGCCGGCGTCTTTTCGCTCAACGGTAACGGCGAGATGACCGGCACAGCCTGGATTGAAGAAAGCGGATTTCTCGAAGGGCCGCTCGTGCTCACGAACACACACAGCGTCGGTGTCGCGCGTGATGCGGTCATCGCCTGGCGGAATGCTCATGGCGGCGCCGACGCCCAGGGTTTTTCCTGGAGCTTGCCGGTCGTGGCTGAAACATGGGACGGATGGCTCAACGATCTGAATGGTTTTCACGTGAAACCGGAGCACGTCTTTCACGCCCTGGACAGCGCTCATAGCGGCGTAATCGAGGAAGGCAGCGTCGGCGGGGGCACTGGAATGATCTGTTACGAATTCAAAGGCGGGAACGGGACTGCCTCGCGCAAGATCGACATGAAAGATAAAAACGGGACCGTGCGTAATTTTATCGTCGGCGTATTTCTCCAGGCAAATTTTGGCCGGCGGCCACAGCTAATGATCGCGGGCGTGCCGATCGGCAAGGAAATTCCGGGCGAAGTTTACAAAAAAGAGACCGGCTCATGTATCGCGGTCGTCGCAACCGATGCGCCGCTGCTTCCAAATCAACTAAAACGGCTTGCTCGCCGCGTTTCACTCGGGCTCGCACGCACCGGCAGCATTTCCGGAAACGGCTCCGGCGATTTATTCGTCGCGTTTTCGACTGCGAACCCCGGGGCTTCAAATTCCGAGCAGCTTACGAATTCAGTCGAGGCAATTCCGAACGATCTGATGGATCCAATTTTCGCCGCAACGGTTCAGGCCACGGAGGAAGCTGTCGTCAATGCTTTGATCGACAATCAAGGCATGACCGGTCGCGACAATCATCATGTCGATGCGCTCCCGCACGATCGCTTGCGCAAGCTTCTGCGAAAATATAATCGACTCCAGTCGAGTCGGGCACCAAAGTAGCTTTAAATAATCGAAAGACTTCAAACCATGCAGATGTTTTCATCCCGAAAAAACGAACCACCCAAGCCAACCATTGAACCGCAGGCTCCGATGCCCTCGCAGGCACCATCGAATCGCGCGACTCCGACTGCGCAATCGGGCGGAGTTCTCTCGAGCAGCGTCTCCATTAAAGGAACGGTCAAATTTCGAAACGAACTAGTGATTGACGGCGAAGTGGAAGGCAAAATTGATTCCACCGGCCGGCTTACGATTGGGAAGAATGCCCGTATTCTGGGAGAAATCATGACGAAATCAGTCGTCGTGGACGGAACGGTCGATGGCAATATCACGGCCCGGGAACGTTGCGAGCTGCGGGCAGGCTGCACTATGCGCGGCGACATCGAATCGCCCCGATTGGTGGTAGATGAGGCGGCGACCTTTATCGGCAGCGCCAAGATCGCCACCTCGGACAACCGGCCAGCGGCCTGATCTCATTTTCAGCCGCGTTCTTCCAGCTCTTCGAGCAATTGGTTTTTTAAATTTTGGCGCGCTGATTTTTTGATCGCGCGCCGCTCGTCCGCGACGGCTTGCTTCTCCGCCTGGCGCTCTTTTCGCGTGCGATTGTCGATCTTGCTTGGCAAATGAGAGATCTTCGGCCGTTCCGCGCCGACTTTCCGTTCGTCAGGTTTTGCGTACGGATTCATCTGGGCAATCTTGAGCTCTTTTCGGTTACGATCTGCTTGATCTTACAGTTGGACGCGCCGTCATCGAGTGAATTGAATTTCGTGGCTGTAGGTTGGCTGGGGAAGTGATAATTTGGATCGAAGATCGGGATGAAAACTACGTTGACATGCCTGGCTCTCTGGTTGGTGTGTTTGGCTACAGTCGCGGCCGAGACAGTTTCACTTATCAAAATCGATGGTGCGATTGGTCCGGCGACGGCCAGTTACATTTCGCGAAGCATCGATGAGGCTCGCGCGCAGAACGCGCAGTGCCTGGTCATTCAACTCAACACCCCGGGCGGCTTACTCGATTCGACCCAAACAATCGTGCAAAGCTTTTTAGGCTCCACTGTGCCAGTGGTGGTTTATGTCGCTCCGACGGGGTCAACCGCGACCAGCGCCGGTTGCTTTATTGCCATTGCCGCCAGCGTTGCAGCAATGGCGCCAGCCACGACGATTGGCGCCGCGCACCCGGTGACCCTGGGCGGTAATCCAACCGGGAGCGAGCAGAAACCGGATGAGACCATGAAACAGAAGCTCGAGAATTTTTCGGTGAGCTACATCGAAGCGATCGCGGCCAGACGCCATCGCAATATCGATTGGGCCAAATCCTCCGTGCGCGAGAGTGCGTCCATCAGCGCGGAGAAAGCGTTGGAGTTAAAAGTTATTGATCTTATCGCGGTCGATCTAACGGATCTGCTGAAGCAATTGAACGGACGCGTGATCGATGGAAAAACGCTCAAGACTGCCGGCGCAGATGTCGCAGAAATTAAAATGTCGCCGTCCGAACGCGTTTTCCAAAAACTTTGGCGACCCGAGGTTATGTTTCTTCTCATGCTCATCGCGATCTATGGAATCATCGGCGAGCTGACCACGCCCGGGGCGATCCTGCCCGGTGTGGTGGGCGCGATCGCATTGATTCTCGCCCTCTATCTGGCGGCGGTATTGCCGGTTAATGTGACCGGGCTCGTGTTGATCGCGCTTGCGCTCATGCTTTTCATCTTCGATGTCTATGCCCCCACGCACGGTGTGCTGACAGTAGGAGGAATCATTTCATTTCTAATCGGTTCGCTCATGCTCTTTAACCGCGCCGATCCACTCTTTCGTTTGTCGCTTAGCTACATTATTCCGGCTACGCTCGTGACCGCCGGGTTCTTTGTTTTTGTGATCGGCAAAGGTCTGCGTGCGCAGCGCCTCCCGATCAAAGCGGGAGCGGAAACGTTAATTGGAAAAACAGTGACCGCATTGACGCCGATCGACCCGCGCGGCGGCAGGATTTTCGTCGAAGGCGAGTATTGGAACACGGTCAGCGACACACCGATCGAAAAAGGCGAGGCGATCGAGATCGCGGCGGTGGAGGGATTAACGCTAAAAGTAAAAACCAAAGGAAAATAAAGTCATGCCACTCGAAGCACCGTTCAGATTAATCAGTTGGATCGTACCACTTTTGATCCTCGCCGTGATCATTCTTCCGCAGGCACTCCGCATCCTGCGCGAATACGAACGAGGAGTTATCTTTCGTCTCGGAAAATTACTCGGCGCGAAAGGACCGGGGTTGATTTTCCTCATTCCGATTGTCGATCGAATGGTGCGAATGGATTTGCGCGTCGTCACCATCAGCGTCGAGCGGCAGGAGGTCATGACGCGCGATAACGTGCCGGTGACGGTTGACGCGGTTGTTTATTTTCGCGTGGTCGATCCGCAAGCCGCGGTCGTGAAAGTAGTGAACTTTCTCCAAGCTACCTCGCTCATCGCCCAGACCACGCTGCGGAGCGTGCTCGGCCAGGCCCCGCTTGACGATCTGCTTTCCCAGCGCGAATCCATCAACCAAACGCTCCAGGATATCATCGACAAGCAAACCGAGCCGTGGGGCGTGAAAGTCACCGCGGTCGAGGTCAAAGACGTGGTGTTGCCCGACACAATGAAGCGCGCCATGGCCAAGCAGGCTGAAGCCGAGCGCGAACGCCGCGCCAAAGTCGTCAATGCCGAGGGCGAATTTCAAGCCGCGGAAAAAATGGTGCAGGCCGCCGCCATGATGAGCAAGGAACCGATTGCGCTGCAACTGCGTTTCCTCCAAACCATGCGCGAGATTTCGAGCGAGCACAACACGACGACTTTTCTCCCGGTGCCGATCGATCTGTTCACTCCCTTCATTAACAAGGACAAACCACCCAAGCCGTAAGAGGAAGAAAACGCTCAACCGGCCTTCGCCCGGGACGGGCTACGCGGTGGCGAGCGCTCAACGTCCAACGTTGAATGGCAGAAGAGAGCAACGATGAGGACGCTGTGGAGGTGAGCGGAAAAAGCGATCGTTCCAGTGCGGCAATTGTGGCGGGTAAGATTGAAATGTCTGAGAACCGAGATCACACGACCATTAGCCGGGTCAAAAGCGAAACTTTTGTACGGAAAATTGGGTTTAATCGTTATGAAGACGTTAAGTTTAATTATTGCGACATTCTTTCTCGCTGTCGCTGTTTCGAGCGCAGCTGTGTTGACAAGAATTTCCGACGAAACCGGCATTCCCGTCGATACATTGCAAGCCGAGAGGGCGTCGACAGGGCTCGGCTACGGTGAATTGGAGACGGCACACTTGCTGGCTAATGCCTCTGTCCAGAACTTCGACGACATCGTGGCAATGCACAAAGCCGGGGAAGGCTGGGGAAAAATTGCGCACGACAACGGGCTCAACCTCGGCAAGATCGTGAGCAGCGCGCACCGGTCAGACCAGGCGGCATTGCATGCCCAAAGCGCTCATACTCAGACCACTCATGGCAAGAGCAGCATCATCCACGGCAAGGGGCATGCAGTCACCGGGAAGGCTGTCGGTCGTGGACGGAGCGTTAAATCCGGCCAAGGTGGTCATGGCCATGGCGGCCACTAACAGGCTACCGCTAAGAAAAAATCGACGAACAGATTATTTGAGCGTGATTTCGCGCATGGTTTTGGTGCCGAGGATTTCGCGGATGTCGAGTCGTTTCACCGCGGTGGCGCGGCGTTGATCTTCCGGACCCATCACTTTCTCAATGAGGGGGTCCATTTTGTCGCGCAAACTGTCCAGCGCCGCCATGTTCGGATATTGCACCATGATCAGGATGCTGAAATCCTGCGGACCCATCGCGTCGCCGTTCAGAATTTTGTAATCGAGAATGATCTTTTGCTTTTTCTCTTCGTCGTAAATCGGTTTCACCGTCTGGCTGATCGACTTGAGATAATCATCGCCCAGTCCGGCTTTGGTCTTGATCATGGTCAGGACCCAAACAGCGCCTTCGGTGTAGGGAGCATTGCTGCCACGCGTTGTTGTCGTCGTGGTTGTGCTGGTCGAGCTCGTTTGCGCCGAGCAAAGCCCGGCCAGGCCGAGGGATAATGCGACGATGGTTAATATTTTGGTATTCATCATTTTGCTGTTTGTTGTTGGTTGACGTTGCCCTTTATCCCAGGTAACCGCGAAGCTTGATGAGTCCAATGTGAAGACGCGAGCAGAATCTTTCGACAAGGTCGACCGGCTAAAATTTGATTAATCAGAAACCAAGAACCTATGGAAACAAAAATTGCAGTTGTCATTACTACGCTGATTGCGACACCAGTATTCGCGCAATCAGCAAGATCGACAATGAAGGCGGTCGTCGTTCACGAGTACGGCGGACCGGAAGTGTTAAAGCTTGAAGATGTGCCGCGCCCGGTCCCGAAGGAGAACGAAATTTTGGTGAAGGTGATCGCTGCTGGTGTGAACCCGGTGGATTCGGCGCCTCGCTCTCAAAAATTCGCGCAGTCTCTAAACATCAAATTGCCGGCAATTCCGGGATACGATATTGCGGGAGTGGTCGAGAAGACCGGGCCGACGGTCACCAAGCTCAAAGCGGGCGACCCGGTCTACGCATACATCGCGTTGGACAAAGCAGGGGGTTATGCCGAGTACGCGCTGGCAACGGAAAAGGAGACATCGCCCAAGCCAAAGTCTCTCAACTACGTGGAGGCTGCGGCGGTGCCGCTCGTCTCGTTGACGGCATGGCAAGCGCTCATCGACACTGCGAAAGTAAGCGCGGGCCAGACCGTGCTTATTCATGGCGGGTCGGGTGGCGTGGGAAGTTTTGCGATTCAAATCGCGAAAGCGCGGGGCGCGAAAGTGTTCGCGACAGCGTCGACGCCGAATCAAGATTTGCTTAAGCAACTTGGCGCGGACATGGCGATCGATTACACGAAACAAAAATTCGAGGGTGTCGCGAAGGATGTCGATGTGGTGCTCGATTCGGTCGGAAAAGACACGCTCGCGCGTTCCTATGGGATCGTGAAGAAGGGCGGCATTATTGTGTCGTTAGTGGCACGACCCAATCAGGCGGAGCTCGACAAGCACGGGATTCGCGGTGCGTCGCTTAGCGTAGAGCCGAACTCTGATGAACTGGCCGAGATAACAAAGTTAATCGACGAGAGAAAGATCAAGGTGATCGTCTCGCAAACGTTGCCTCTGGCGGAAGCGGCCAAGGCACAGACACAGGCCGATACCCATCACACGCGCGGCAAGGTCGTGCTCAAAGTGGCGGAAGAACCGAAGTAGCCGAAGGCAGAGATCAGACGGTCTACTTTGCCATGCGACCCAGCGAGTAGGCCAAGCGCAGTCGCATTTGCCGGTTGCGCGGTCGCACGGGTTTTGGAAGATAACCGGCACGAGACAGCGCCTTCGCGGACGTCTCGGCGGTGAATGATTCGATCCGGACACTGGCGCAGGCGTCGCTCGGATCTTTGCCGCCAAAGCGGCGTTCCCATTCCTCTTTCGCTGATTCAAACAGCCGGCGATACCTATAGTCGATGGCGCGCTGTAATCCCTCGACCAGCTCTAATTTGATCATCTGATCTTGAATCGCCCTGCCATCCTGTCGCCCCGCGCTCATGACCCTTCATGGATGAGCAGGAATTACGCCGAAATCAGAGATCAGAGATCAGAAGTCAGAAGTCAGAAGCCAGAGACCAGAGATCGGAGACGGCGGAGGTCGATTCTTCTACTTTTACTTTCCACTTTCAACTTTTTGAGTCGATGCCGGATCATCGAGCAAGATCCATTCGATGATTGAAACGGGCAGGCTGCCATTCTTGATCAGGTCGTCGTGAAATTGGCCGAGCCGAAATTTGTCACCTTGTCGATCTTTGTAGTGGCCAAGCAGGTTCATGATCTGCCATTTGCCGATGATGTAACTGATCTTTTGTGTCGGGCTCGAGGCCGCCCCGGCTGCTTCGCCTTCGGCTGCCTCGCGATCGAGGCCGCCAGCTTCCATGAAATATTTTACTGCTTGCTCAAAACTCCATCGGCCGGTGTGCAGATTTACGTCCACGCCGATCCGCGCTGAGCGATAGCGCGCAAGTCGCAAAACCTGCCCCTGACCGGAGGAGTTGGGCGGATAAAGTCCGGTGCGCGCGAGCATTTCTTCGCCGTAAAGCGCCCAGCCTTCCACGAAGACGGTGTCCTGATGTTGCCGACGAATTTCGTCGGTCAAATGGTTCGCGATTGAAAGCTGCAGGAAATGTCCAGGAATTCCTTCGTGCCCGAGTATCGGTCGCGGCTCTTCGATCGCTGCGCGAATGTAAAAATTCTTCGACTGTGGATTGTAAGTCGGAATGAAATAAAAACCGGTTGGGTCTTTGTCGTAAACGCCAGGTGGATTCATAAAACCTCCGGGGCTGGTCGGCTTAAACGCATCGGGCAGCTGCCGAATCTCAAACCGGCCGAGATAATCGGGCAACGTGACCAGATGGTGTTCCTTCAGGAAATTGATAATCTCCTGTTCGCGACTCTCGTACGCTTTCAGGAAAGACGCCTGATCGGGCGGAATGTTCGCGCCGCGTGCCGGATCGGGATCTGCCAACTTCGGATCGGAAAGTTGCGCTTCGAGCGCGCGATAGCGCGCCAGCTCCGCGCGACCGATCATCTCGACTTCCGCGCCGCTTAGTGGCAACAAGAGAACGTGTTTGAGATAATAATTGTAGTTCGCTTCGCCCATCGGCGCGAAGTCCACCATTTTGGGCAATCGTTTCTCCAGTTCATCGGCGTAACCATGTAAAGCGACGAGCGCCGCATCACGCCTTTTCACAAGCTCGTCGTGCTCGTTCGGTGCAAGATCGACATCGAGCGCCATGAGGCTTTTGTTCAGAAGCGAATCAATCGACCGCGCTGATTGGATGGCGAGCTGAGCGTACAGTTTTACCGGATTTTGCAAATTGCTTAGGCCCTGTTTAAGCATCGCCGGCATTTGTCTCAGCCGCGCCGTCGCGGCGAGCGCGCGTTTGCGTGGCGTGTCGTACTCCTTTTTCAACAGCGAAAAAATGCCGCTGACGCATTCGCCGACGTAAACCTGCGGATTTGTCCGCTCAAACTTGAGCACGCGATCTTGAAAATCGACATTCTCCAGTTGCGCGCGAACGAGAATCGCATCGATCCGTTCGTCTTTCGGCCAATTGTCGATCTTCATCGCCCGCACTTTTTCGAGCAGGGAACGAACGTGCTGTGCGCGCTCCGCGATTTTGGCCGATGAATAATCGGTCAGTCGATCATCCCAGGTATGCAGCCCGGCATCGCTGCTCTGCACCGGATTATTTTCATTACGCCAGGCATAATATTCGTTGGCAACTTTGTGCAACGCCGCCGCGCCCATCACTTCCTCCTTAGTTTTTTGGGTGATCAATGCTTTTCTGGAAAGGTCGGGTCTATTGCTTGTTTGGCCCCATGCCGCTGCGCCGCTCGTCAGCATCGCGGCTAGAAAAATTATTTTCGATTTCACGATGTCGATCTTAATGAATGTTTATCGTTGAGAAAGCGTAAACCAAAGCCATGAAGACCCTTGGAATCCTCGGCGGCCTCGGACCGGAGAGCACGCTCGATTATTACAGCACGATCATCGCGCTCTATCGCGAGCGACAGCGCGATGGCAGCTACCCGCAGTTCATTATTAATAGTGTGAATCTGAAAATCGGAATAGATTTTTTGGCGGCGAACAATCTCGCGGGAGTAACCGACTATCTGGTCGAAGAAATCAAGAAGATCGCACGCGCCGGAGTCGAATTCGGACTGATCGCCGCTAACACCCCGCATATCGTCTTTGATGACATTGCCAAAAAGTCGCCGATTCCACTGATTAGCATTGTCGAGGCTACCTGTGCCGCAGCAAAAGCGCGTAAGATGAAACGATTAAGTTTGTTTGGCACACGCTACACAATGCAGGGCGAGTTTTATCCAAAAGTCTTTTCGCGTGAAGGAATCGAGCTGATCGTGCCCAACTCTAAAGATCAGGACTACATCCATGACAAATACATGAATGAGCTCGTCCCCGGAACATTCCTGCCTGAGACACGCGCCGGCCTTCTCGCGGTTGTCGATCGGATGCGAGCTAAGATCGACATCGACGCCGTAATCCTGGCCGGGACCGAACTTCCACTGATCCTGCGCGAACCCGAACACAATGGCGTTCCGTTTCTTAACACGACAACAATTCATTGTCAGGCTGCGGTTACTGAGATGTTGTCCTAGATGAAAGAGCTGCTGCCGTTATTTGCGATTTTTGTTGCGACCGTGAGCACCGCCGAAAACAAGATCGATACGGAGAAGATTCGCTACGTCGCGATCGGCGATTCCTATTCGATCGGCGAAGGCGCTTCGCCTAACGAATCATGGCCGGCATTGTTGACGCAGCATCTCAATGACAAAGGACTGCATGTCGATCTTGTGGCCAATCCGTCGCGCACCGGCTGGACGACGCAACAGGCCATTGATCGCGAGCTGGCAATCTTCGTGGAATCAAAGCCGGACTTCGCAACGCTACAGATCGGCGTAAACGATTGGGTCCAGGGAATCGATGCGGAAGCATTTCGGAGAAACTTCACGCACCTTGTCGATCGAATGCTCGCAATGCTGCGCGATAAAAACCGGCTCCTCGTCGTTACCATTCCGGATTTTGGAGTTACGCCGGCCGGCCCGAAATATGGCCGCGGCCGCAACATTTCCGAAGGGATTGCCGCGTTTAACAAGATCATCACCAAAGAAGCGACCAAGCGCGGCCTGCATGTGGTCGATGTTTTCCCGATCAGCAAAACGATGGGCAATGATCCTTCGTTAGTCTCGGCCGATGGTTTGCATCCTTCGGCAAAAGAATACGCCGAATGGCAGAAGATTATTTTCCCGGTTGCGTTCGAGTTATTGGAAAAGTGAAGCGGCCTTCGGTAGCGGCGCTCTGTGAGCGTCGACCTATTCAACGGCGGTCATAGACCTCCGCTACAGGTTTTCTGATCTCTGAACTGGGCGGTGAGGGTTTCGAACCCCCGACCCTCTCGGTGTAAACGAGATGCTCTACCACTGAGCTAACCGCCCGAACATCCACTTAGTTAACGATTTACAACCCAAGCCCTTATGCGTCATGAAAAAAAGCCAGGCCGGAAACACGACCTGGCTTTTTGGGCGAAATAGCCCAATTGAAAGTACGGTTTACTCGATCTATTTCCCCATCGGTGCTGGAGCTGGAGCGACGACCTCCTTGTGTTGCGCACAGGCTCCAAGTTCCAAAGCAGTGACTAGAACGGCCATGATCATGATCATTTTCAGAAATTTCAATCTATATCGCCTCCTTTCGTCGCAGGTTGCTCCGTTCCGTTTAGGCGGTGAACCAAGGAGAAGCAATGCTTTTCTTCACTTTTTTGAGCCGTCACAAATTGGCCGGCCCGGTTTATTTTGCGTAGCCGGTAGTGCCTGCGCCTGTGGTCACTACTTCCTTCTTTTGCTGCGCACCAGCTCCCAATCTCCAAGGCAGTTAGACTGTTGACCAATCAGTGAGCGCATTTGTACCACGCAAGGAACGCGCAGTCCTTTGCGCGTTGAATCATCTGTGATTCTGGTATAATTGGCCCTTAACCTTTGCCACCTTTGATAACGTGATTCGAACGGTTGTTTTCATCATTGCATTTAGCCTTTGCATAAATGCGGTTTGGGCGAGAGACGAAAGATCAATCAAGAACTTGCGTGACGCGCTCGTGGCGCTCGCCCCAGACATAGA
>Ga0137365_10002703_pt1 | contig 14082 bp, 11 predicted proteins | sample SagtaG_9_FD_104799 | JGI IMG/M metagenome (GOLD analysis project Ga0137365, IMG submission 104799) | Vadose zone soil microbial communities from Sagehorn Ranch, Mendocino, California, USA - Sage1_L_40_16 metaG | ecosystem: Environmental > Terrestrial > Soil > Vadose zone | place: USA...
GCAAAGAAATTCCCGGAGGGTCAGTTGGGATCGGCGGCGCGCAAACAGGGATCTATCCAATACGTTCACCGGGCGGGTGGAACCTCATCGGCCGCACGCCATTAAAACTTTTTGATCCGACAAAGAATCCGCCTGCGCTTTTGCAAGCAGGTGATCGCGTGCGTTTTCGCGCAATCACGCGGGAGGAATTTGAGGCACTCATTAAATGAAGCATTGTCATCCCGGGCGAAGCGCAGCGCAGTCCAGGCATCCCGCTGCGTCACCTTTAAGGTCGCATGTCGGGATTCCTCCACTTCGGTCGGAATGACAGTGATTGTAACGCGCGCGGGATTTCTGACCTCAGTGCAGGATCTTGGGCGCACTGGCTTTCGCGAGTTCGGCGTCTCGTTGAGCGGCGCAGTCGATTCATTTGGATTGCGCGTGGCGAATCTGCTCGTCGGTAAGGATGAAGATACCGCTGGAGTGGAAATTACCTTTGGCGGCGTGCAGCTGCAGTTTCAAGATGAGCGATTCGTTGCCTGGTGCGGCGGCGAATTTGATGTTCACGTTGGATCGATCGCGTTCCCAGCTGGCCACACTTGTTTTGTTACTGCTGGCGAAGAAGTGAAATTCGGTCGACCAAAAGTTGGATGCCGATGCTGGCTCGCAATTTCCGGCGGAATCGACGTTGACCCTGTGCTGGGAAGCCGTTCGACGGATTTGCGAGCAGGCTTTGGCGGGTTAGAGGGCCGAACCCTGCGTGATGGAGATGTTGTTCGGCTTGCCAAATGGCGGGGGACATCCGCCTTCGATAAAGCTACGGCGGACAAGCAGACCGCGGTTAGAGGCATTTCTTCGTGGACTGCGCCGCACGATTGGGTGAGCCCGGCTAGACACGATCCGATATTGCGCTTCGTTCGCGGCGCAGATTGGGGCCGTTTTGATGCTTCAACGCTGGAACGCCTAACCAGCGAAACATTCACTGTTTCACCGGACTCCGATCGCATGGGCGTTCGCTTCGAGAGTTCAGAATCGAAGCGAATGGACACAAGCGACCTTATCTCTGAAGCCGTTGCGCCGGGCACAATACAGGTTCCGCCGAGCGGCAAGCCGATTTTGCTTTTGGGAGATTGCCAAACTATCGGTGGTTATCCCAGAATCGCGCACGTGATCACAGTAGATTTTGGCATCGCAGCACAACTTCGTGCCGTCGATCACGTCCGCTTTTCTGAAGTCTCGCTCACCGATGCGCACCGGCTGTTGCTCGAGCGCGAACGGCAATTGGAACTTTTTCGCGTTGGCCTGAGCTTGCACACGACATGAAGTTGCACGTCGACCTGAATGCCGATCTCGGCGAGGGCGCGGGCCACGATACCGAACTGTTTGAGCTCATAAGCTCGGCGAACATCGCAACCGGCTTTCATGCCGGCGATTCGGATACGATGCACGCCGCAGTTTCGGCGGCAAAGCAACATGGAGTCGCTGTCGGAGCGCATCCAAGTTTTTTCGATCGCGAAAATTTCGGGCGTAAGGAATTGGAGATGGCCGACCAGGAAGTGTTCGATGCTGTGGCTTATCAGCTTGGAATTTTTCAAGCGATCGCTTCTGCGCTCGATGTACGACCCAATCATGTAAAGCCGCATGGCGCGCTTTATAACATGGCGGTGCGCGATGCGAAACTGGCCGATGCAATCGCGCGCGCGATCGAATCCGTTGATCGGAAGTTAATTCTGTTCGCGCCTGACAAGAGCGAACTCGCCCGCGCTGGCGAGGCGCACGGTTTGCAAATCGCACGCGAGATTTTCGCAGATCGTAATTACTTGAACGACGGCTGGCTTGTTCCGCGCACCCGGCCTGATGCATTGCTCCGCGATCCCAAAGAAGCCGCGCGACGCGTCCTGCGCATGTTGCGCGAAGGCAAAGTGCAGTCCATCGAAGGCAGCGACGTCGATGTGCGCGGCGAAACAATTTGCGTCCATGGTGACACACCTGGCGCAGTTGAGTTCGCGCGTGAATTGCGATCACAGCTCGAACATGAAGGCGTCAAAATAAGCGCGCCGCACGTCAATAAGTAAGAATCGAGTGGACTTGTACGTGGCAAAATGGGAATCTGAATCGAACCATGAGCACGACAGTCGAGGCAGTCTACGATGATGGGAAGTTGATCCTGCAAAGGCCGTTGCCTTTGCCGGAGAAAACGCGCGTCCTTGTGACAGTGGAGACTGATCCCGAGCGCGGTGCCTGGCTGCGAGTCTCGGAAGAAGCTCTTCTGCGGGCTTGGGACAATTCGGATGACGATGTCTTCAATGAATTGCTCACGAAATGACGTCGTTTTACTACCGATTCCCTTCAGCGATCTAACCAGTCGAAAAGTTCGACCGGCGATTGTCATTGGCAAACAACGCTCTGATGTGTTCGTTGCGCCGATCTCCTCACAGCTTGCCAGTACAGATTGGCAGCTCCAAGAATGGTCCGCGGCAGGCTTAAACGTGCCATGCGGAGTGAAGGCTCAAGTCGCCACAGTCGAAGAGCGGCATGTTATTAGGATTGTCGGAAAACTGAATACGCGAGACATAGAAAGATTGAACACGCGCTTGCGAACCTGGCTGCACCTTTGACGGCAACGATGAGTAACAAGCTCGATAATCAGCAGCAATCCGGGCTCATTCGCGCGCTCGGACCGGTCGACGCCACCATGATCGTGATTGGGTCGATGATCGGGTCGGGCATTTTCATCACCTCAGCGGAATCATCGCGATTGAGCGGCGCACCTGGCTGGCTCCTGCTTGCTTGGGCTTTTGCTGGTTTGCTTACTATTACTGGCGCGCTGTGTTGCTCGGAATTGGCGACCATGATGCCGCGAGCAGGCGGTGTTTATGTGTTTTTGCGCGAAGCATACGGAACCTCCATCGGGTTCTTGTACGGCTGGACTCTGTTCCTTGTGATTCAAACAGGAACCATCGCCGCGGTGGCGATTGCATTCGCGAAATTCCTCGGCGTCTTTGTTACAGCGGTTTCGTCCGACAATTTCCTGGTCGCGCCAATCTCGTTCGGCGGATACGCAGTCAGTCTGTCGTCTGAACAACTGGTCGCGATTGCCTTGATCGCGTTGCTGACGTGGACGAACACGCGCGGGCTTGAAGTCGGAAAAATTATCCAGAACACATTCACCTTTGCAAAGACAGCTGCGTTGGTTGCTGTGGTCGTGATCGGCTTGTGCTTGGGCTGGAATGCGAACTCTGCCGCGCTGAAATCAGACTGGTGGAATTCCTGGGCCAACGGCTGGAGCCCGCAGATCGCACAGCCCGGTTTCACGTTCGTCGGTGGTATGGCTCTCGCGCTGCTCTTTGGAAGATCCATGGTCGGCCCACTCTTCGCGCAGACGGCCTGGACAAATGTGACGTTTGTCGGTAGCGAAGTGCGAGAGCCTGGAAAAAATCTTGTGCGCGCGCTCGTGGGGGGGTGCAGCATCGTGGTGGTCCTTTATTTGCTCGCCAACCTTGCTTACCTCGCCGTACTGCCGTTTCCGGAAATTGAGCACGCGCCGCAAAATCGCGTAGCGGTGGCAATGATGAACGCCGTGTTCGGTCACCCGGGCGCAATGTGCATGGCGGCAGCGATCATGATTTCCACGTTCGGTTGTAACAACGGGCTGATTCTCTCCAGTGCGCGCGTTTACTATGCCATGGCGCGTGATCGATTGTTTTTCCAAAAGGTTGCGACCACAAACCGCTTTCATGTTCCCGCGGCAGCGCTAGTGGCGCAGGGAATCTGGACAGCCTTCCTCGCCTTGCCGCGCACGGTGACAATCAACGCTGCGACACATGAAGCGACTTATGGAAATGTTTACAATCAGCTGCTCGAATACATCGTCTCGGCTGATTTGCTCTTCTACGTCCTAATGATTGCCGCGTTGATCATTTTGCGGCGCAAAAGACCGGACGCCGAACGACCGTATCGCACGTGGGGCTACCCGATCGTGCCGATCGTTTCAATTGTGCTCGCTGTTCTGCTGATTTTTGACCTCGCATTTCTTGCACCCGCGACATCGGGAATCGGGATGCTGATCGTATTGACTGGTGTGCCGGTTTACTTCTTCTGGCGCAAAGGCGCGAGGGCCTGAACCCGCCTTCGCACGGCTACGGCGTGGCAGGCGAATCCAATTCGCCGTCGAAATCCGAATCATTTGTGTATGCCTGCAAAGTCAAAGAAACAACAAATGGCTGCCGGTGCGGCGCTCGCAGCGAAGCGCGGAAAACGCTCGAAGTCATCGTTGAAAGGTCCATCGCGCAAGATGGCAAGCTCAATGAGTCAAAGCCAGTTGCGGAAGCTAGCGAAGACGAAACGGAAAAAATTGCCGAAGAAAAAGCGCCGCTAGGACGAGCGTCACGCTTATTGCATTGCCGCCATCGCCTCTCTCAAAGGTTCCAAGCTTACCCTGCTTGTTCCTGTAAAGGGGTGATCAAGTACATAAATCAAGAATAGGATTGACGTAACCGTTACGGTCAGTGTCGTGGTAATGAGGTATTGGGCCCGAATGTTTTTCATGCCGAAGAAAAAGGTGTAGGAGACCGCGAAGAGGCCGCCTACAAGCAACACCAACCAGATAACGGGTGGCACGGTATCGTTCCCGGCAAATATTCTCATTCGCCGAAACTGGGCCAGGTTGTTTAAACACCGTAGCGACTCGCCGTAGAGTTCTCTGTTGGGAATCGAGGTCGCATCCACCTGAGCAAACAAAACTCTGAGAGTGGCGTGAGCTCCACCGGTATAGAGGCTAATGTCTCCCTCTGCCATCTTCGGGACTTCATCGTTGTAAACGGCAGCAACGTAATCTCTCAGTCCCTGCTGAATAATTTTCCTGGAAGCGTCAGGAAATGCTTCGGCGTTGTGGAAAATATCCAGAGCCTCGCTAGCCTCCATTTGCAGATTTTTTGTCGCCTCGTCGTATCCGTTCCACGTAACAAACACGACAAACGCTATCAGCACCCCATAGAACAATCCGAAGGCGTTGAAAATGATTGCAGCGACTTCGTGGTTCTCCTTTAGTACTTCGGCCGAATACTTCCTTCGTACTAAGTAAAGCCCAGCCAGGCCCAAGAAGGTGGTAATCGCCGAGACGATAAAAAATGAAACTGGCGGCGTTAACTGAAGCAGGAATCGCATATGCCCGTTTAGCTTCTAAAGACCTCGCGTCAATTTAGCTCTTTTGAGCTGTTGTTGTGCGTTTGAGCCGATATCCGTCAGCGTGCGCTCCATACCCGCTCGCATATTCAACCAATCCAACTCCTTTTTTCCAAACTATCTTTTTAAAATGACCAGAAGGATGACTCGCGTCGTAAACGCAGAGGTTACCTTTTAGTGTGATCGTCGTTTTCCACGGTCCATCGTCGTAATTGAAGCTACCGCTAGTGACTCCGTGGATTTCACCAGGTTCAAATTGCGGCGGCTGGTTGAGCGCTGAAATCTTCTTAGCCGCGGCGTCATTGTTCTCTTCGTTCAGCAGCACGATGCGCTCGTCAGTCACAATAAAGTAGTCCGGCCGAATTTGGCGGGATTTTTTGGCGCGCGATTTGAGATCCGTGAACTCGATTTTGAAGATTGCGCCCCAGGGCATGTTTGCCACGCGTGTCGTGACGACCCGCGCGGTGAGAGGGATTTCTTCCTCCGAAATTTCGTCGCCCCATTCGGTTCCGCGAAATATAGCGGAGACCGGCTTGTCCTCGGCTGCATTCAGAAACGGGTTGGTCGCGTAAGCAGAAGTCACTAGCAGCATTGACATCGCCGATGAGGCGACATGCCAGCGGTTCATGTCGGGAATGCTAACTACCAGCGCATTGACAATGCACGCTCGAAATTCCTAATCTGGAATACTGCTCTCCTCTATACCGCGGGGAGCAAGCGACTAGTTGGCGTCGCTTTTATGAAAAAGAATGCAGTTCTTAGCGCGACCTGGGTCCGGCTGCTTCCTGTATTCTTTCTATTAGCGAGCGTGTCGGTTGGTTTCGCCAAAGCGCAAAAGAAATCGACCGCAACGAATCAGGAAAAACCGGAAGCGATCCTTGCTGCGGCAAAGAAGGCTTCTGAGGCCCATGCCTGGCGGGTTAATGCCCGCATCGAAGGCGACAAACAAATGAATATCTCGGGCATTGTTGCCGGCAGCGATTTCGATCTCACGATCGAAACGGTGGATGGAACGAAGCGACAGATCACTTTAGGCGGAGCTAGTTGGGTCAGCGAAGACGGCGGGAAAAACTGGAAGAATGCCGACGTGAACGATCGCCGCTTTTATTATCTCGTGCATACGCCAATCAAGTTCTCCCCAGACCAAAAGATTCCAGCGCATGAAAGAGTCGTCCCGGAGAAAGGCGAAGCTGCAGATTTGCTGCACGTTCGTTTCAAAGCGCAGGAGAAAATTCACTACGAAGGCGATCGTCCGAATTGGTGGATCGAGATGGAAAATGGCAAGCCGGTAGCGATTCGACGGTATCACGGGCCCGGCGTGTTGGAAGGGTCGCATGATTTTGTCGTGACCGATGCCATCTATGAACCGATCAGCGATCAACCACCGATTATTGCTCCTCCGGGAAACCCACACGCGGTCGCAGCCGAACCTGGTCCGGAAAATTTGTTGATGGCCGCGATGAAAAAAATGAACGAAGGCGTTTGGGAAGTAAAAGGAACTGCCAGTTTCACCAAGACGATCAAGCTTCACGGCCTTCTTTCAGGAAGAGATTTCGATCTCACGATGGAACCAGAAGCTGGCAGCGCGATCAGGCGTTTGATTGTGATTAAGGACAAGGCATGGGCGAGTGCGGACGCGGGCAAGACCTTTCATCCTGGCAGCCCGGACGACCGCCTCGTTTATAATTTGACGCACACGCCAATTCTCTCCGGGCGTTTGGAGCCGCCGTTTGAAAAAGTCGATACCGACCAGCGCGAACGGGCAACCTGGTTGCACATTCGACTCAAAGTGAATGAGAAAACCGATGAAACCAAACTGCCCCAATATTGGCTCGTGCTCGATGCGCAAGGTCAGGCTCGCTATATCGGGCGTGCATCAGTGCCCGTGATAAATCCGAACAGCAACAATGTGATCGATTGCAACTTCGAATACGCGCCGGCCAAGGACAAGATCGCACCGCCGCCTGTTGGAGCGCCAGTTGATGACAAAGTGCATGGCTTCAACGACATCGAGCAGCACAAGTTCGACTGGGAGGGGAAGATCGTTCGCGTCGAGGTGAATCCGAAACTTTTGCAATCGGAACAGATTGGGGAAGACACGTACCGCGCGTTTCTAAAAGACACGGCTACGCCGAATCATTATGGCGTAGTTGAATTCCCCTACGACGCATTGGTCAAGTTAGGCTTCCTGAAAAAGATCGTGAGCGGGACACACGCCTGGGAGAAACTGGAAAAGATGGGCGCGCTGGGTCGAACCGAGGGCGCCTCAGTCTCGTTTTACGTGCAAGTGATTCCAATCGGTGAGAAGCTCGCCGCAAGAACCGTGGTGGTCGGCGCAAAACTAGTACGCGAAGCCGACGGGAGCGTCAGTTATACCTGGTAAGCTTTTTGCGTGCATGAATAGCAAAGGCTTCAACTAGTAGCGGAACGATTCCTTATGAGACGAAAATTTATCGGAATTGCTGCAACCTCAATCTTCTTTCTGTCAACGTTGCGGGCGCAGGATGCGAAGTTCGCGGCTGATAGTTTGAAGTACAGCCGCGATTTTTATTCGAAGGTTCATCTTGTTGCGATCGCGACTCTCGATTTCGGTGCAGGGGGCAAGGCGGAATTCAAATACGACCGTTATCCGAATGGTGGCCCGGAACGAATCCAGACCGGCGACGGCGAGTTCGCGCGAAAGAATGCCAAAACCTGGCTGAGATCGAATGATTGGGGCGAAACCGGCAAGCCGGTCGATGCACAAACATCGAAGCGATTGAATAACTGGGTCGGCTTGATCAATGCGCGATTGAATGGAGAACCAGCGTCGAACGATGCGAGCGAGGGCGCCACCGTCATGAAATTCCTGGGTAAGGAAGATGAAGGTGAGCGGGAAGAACTCCTGTTTGAAGAATCAAAAGAAAAACCGAAGGCCGGTTCCTATCCGCATATCAGCTTCGGGCGATACAAGAACGCGAAAGACGAACAGGTATTGCTCTCGCATTTTTCTGGGCCGATGCGGCTCGGCGCGCGCGAAGCAAAGGTAGATATCAATTTCAGCCACCTGATCGCGGTGCAGATTCAGGAAGCCGCGCATGAGTCGCCGTCGCCTGCGTCATCGCCATCGGCTCAAGAGTCTGATGAAAACCTCGTTAACCGTGGGATCGACAAGGCTAAAAACGGTGATTTAGATGGCGCTCTGGCCGATTTCGACCGCGCCATCGAAGTCAACGCAAAAGATGACGCCGCTTATTATAACCGCGCCCAGGCCAAACGGCTGAAGAAGGACGCGGGCGGGGCCATTGCCGACTACACCCGAGCCATAGAACTCGGCTCCAAAAACCCTGCGGCTTACAACAACCGCGGCAACGCTAGAGCGGAGAATAACGACCGGGATGGCGCAATTGCTGATTATACCAGCGCGATCGAACTCAAACCCGATTACGCACGCGCCTACTACAATCGCGCTGTCACGAAGCAAGCCAAGGGCGACGCGACTGGTGCTGAGGCTGACTTCAAGGCCGCCGAGAAACTCGATCCGGAATTGGCTGGCGAAAAGTCGGACGCGGAATCAAAAAACAATCATCCTTCGGGAGTAACAACAGTTAGCCTCCTGGATGGCAAGCTGAAGCTCGACATTCCATCTGATTTCTCTCGCGACCCTGACGATCCCAAAAATCAAAAGACGATCGCCAAGTTCTCGGGTCCCGACGGGGCGTGGGGAGAAGTCCTGCGCGGCACTCACGGACTTACGCCAGACAAGCTTCAAGGTTATCTCAAAAAACGCGTGGCGGAATACAACAAAGGCTTCCCGCTGCCCAAGGATGGGCATCTCCAATGGCTGAAGAAAGAAATCGTGACGATCGATGGCCGCAAATGGGCTGACTGGCGTTTTGTCCCAATGCTAAAGGGAAAGAAGGATTATTCGCACAACCCCGTCTATACGCGCTTCCTCACCACTTCTTATGAAGGACAGCTTTTAGAGATCACATTTACTTCGAACCTCAACACTAACCCCGAGTTAAAGCAGGAGATAGATCACATCATGGACTCGGTGCATCTCGAAGAATGAAATGGCAGCTGCGCCCCAAATCCTACGGAAACACTGCCGGCGAATTCGATGGATCGACGGTAGAGGATTTCTCAATCTTGTTGTAATCGCCTGCACGATTTGCCGTCTTTCTGTTCTTGCCGCTGATGCCGAATCGGAAACAGAGGCCGTAGATTCGTCCGCGGGGTTGCCCGAGACCTACGCAAAAAATTATCTCATCGCGCACAGCACAATTTCGCCGGACAAAAAGTTTGCCGTTATTTATCCGAATGAAGCCATGGAGGACGCAGCGACCGCGAAAGACACTGAAGTCAAAGACTACCTGGTCACGTTGCAGCCATTCAATATTGTGCGCGCGCTGGAAACAAAGTGGCCCTATTTTGCATGAGAGTCATGGGGGCATCAGTGCCGAGTGGTCGGATGACAGCTCGGTTGCGCTGATCACGCTCGATGGGAAGTGGTGTCCGCGAGACGTTTTCCTAGTCGAATTTCACAATGGCAAGCTAAGTCGGATGACAAACGTCCTGCGCAAAGCGCACGATCTAATGCTTCCTAATTATCGGAAAGCTAAAGCCGAGCGGTATAACGATTATTACGAGTTCATTTTTGTTGAGGATGCGACGTTCAAACTCGACGGCACCAGCCGTGTCGTCATCGATGCTGACGCGCACACTAGTCCGAACGACTTAGGCTTGGGCCCTAGCGCGTGGCGTGGGCATGTTGACGCGACGTGGGACATCACACAAGCAAAGTTCACATCCAAGGAAGTATCGGGACGGAAGCGCGGCGCTGATGCCTATCGCAACCGTGGCAAGTCTGCTGCTGAAGAGAAACAATCTGGCACGGCGGAGGATATACAGAACGCTATTGGGTTGGACGCAAAAGATTGGGATTACTACTTATCCTTGGCTTGGTATCACCTCTTCAATCGAAACGCCCGTGAGGCCATCGCAGCAGCTCGCAAGGCTTTGGACCTTTCGCCGCATAACGCGGCGATGATCAAGGTCAGTCTCGCCCACGGTTATCTCTTCGATAACCATTTCGACAAAGCGAAGGCCATCTATCTCGAAAACAAAAATGCGAAGCTCCGCGACGACGAGCGGAGCTTTCGCCAGGCGGTCCTGGATGATTTCAAGCAATTCGAGGAAGCCGGTATCACTCATCCCGACATGGAGAAAATCGAGGTATTGCTGACTGCCAACACAGAGACAAGATGATCGTGCAGACAGGGCGGGTAAAGCGTCCATGGCAACTCAACCGGTGAGAAGGTTGTGGATAGCTCCAAAAATGAAAACGAGGCCGTAAGGTACGAGAGTAATATGACACCCGAGCGTCACTACTGGAAATACATGCTGGACAGCACTGAAGCCCGGATTGCAGCGGTTGAACGTTACTCGGAATGAAAATCACGTCGCTCGTCATTCCTTCGGCTTCGTAGTAATGCGATCATCACCGCCGCCGGAATCGATGCGGCTGCCGAAGAGTCGAGGCGCTATCGGATGGGTCGAAATGACAGGTCACCGGTTAGGATTCTTGCTTGCTTAGCTGACGAAATCTTTCTAAAACTCGGACCTGTCGAACATATCTGAATCGGGTCGGAGACACTGCGCCCGCTGAGTTCTTCCACTCTTTTCAGCTGCAAATTGCAGAAATCAACGCAGCGGGAAAAGAAAGAAGGATTCATGAAAAAACTCATTCACTCAGTAAAGTCGAGATGGTTTACCATTGCAGCCGCGGCGCTCATTTCTCTTGCGCTGTTGCCAAAAGCGCAGGCGGTCAGCCCTGCGCCCGACGGAGGGTATCCCGGAGCTAACACGGCGGAAGGACTGAACGCCCTTTTAAGTCTCACGACCGGCACATACAATACGGCGGTTGGTTTGTTCTCGCTCAGGAGCGACACTACTGGCAGCTTCAACACTGCGATTGGCGCTGGAGCGCTTTTTGCCAACACGGCAGACCAAAATACGGCCACTGGCTTCGGGGCGCTTTTAAGCAATACTACAGGTCACGAGAACACCGCCAATGGAGCGTTAGCGCTCTTTAGCAATACCAACGGCAACAACAACACAGCCAGCGGCGACTCGGCGCTTTTTTCGAACATGCTCGGCCACGACAACACGGCGGCCGGGGTCCAAGCGCTCGATCATAACACCAGCGGCAACAACAACACCGCCAACGGTGTTAGTGCTCTCTTTGGCAATACCAATGGAGACAACAACACCGCTCTCGGTTATAATTCACTGGCTACCAACACCCACGGCAGCTTCAATACGGCTATTGGTCAAGCAGCGCTCTTTGGCAACACCACCGGCGACTCAAACACGGCCATCGGTAACGTGGCGCTCCTTTTCGCCACCGGCAGCTTCAATATTGCCTTGGGCGATGGCGCCGGCGCCAGCGTTACTACGGCCAATAACGTTATATGTATCGGTACCGACGGAGCGAATGTCAGCGACAGTTGCTTTATCGGCAACATCTTTGACCAAACCTCTCCTTCGGGGGTGGCGGTTCTCGTCAATTCAAACGGCAGACTTGGCACCATAACCTCCTCCCGGCGGTTCAAAGAGGACGTCAAGCCAATGGACAACACCAGCCAAGTGCTCTTTGCTCTGAAACCGGTTAGCTTTCACTACAAGAAGGAGATTGACCCGGCACGCACACCGCAGCTCGGACTGGTGGCCGAAGACGTGGAAAAGGTAAATCAAGACCTGGTGGTGCGCGACAAGGAAGGCAAACCCTACAGTGTGCGCTACGATCAGGTGAACGCGATGTTGCTCAATGAGTTTCTGAAAGAGCATCGCAAAGTGCAGGAACAAGATCGGGAGATTCAGGAGCAAGAGACGACGATCGCCCAGCTAAAGAAAGAGATGGAAGCCGTCGTTGCTCACGCGAAAGAACAGGATTCGAAAATCCAAAGCGTGAGTGATCAGATGCAAGTGCACAGCCCTGTGGCACGAGTGGTTGTAGGCAATCAGTAAAGCTGTTGTAGCGGGCATCGTCGATGCCAGTCTCGGTAACGCGCGCACGCACGGGCTGGGATTAGCGATCCCGGCTACAGCTAGCGGCGCCGAGATTTTGTGCTCGACAAGTTGGCGGGACCTTTGCAAAACTTCACGCCATGAAAATGCAAACCTCATCAATTCTTATCGTAATCACATTCCTCTGTTTGGCGGCTGCCGAACCCAAAGTGCAGGCGGTCAGTCCCGCACCCGATGGCGGCTATCCCGGCGGCAATACGGCCGAAGGGCAAAGCGCCCTCTTAAGCCTCACCACCGGCGGTTTCAATACGGCAGTTGGTTATCTCTCACTGCGGAGCGACGCCACTGGCAGCTTCAACACGGCCATTGGCGCTGGAACGCTCTTTGCGAATACCGCAGACTCGAATACAGCTATTGGCTCCGGAGCACTTTTGAGCAACAGCACCGGCTTTGGCAACATAGCCATCGGAACGTTCGCACTCTTTAGCAACACCATAGGCAACGCGAACACCAGCATCGGTGCCTCCGCTTTATTCAGCAACACGGGTAGCAGCAACACTGCTGTTGGTTATCTGTCGCTCGGAGGTAATACCACTGGTGTCAACAACACAGCTATCGGGACTAGTGCGCTCGATGGCAACACGACGGGCAGTAGCAATACGGCCACTGGTGTTCGCGCTCTCTTGAGCAATACAGAAGCCAGTTTCAACACGGCCACTGGCTTTGAAGCGCTCAGAAGCAACACCACTGGCACCGTCAACACAGCCGTCGGTGCTGGTGCGCTCGCGAACAACACCACAGGGGATCACAACACGGCCGTCGGCGGTGATTTTGTGCTCTTTAGCAACACCACCGGCGCACGCAATACGGCCATCGGCACTGATGCGCTAGCCACGAACACTGTCGGAACCGACAACATAGCCAGCGGATATTTCGCGCTTAATGCCAACACCACCGGTGGATTCAACACGGCCGTTGGAGCCGGGGCGCTTTTTCACAACACTACCGGCGGCGCCAACACGGCCATTGGTGATGCCGCGCTGCAAAGCAACACGACCGGCTCCGGGAATATCGCCGTGGGCGCCAGCGCCGGCCTTAATGTCGGCACGGCGAGTAACGTTATCTGTATTGGCACGGCTGGTAATGACGTGAACGACAGCTGCTACATTGGCCAAATTTTCAATGCAACGTCTTCCGGCGGAACCGCCGTGTTCGTTAATTCGAACGGCAGGCTCGGAACCACGACTTCGTCGGCCCGGTTCAAGGATGCGATCAAGCCAATGGAGCAGGCCAGCGAAGCACTCTTTGCTCTTAAGCCGGTTGCGTTCCGTTACAAGAAGCAGATTGACCCGGCTGGCACGTCGCAATTTGGCCTCGTCGCCGAGGATGTTGACAAAATAAATCCTGACCTGGTAGTACGCGACGAGGAAGGAAAACCCTACAGCGTGCGCTACGACCAGGTAAACGCGATGCTGCTGAATGAATTCCTCAAAGAGCACCGCAAGGTCGCGGAACAGCAAGCGAGCATCAGGCAACTGAGGTCTACAGTAGCAAAGCAAGAAGCGACGATCACTGAACTAAAGAAAGGAATGGAGACAGTCGTTGCTCGTTTTAAGGAGCAGGACGCAAAAATCCAAAGAGTGAGCGCTCGAATGGACCTGCAAAAACCCGCCCTGCAAACAGTCGTCGACATTCACTAAACAGCGCATCGAAGATTGATCAGAACTGAACCGACAAATACTGAAAGACAAACGATGAAAGGAACAAACACATGAAAACAATAACGAATATTATATACCCCGCGATCGGACTATTGGCGTTCGCATCCTTTGCGCTCGCGCCGCTGGCCCAAGCAGTCGTCCCGGCGCCCGACGGCGGCTATGCCGGAGGTAACACAGCAGAGGGGCA
>Ga0137365_10002704_pt1 | contig 14081 bp, 11 predicted proteins | sample SagtaG_9_FD_104799 | JGI IMG/M metagenome (GOLD analysis project Ga0137365, IMG submission 104799) | Vadose zone soil microbial communities from Sagehorn Ranch, Mendocino, California, USA - Sage1_L_40_16 metaG | ecosystem: Environmental > Terrestrial > Soil > Vadose zone | place: USA...
GCAGGCGTTCTTTCTCATCAATTGCCATCGAACTTCACCCCCAGAATCTTTGCCAGTACAGGCAGCACCAGGTTCGCGCGCTCCTGGTTGATGTCCGTATGACTGGCTGTAGGTGCTAAACCTCCTGACGCTCTTGCGCCTGTTCCGGCCGGAGATGTCGAGCGCAGGCGTTTCACCTTCTCACCCATCTTGCGCCGCTCCGGTGCCTGGAAGCCGGAAAAGGCTCGCCGCAGCAGGGGCAGCAGCGCGGTGAAATCATCGGGCGCGAGTTCGCTGAGCCAGTTGTCCAGCGCCAGCCAGAGCCCATCCTGGTGCAGCAGTAGCAGACCACTGCCGCGCAGCACGCCTTCTATCCAGGCCGCGGCCTGTGGCGCGGGTGTAACGGGCGAGAGCGCCAGGCGCGCCTGGCGCTGCAGTTCCGCGTCATCCAGCACCCGCTGCTCTAAAAGCAGGCGACAACATCGCCCGCGCACGAGTCCATGGATACTTTCGCGCTCAATCAACTGTCGCAAGATGCCTCGCCATGCCTGTTGCTGGTCCTCGCGATTGAGTGTATTCAGGCTTTCCTGCGCGTGGTCTATGCTGCTAACCATTGCTGAGGCAGCGTCGTCGTCGAGTGATGCACACGCTCCCGGCAGGCCAACGATGATCCGTTCGAACAATCCATCGATTACCGGCGTGATCTGCTCCGCCCTGGTCTCGCGCACATTACCATAACGGGCCACGCGCGCCAGCGGCGGCAGGGCATCCATCAGGTGGCATACATCTGCTGAGACTGCTGCCCGTGCCTGCACGCGCAACAAAAGATGCTCCACGGCATTAGGCAACTCCGCGAGAATCGTCTTATCCAGCAATTCAGTGAGTTGGGGCAGATCGCTGGCCGTATCCGCCTGGTGACAAACAAAGGCGCTGGCGGCCATCTCCACGGTATTGCCCCAGATATTGGCCTCGATCAGTTTGACGATAAACTCGACCCGCCACTGTACCTGCCACAACTCGTGGAAGCTGCCACTTTTTCCATAGACCCGCTGCGGCTGGCCCCAGTCTATGCCGATGAGTCGCAGCTGGTGCAGCAATCGACTGCGGGCGCGATCGTTGTCGTTGCGCAAGTCCAGGTCCAGCTTCGCGCTTTCTGGCGAAGGCTTGAGGCGCAGGAGGCGTTGTTTTGCCTCCAGGTCGCGTTGTAGAGGTACCGCTGGTGTCCCCGCTGGCACCTCGCCCAGCTTCTCGCCGATTTCCAGTCGATCCCGGATCAGTTGCATCGGCTCAGCATTTCCATTGCATAGGACCGTCTGTATGGCCTCGTGCAGTTCTGCCAGCCCCGGCATAGGCAGGTCACGCATAGCAGCAAGCGCCTCGCTGAGCCGCACCGCCTCGATCACGCTCGCGGAAGAGGCATCCAGTCCCTTCCCACGCAGCAAGTGCGCCGCGTGAGTGATCCAGCGAATCGTTACGCGGTCTGGCGCCATCCAGAGGTGCTCGTACCAGCCCGGTGAGGTGACACCGGCTCCATAGCCGCTGCGATAGGAGAGGCGCGAGTTTGTCCACGGTATCCAGGTCGCCTCGACTTTAATGCGCTTGAGCCCGCTCAGCAGATCTGCATCGGCTTTTGCTTCGCCCAAAGTGGCAAGCACGGGAGCATGCCATGCGCCGCAAACGATGGCTATGCGCTGAAAGCCTTCCGCTTGTGCTGCGCGTATTGCCTGGCGCATGTGCGCCTCGCGTTGAGCTTCGTGCTCATCCTTTGATACCCTGCCAGCACGTAAAGCGGTCATCGCCTCCAGAATGCCTTCGAAGAGACCGGTCACATCGCGCCGCAGTTCGATTTGCCGCTCCCACCAGAGTTCATGATCGTCATAGCCAGCTGCCTGTGCCAGCAGGGCAAATGGATCGTCCCGCGCGTTCGCTGGCCCCTCCGTTTCTGTCGCGGCCCCGGGCGTTTGTGTGCTGGTTTGCGAACCCCTGGCTCTCCTGGCGGGCATCACTACACTATTGGCGCCTTCGTCAAGCGGTGTTTCCTCCTCCCGTGGCATTTCTTCTGGCACGCCTGCATGATCGTCCGTTTGCTCCTTTGCCAGTTGAAAGGCAAGTGGCAGATCTATGAAACGCGCCGGGATGGCGCTCTTGAGAGCGTAGCGCAGCGCCTGCCACTCAGGCGAGAAGTAGGTAAAGGGGTAGTAGACCGCCTGCTGTGGTTTATCCGGCGCGTAGATGAGAAGTGCCACCGGCGGCTGCATCTCTTCCGAGATGAGCCATGGGAGGGCTTCCTGCGCGTCCGGCGGCCCCTCAACGAGCACAATATCTGGCTCCAGTTTTTCTAGTGCGGCGCGTAGGCTCCGCGCACACCCTGGGCCGTGGTGGCGCACGCCGAAGATGTGAATGCCCACCGTTACAGCACCTCGTGGGAAGTGTTAACACCTGTACACATAACATTTTCCCTTTCAAAAGATAACCGCCAAACGGAGGAGGCTATCACCATCCATGAATTCACATTGCTTGGCTAACAAACTATTCTTTTTAATCTGTAACGTTCTGGTGATCGGTTGTTTAGGCGCGGCTGTTTGGTATTCGTGCTACCTGCACGGCAAGCGACCGCTGTAGGCGTTACAGCAGGCATTTTTTTCGTAGCCGTCCTGAAAGAAGCCAAGAGCGGCTTTATCCACTACTCGCTCCGGCAGCAGTTGACGCTGGCCCGGCAGCTTGTCCGCGATCACCTGGCCGATGTGGTCATTGTCTGGGACCTCCGGCGCTTCTCACGTAACTTCGTCCACTCCGCTATGATCTTCGAGGAAATTGAAAGCAACGGAGGCGAGATTATATCCGTCAGTGAAAACATAGATAACACACTCACCGGCAAGCTCATCCGCTCCATTCTGGCCTGGAGCGCTGAGTCGGAACGCGAAAAGATATTGGAGTACGCCAACCGCCGCTGGCAGACAAGGATAGAACTGGGACTGCCGGTCGGCACTGGCTTCCCAACCTATGGCTGGGAGTGGGGCGACAAAGAAAAGACCTTTTACGTGCTCAACCCAGAGACAGCCACCGTGCGGTTCGCTATCTTCCATATGTTCATAGAGTTGGATATGAGCATACGCAGTATCGCCCATAAGCTGACTGAGGATGGCGTGCCGACTGCTACGATGCTGCGGAACCCCAACACAAAAAAGGGCCAGACCTGGACTAGTGCTACTGTCTTTGACTTGTTGAAGGACAAGGAGAACATTGGCATCCTGGTAATCTGCAAACAAAAGAATGTTATCGGCGAAGATGGCAAGCTAAAGCGCATACCGAACCCCAACATGCGCGAGATACCAGGCGGCATACCAGTTATCGTGTCACAGACCATGTACGACCGCGCTCAGCGCAAACTAGCGACCAACCGCGAAGAGAAAAGCCATATGCCCTACAATGCCGAGGAATATTTGCTCAAAGGCCACATCTACTGCGCGACCTGTGGCTACAAAATGGGGCCGAGGGAACACCGAGGCCGAGCCTACTACTTTTGCCGGAAGTTCGGTAATAAACATAACAAATGCCCAGATATGACGAGCATCAGAAGTGATGTCGTCAATGAAGTCGTCTGGAATGATTGCTGCCACCTCTTTGAACGGCTTGACCTCATACAAACCAGGATTGAGGAAGAGATCGAGCGCTCACTACGGAATCTGCTTGAAGACACTGAAGGCATGGAACGCATCGCCGCGCTTCGGGCAGCACTGGAATATGCCCGCCAAGAGCGTACCAAGCACCTGGAAGGCAGCTACTATTACAAGCTTGTTACGCAAGACATCCAGGCAAAAACCGAGGAGCTAAAACGCTATGAAGAAGAGCGCGATGCTTCGCGGAACGTTGCGGCCGCGACTGAAGCCTACAAAAATCGCGTTCTGGAATTCCTCGACTTCTTGAACGTGATGCGGGGGAGATACCAGAACGCGACCTTTCAAGAGAAGCGTAACGCCCTAGACGTACTCGGTGTCAAAGCATATATCCATAAATCTGCATGTGGACCGTATGGCAAAACGGGATTTCCGGGCAAAGAGATCGACGTCACTTACTCGCCTCAGTTCACAGGTGTCAATACCTCGTGACAGGCCCGGTACAGGTCCTTCCAGCCGTCGCGCTCTTTGACCACCGTTTGCAGGTACTCCAACCAGACGACGCGGTCCTGCACGGGGTCCTTGATGATCGCTCCGGTGAGTCCGGCGGCCAGGTCACCGGCGTGTAGCTGCCCATCACCATAGTAAGCTGCCATTGCCAATCCACTGTTGATGACCGAGATGGCCTCGGCGGTTGAGAGCGTACCACTGGGGGTTTTCACCTTGGTCTTGCCATCAAGTGTGACGCCGCTGCGCAATTCGCGGAACACTGTGACCACGCGCCGGATCTCCTCCAACGCGGGCTTCTCGGCAGGCAATTCGAGCGCCTGACCCAGGCTCGCGACGCGCCGGTCAACGATCTCCACTTCCTCTTCCAGTTTCTCGGGCAGTGGCAATACCACTGTATTGAAACGCCGCACCAGGGCACTGGAGAGTTCGTTCACGCCCTTGTCGCGGTTATTGGCTGTGCCGATGACATTGAAGCCCTTGCGTGCCTGCACCTCCATATTCAGTTCCGGCACAGGCAGCGTCTTCTCTGAAAGGATAGTGATCAGGGTATCTTGCACCTCCGATGGCATGCGTGTCAGTTCCTCGATGCGGGCTAGTTTACCCGTCTGCATCGCTCGCATCATCGGGCTGACAACCAGCGCGGCTGGTGAAGGCCCTTCTACAAGGAGGCGCGCGTAGTTCCACCCGTAGCGGATTGCGCTCTCGTCTGTGCCCGCTGTACCCTGGATCAGCAGCGTCGAATCGCCCGCAATAGCCGCGGCCAGGTGTTCGCTCGTCCACGACTTTGCTGTCCCAGGTATTCCATACAGCAGCAGTGCGCGATCGGTTGCCAGGGTCGCTACTGCAATCTCGATCAGCCGTGCGTTGCCAATATACTTGGGGCTGATTACAAAACCGCTATCTAGCTTCCCACCAAGCAGGTAGGTGCGGACCGCCCACGGCGAGAGAGACCAGTTGGGGGGACGCTGGCGGTCGTCTACCCCGGCGAGTTCGGCCAGTTCCTCCGCGTACTGCTGCTCTGCGTGCTGGCGTAAGATGGCGCTGATAGGAGCTTCTTCTCCTGTGACGTGTGGCGCGTGGTTCGTCTGAGCAGGTTTGGATGTACTCATAATGCGATCTCCTCGATGAGGCGCTGGCGTATGCGCAGCGCCTCGGTAAAAGTGTTTATCTTTTCGTGCCAACGTTGTACATGCCAGCGAGTGTTTGCCTTGCCGCTTTCGGGGAATGTCCACGCTTCCAGGGCTGCAGCGAAGCAGGCTGGTGGAAGTGCTGTGGTTGCTATTGTGACACTTGTAAGCCAGGGATAAGAGACCTGCGCCTCGTTGGCTACCTTGTCAAGATAGTTCCGTAATTCCGCGAGATATGCATCGCCAAACTCTTTGCTCCAGGGCGTAGCAAGCGCCAGCAGTAAATCTTCCCAGCCCGCGTTCCTGGGAGATTTATTATTGACAAGCTGCTCCTTCACCCTGCTTTCGGCCTCGTGCTGCGATATAAAGCTTATGAGATCCCGGCGCAACTGCCCCGGGCAGGCGTCATACCGCCGTTGATACCACCAGTCCCAGAGGGCCAGTATCCACCGTGCGTCGTTAAACCTGATGGCGGCATGTGACCATCCTTCGATGAGGGTCTGCTCCCATTCTTTAGGGCGAACCGAGCCAATCAGCTTTGCAGGAGAAGCCGCAAAATGCTCCTCCCAGTGTGCAGGGGGAACGCGTTCTATTACCTGCATCAACCACCAGGTACGCTCACCTGTACCCTGCGGCGGCCTGGCAGCAATTCCGTCGCGCAGCCACTGCTTATCAATGGCGGTCGGCGGTGTGACTGTCAACTTGCCCTTCGCGTAGCCCAGCATTTCATTCGCTCGATTGTGCATGCGTGCCGCGAGCGCCGAGGTAGGAATACGTGTCAGGAGTGAGGCAGCGATCTCGCACACTTTAAAGCTGCGGTCGTTCAATGCCTCTTCGAGGAAGCTTTCGTCGTCTGCAGAGAGTCCGGTGGTGAATATTTCAAGCGCCTCTGCACGAAATTGAGCTTTCTCCTGCTTCCAGGTTCCTTCAAGCCACTGCCGCGCTTTGGCCGGGTCGATAGCGCGAAGTTGGCGCAATATTTCGCTTCGCTGCTCAGGCGTGCCTTCCTGCCAGGTAATTTCTGCGTCAGCGGGCAATGCATACCCCCCTGAGGGCAATCTTTTGCCCATCCATGACCAGGCAGGGTTAAATTGACTGAGCCACCGGCCTCGCTCGCCCAGCACCGGAGTCATCGCGCTGCGTAACCAGCTTGTTTGAACATTTAGCGCTGCCGGCAATAGCTCCGGAGGAAGGCGTAAGTCGGCATTCTCCATGCGTTCCAGGGCTTCAGGCAGTAAGTCATCATGTGTTCCTGCCAGCATATCTTCTACCAGCCTGGCAATTGCCGGTGAGCAAGGATGCGGCATCTCAGGTGCGGCTGGCTCTGGTGCCATTGGCAGGTGGCCAGGCACTTTCCCGGCCTGTCGGTAGATAGCCCATGCACCAGCAGTCAGCAATAACCTGCGTTCCATCTCCCGTTCGGAACATTCTGCTGTAAGTGTATCTATAGATGTTCCGGTGCCTGTATCCTTATTATCCCGGTGTGCAATGCCAACAAGGGCCATCATAACCAGTGTATCCATGGGTTATCCTTTAGAGTAAATGGTATGTACTGTCGGCCATTACACCCAGTGGGAGCAATGTCTCGCCATCCCATTCACCTGCGAAATCGACCGGCGCCCCTCCAGAGAGAGCCAGTAACTTCCAATGGTCTCCCCGCGCCAGTGGCAATGTAGCTCCGCCGCTATCTCGTATGTACCATTGATTGCCAGGTGCATCGCAGACCGGCACGACGTTCTGAAGCGTGCACAGGAAGCGCTCTAGCCAGGGCTGACGGGCCAGCATTGTTGCGACGCAGGCAAGATATGCCTCTACCGTTATCACTCCAGGGAGCATCCCTTGTATTGCCGTCAGCTCCTCGTGTCGCGCCTCGATGCGTCCACGCTGTGGATGAGCGCTGGGCCAGAAAACGACCTCTGCCGCCTGGCACATCCCGAGCGGGAAAACCTCCGGGAACGGCGTCCTGGCAACGGAGAACTGGAGCAGCAGTGCAGTCCTCCCCGTTTGTGTCCCCAGCAGCCATGTTCTCTGGGTCTTCTGCTGGCGGAACTCTTCTTCATGGCAGATCTGTCCGAGGATGAGCCATTTGTCGGTCACTCTTTCCCCGCGAGTGGCTACTTCCTCCTGGTCGAGCGCCCAGCCGATCAACTGGCGTACGTCTTCTTGAAGCGCAGGCTCCAACTGCTCACCCTGGCGAAATGCTTCGGTGAGTAGGGCCAGGCGTCCCAGTTGAGCCAGTAGTTTCTCAGGCCAGTCAGGCGAGGAATTGGGTATGCTGGCCATGTGCCGTATCCTCGTAGCGACTCCCGGGGCCTGGGCATCAACCATCTGTGCTGCCTGGTTTTCCCAGAACGTGGCAGGTTGTGTCTCTACACTCGCCAGGCCGTTCCGTACCAGGTCATTTAACCACAGGTCAAGACGCTCCAGACCTTTCTTTACCAGTTCCAGTCGTTTTTCTGCACGCTTTGACTGTGTTACTGTAGGCGCTTTGCTCGTCTTCTGCCCCACTGTAACCTCTTTTACCTCACGCCTCTTGCTGGCTGCCTGGCGCTTTGCCAGCCAGGCAGTAACCCACTCGGGTGGTTCACACGTTGGCACGGCCGGGGGAGTGTTGATGGCTAGCAACAGGAGCCCAATGCCGTGCTTGCAGGGAAGCTTTCGGCTCGGACAACTGCATTGAATCGTGAGTGTGGAGAGATCAACCTTCACTTGATAGAGTGTGCTGCCCTGGCATTCGCCCCATAGTGCCTCGGTATTCTGGCCAGAGTTCTTCCAGGGCTTTGCGTTTCCAAGCTTCTTGCCTGCTGCCGCGGAGCTCGCGTCGGGGGCCAGCGCCAGTGCCTGATCTGCGGTAAGCTGTATGCTCAATCTTGCACCCTCTCAGATCGATTATTTGGCCGTCTAATAGTAAATTCTTTCGCAGTATGCCAGAAATGGAATGCAATGTACAACATAATGACCCTGGTAGCCTACTTCGATACCATGAAACTTATACACAATGGGGTTCGTGAGACTTTTATGAATCCATCAGGCCCAGGCTAGATGGATAATATCAAATCCTGGTACATAGTGATCAAAAGGGGGTCCAGGGGGTCTCCCCTGGCGGGGGTCGGTGGCAAGAGAGCCTGGGGGGCTCTCAGTCCCCGAAGAATCCCTCTTGAAACGGATTTGATATAATTTGATCATCAGGAGAGGTGCAATATATGCAAGAGCAGCCAAAGTTACAAGGTATCCCTGTGAAGGTATATCGAACACAAGATCGCTTGACGGTTGCGGCTCCCATGCCCGGCCTTGAACCCGAGGACATCGCCGTTGAAGTTACTGCCAATGGTCACCTGGTTCTAAGCGGCGAAGTGCGCGGCTTGCTCAAGGACGCCAAGGAACTGTTACTCGACGAGTGGAGCGTCGGTGCCTATTACCGTGACCTGCCTTTGCCAGATGCCGTCGATGGCGAGCATGCCAATGTCACCTATGGCAACGGCGTACTGGTGGTGGCGCTGCCCCTCAATAGGCGTACCTATCCGGCCCATTTGACGCTTGAAAAGGTAGGCCCGGCTCATGGTGAGCGCATGGGTAAGGCAGGGCACTCACCTGCTTGAGTCCAGGCAGCCCGCTGTCCCGCAGTTGCTATGATTATAGCCTGCGGGACTTTTTTCTCTCAAGGGGAGAAAATATGATATACTTATACCACTATCTTAGCACAGTAAAGCCCAATGGTTCTGCTTTTACACCCCACTAGAGGAATCAACGACGATTCGTTGTACCGGGAACTCCTGTGAGACAAGCCTCCAGGGGAGACGGTACTGTGTCCGGGGAATGATGCAGGGCACGGCTCAGTCAAGAGGGAGGACCGTAACCGTGTCTATACAGCAAGGGCGACTTCAAGAGTCACCTCTACATAAAGATGCGCCTGCCAGAATATCAGGAAACCTGCGGGCTGCTGCGCAGTCGGGAATGCAGAGAACAACCGGCAAGTTGCTGGCGACACAGGGATACGTCGTGGGCATTGAGATTAGTGGTAGTGGTGCGCGTCAATCAGTGGCGCTCGCGGACCTGAATGGTACCATACTGCAGCGGGTAAGGCGTCCGTTGGAGTATGTCGCCGACACCAAAACGGTCCTGCAATTGCTTGACGGAATGCTCGCTGAGGTCATGGCTCCCGACCATCTCGAGGATGGACGCGTTCTACGTGTAGGTGTTGCCATCGGTGGGCTGGTAGATGCTACTCATGGTGTAGTGCGTACATTGCATCACGCCCATGGCTGGGACAATTTCCCCTTGCAGGACTACCTGGCTGAACGCCTCGATATCCCCTGTATCATCGATAATAACGCGAATGCTGCTGCATTGGCGGAAGTTCAATACGGTGCAGGCATCGGTGAGCGCATCGTACTATATGTCGGTTTGGGACGTGGCATAGGCGGCGGTATGATCATCAATGGCAGGGTATATCATGGTACAACGTGCACCGCTGGCGAAATAGGGCATCTGCTGGTCAAGGAGAATGGACCCAGGTGTTCGTGTGGTGGCTTCGGGCATCTTGAAGCGATTGCCTCGGCGCAAGCCATCTCACGTACGATGATAGGCCTTTCAGTAGAGAATCCCCAGACGGAAGCGGCTCTCCGTCGTGTCACGGGTGCCAGAGCTGAACGTATTACAGCTGAGCAGGTTTTCCGGCTGGCTGCAGAGGGTGATAGCGTTGCTCAACAAATCGTCAATGATGTACATACTTATCTGGGAATTGCCCTCGCAAATATCGTTCATTTGATGAATCCCAGTATGATTATCCTGGGTGGACAGGTAGCGCAGGCAGGAGAGCTACTGATTGTACCGCTTCAGGCCCGCATACGTGATTTATGTCTGCCAGCAGCTAGTGAAGATCTCCGCGTTATCCAGGGCAGACTTGGTACGGAGGCAAACATTGTGGGTGCAGTAACCCTGGCCCTACAGGATATTTAAGAGTTCAAGAGGCATATTGTGGAAACAGGCCGGGTCATTAACAGACGTTACCTGCTGCAGCGCCTGGTCAAGCAGGGAAGAGCGTGTATTGTCTACCAGGGAGTAGATCAGGTACTACAACGTACTGTGGTGGTAAAATCAGTGCCATCTCGCCATATCCCGGCGTACAGAGCTGCTATTCGTATGATATCGCACTTTTCTCACCCTAATATCATTGGCTTGTACGATCTGGTTGCAGAACCTGAGACGCTCTACATTGTGCAAGAGTACGTGGAAGGCGATGACTTCGCCACGTTGCTGCAATCGTCGCTGGCACCCTATGAGGTGGTTGACTTTGGAGCCCAGGTCTGCCAGGCCCTGCTCTATGCTAGTAACTCAGCACGCAAAGTATGCCACGGCGATTTAACTCCTACGGCAGTGCTGCGCGATCGCCAGGGCCTCGTACGTGTCAACAACTTTGCTCTGCCCAGCGACCTCTACTACTTCGAAAATTGGAGTGTGATGGGTGCTGCTGGCGTAATCATCTCTGATGAGGACCTTCCCTGGGGACAGTGGAGCGAGGGTCGACATGCCGATGACACCCGCGCTGTCGGCCTGCTTCTCTACCAGTTGCTTGCAGGTCGTTCCCCAGGCGCCACCAGGGTCGAGCCACCTGTTGATGGACAACTACGCTTCTTGCGTGGTACACCTCCGGAACTGTGTGAAACAGTTGCCCGCGCAGTCGTTCGCTCGCACCCGCAGCATATCGAAACCGTTGAGACCCTCTACAGCGCGTTGAAAGCATTGACGGACACGCTGGAACCGTCAACAAGCAGCGCTTATCAAACCCAGCCTCAACCTGTAGAGCTACCCCACCCCGCGCAGTTATCGCCTGTTGCAGGCAGTTCAGAAGGAATAGAGGACCTGCGGGGCACAGGCAAGCTGGTTTCGGCTCTTCCGGCAAGAGGAAATGGCAATATCGGGCTCAGGCTCTCCGCGTACCGGTCGGATGGCAGCGCAGAACCGAATGTGTTGGAAATTGCTCATGATGCCCCAACGACAGTTGCCGGCGTCTCGGTCAAGCTGGATGCAGCGCGGCGAGCAGCACACCCGGAACTTGATACAACGCAGCCACGGCATACCCCTATTATCTGGCTTTTACTGCTTGGCCTGCTTATGTTCGCACTTTTCTTTGTCGTCGGCTACTTTGCAGGACACCTGCTGTTCGCACACTAATTACCTGCGGCTTCTTCGCGTGCATGGCTGCCCTGAGACCAGCGCTGCGCATCTCGTCCCCGGTACTTTTCCATCACGGCTTCAAACGCCGAATCCAGGTCGACCTCGATCGAGTTGGCCAGTGCTGCCACAATGAAGAGGATGTCACCTATCTCGCTAGCAATGCTGCCTCGCCCTTCGCTGCTTTTTTTAGGCTTCTCTCCATAGCTATGATTGATCTCGCGCGCCAGTTCTCCCACCTCTTCGGTAAGTCTCGCCAGGCTGGAGAGCGGCGCCCAGTAGCTGCTGTGCCACTCTTCTTTGATCAGGTGCTCTACCTCGTGTTGCATATCGCCCAGTGTACGCATCCTATACTCCTGTGATTGGTTCTTCCATTCCCCCGGTCATATAGGCGTAAGCCATAGTCTGGCTGTTCCAGGCAAATCCGACATTGCCTATGCGATCAACTACAATCAGGCCTCCTGAGCCTTCAGCTTTAGCACCAAGTACGGCTATAGCGGCTTCTGCCGCTCTGCGTGCACTCTCGCCTCGTGCCACAAAATCGGCAGCGCGTTTGGCGATGAGCAGGCGTATGAAGTCTTCACCATGACCCGTGCAGGAAATAGCCGCATTTTCATCTGCATAGAACCCGCAGCCCACAAGTGGTGTGTCACCGACACGACCGGGATACTTGTTGAGAATGCCGCCCGTTGAAGTAGCAGCAGCCAGTCTCCCCAATTGGTCCAGGGCCGCCGCTCCGACCGTGCCATGCTTCTCCGGCGTCTCTGTCTCCCACGGTGACACACCGGGGTTATGCTTCACGCGCTGAGAGTGCTCGGCAAGCCATCGTTCGTACCGTGGCCCGGTCAATAAATCTTCGACCCTGCACAGGGGTATTCCCTGCTCTTGCGCGAACTGTTCTGCCCCTCTGCCTACAAGCAAGACGTGTGGGCTTTCGAGAACTTTGCGCGCCAAAGAAATGGGATTTTTAATGCGTTCGACATCAGCGACAGCGCCAACATCGAGCCTGTAACCATCCATTATACCAGCGTCCAATTCGATCTTGCCGTCAGCCGTAGGACCCGCTCCGGTACCAGCATTGTAGTAGGGATTATCTTCGAGTGAGCGTACCGCTGCCTCAACGGCGTCCAGCGCGGCTCCCCCTGCTTGCAGGATACGCCACCCTATCAGCGTGGCCTCTTTGCAGCCTACTTGATGAACATCTCTAAGTTCAGGAGGAATAGCTCCCGCTCCCCCGTGGACAATAATTGCGCTCGGCATATACATACTCTCCTGTCAGGTAGTTTATGGCATTGTATCACCTGGTCTTTCTAAGAGCCTGTCTGCTTGCCATCACGATTGCTTGCTCGCGCCTGCGGCGCTCGCCTGATTTATTGTGTTGTGTGGCGAGGCCGCGCGAGTCCCCGGAGAGAGGGCGAAGACTTTGAGAATCAGCCACGCTCTAAAAGCATATTGCAGCGTTATCATCCTCAACTCATTGACAACTCCCTCACTTGCCTGATACCCTAACACTTACGATTGAACCGTTGACACGTATCTGTAGAGTTGCCCCAACTCTTATGAAGGAGACACTCATGAGCCAGCCTCTCAGTGGTATACATATCCTCGACCTCTCACGTCTACTTCCTGGTGCCTACGCATCGCAGATGCTGGCAGATTTTGGCGCCGATGTCATCAAAGTAGAAGAACCGGGAACAGGCGACTATGGCCGCTTTATGCCCCCGCATGGCCATGGTGAGATGAGCCTGTACTTCCTGGCAATCAATCGCAATAAGCGCAGTATCACCTTAAACCTCAAATCGCCGCAGGGACGCGAGGTCTTCCTGCGTATGGTGCGCCAGGCCGATGTCCTGCTGGAGAGCTTCCGCCCAGGCGTGCTGGAGCGACTGGGCCTGGGCTACGAGCAACTCAAGGAAGTTCATCCCGGCCTGATCTATTGTGCTATCAGCGGCTATGGTCAGGATGGACCTTATCGCCTGCGCGCCGGGCATGACCTGAACTATGCCGGCTATGCTGGGCTGCTGCACTACAATCGCGGGTCCGATGGAGAGCCAGCTATGCCGGCAACCCAGCTAGGAGACCTGGCTGGCGGCAGTTTTATGGCGGTGATCGGTATTCTGACAGCCCTGCTTGGAAGAACGCAGACAGGTGAGGGACGTATGATCGATGTTTCCATGACCGAGGGCGTCATGTCGCTTCTTCCTCTTTTTGCCTCCGCCTATTTGAATACGCGGGAGGCCCCATTGCCCGGACGCTCCTCCCTTGATGGAGGTCTCCCCTGCTACAATATTTACGAGACACAGGACGGCAAGCATATTACGCTGGCAGCGCTGGAATATAAATTCTGGCATACCTTCTGTACGCGCATCGGCCATCTTGAACTGCTGCCTTTCCATCTTCCACGCGGCCCAGCAGAGCGAGAGCAGGCGATGGATATGCTCCGCGCCATCTTTAAGACCAAAACTCGCGACGAATGGCTCGCGGAGCTTGCCGGCATAGATGCCTGCGTTGGGCCGGTCTACAGCATCGATGAAGCATTCAACGATCCCCAGGCCCAGGTGCGCGGCATGAGTGTCGCTAGCAAACAGACAGGTGAGGCGGGCGAGGTGTTTCACACACTACCCAGCTTTCCACGTATATCAGGTGTAGAAAGCGAACAACGTTTCTCACCACC
>Ga0137365_10002705_pt1 | contig 14080 bp, 8 predicted proteins | sample SagtaG_9_FD_104799 | JGI IMG/M metagenome (GOLD analysis project Ga0137365, IMG submission 104799) | Vadose zone soil microbial communities from Sagehorn Ranch, Mendocino, California, USA - Sage1_L_40_16 metaG | ecosystem: Environmental > Terrestrial > Soil > Vadose zone | place: USA: California...
AGGCACGCGATGCCCGCCAGCAGCGCGAGCGCCGCGGGGCTTTCCTGGCGGGCGGCATGCGCGACAAGCCCCTCGCCGACGACTTCCTCTAGGTCCGCCGCCCCGCGCCGGACGCGTGTCCCCTGCGCGTCACGTGCCAGCCGCTGTCCCCACCAGGTGCCGAGTATCTCGCTCACCATGAGCTCGGCGTCCAGCGGGCTGCGCACCGCGAGCAGCTCGCGGGCGGCGCGGAGCATCTCTGCGAAGAGCGCGTGCGGCGGCTCATTCGAAGCTGCCGCCGATCCATGACCTGGCCTGCCATCGCTGGGCCCGTCTCGCGCGCCACGGCGCGAGCCGCCGTGCGGACCCTGGCCGCCGGGGGGTTTGCTACGGCGTTGGCTCACGCTGTTTCCTTGGATGCCTCTCTGCCCGTGTGCTCTGCGGCGTGCATGCGTCGCCCACGTTGCGGTTCTTCTGGCCGATCCACGCCCGCGGCCGGTTCCTCGCGCGCCTGGTTTGCGGTCCAAGCTTCTCAGATTCGCCGACCGCTACGCCATCGCTACACGGGCGGTTCGTTCGGCTCATCTCGCGCTAGTTCCCGCGCGCAGCGGCCGTCGCGACCGCGCTGGACCGCGCGGGCCGTCGGCAGATGCCCTACCGCGCGGGCCGTCGGCAGATAAGGCACCGCAAACCGACGCCAACTCGAGTGCCGCATGGCACTCTCGCCGCGGGGATCCCCTTGCTTGTCGTCCCCGTGGCCAGGATCCGCTATCGGACCCCTGGCGTCGAACCCGTTACGGGATGATCCCGTACGGGCACCTCGTGGTGCCGGACGGCGGCACCGCGTTCAGCACGCCGAGCAGGTGCTCGCGTGCGACCCGTTCGATGAGACTGGCGGTGATCGCCAGTCCCAGGTGCTCCGCGCAGATCAATGTGTCGGTGACACAACGTTCAATCGCGGCGGCCGCCAGCTCGGGAAACTCGGCGGTGAGCCGCCGGATCGCCGTCTCGCGGGTGGTCAGGTCCGTGCGGAGAACCTGCTGTGTTTGCGGGCCTGAACTAGCGCGCTGGATCACTGCCTGCATCTCGGACCTCTGTCGGCGTGGCTGAGGCAACGCGGTGCTGCCGCAAGTCCCATTCCAGCGCCGCTGCGCGCACTGTCAAGAGCCTGCGACGTAAACCGCTTGTTACATCTGTCTAGCCGCAGCTCGTACTTGTGCTAAGGAGTGTCCCGCTGGCTTTTGTGAGCCCAGCAGGGCTGCCGCGGCAGCCATGCCCAAGTGGGCGCCCCCGGTAGCCGCCGGTTGGAGCTTCGGCGTTACCTAGTGTAAGACGCCATGGCCGAAATGGCGATATGTGGCGCGGACAATAATTGTCTTCTTATCGTTCACGAGCGCTCTGACGTGGGCATTCATGGATTTTCAGTAGATTTCTGGCTTGTATCGAACCGTTCCCCATCAAGCAGGTCCAATTCGGCCCCGGCCGGGGCCAGCACGCCAAGATCCGCGGGAAGGGAGGTCGGCATGATCCCCCAAATCCGATGATCTCGCCGAACGCCGCGTACACTGATGACTTGATCGACAAGATCCCGGTCGCGGCCGCCAGCCATGACCGGGGGCGTGTGAGGTGTGCTATTCGCGGCTGCGGCCGCCCGCGGCATGGATGCAGGCACTTGCCGACACGGGGCTATCCGAGCGGTCTGACCGCTTTGGGTCTCGCGTGTACCTGTCCCCAGTACCAGGCGAAGACCGATAGCCTGCTGTATTCAGGGCACACCGCACGTCACCCAGAAAGCCGAAGGCCGAAGGGAGCCATCGGATGGCAGGCGCCGCCCCGTTGCCGGGGTCTCCAGCGTGAGTACGGAAACATCAGTGCCACAGCCGCGCGTGTCCGGCCTGGCCGTTTCCGACTCTGCGCTGCTTGCGACGCTGCTGCGAGAGGCACCCATCGGGTTCGCGTTCTTCAGCCCAGACGTGCGGTTCCGGCGGGTCAACGGGACCCTCGCACGCCTGCACGGGCTCGGCCAGCGCGAGCATCTGGGGAAGCTGCCATCCGAGATCTGGCCGCCGGGCCTGGCCGGCCGGGTCGAGTCAGCGGTGCGACGGGTGCTCAGCCAGGACCAGCCGGTGTTCGAGGCCGATCAGCAGATTTCTACGGCCGTCGTTCCCGAGGCGCGCAGGCCCGGGGCACCGGCGGGGTCTGATGTTCAACCGGATGGTCACGCGGAAGTACGCTACTGGGCGCTGTCCTGGTTCCCCTCGCATGATCCGGATGAGAAGATCACCGGAGTCGTGCTGATCGCGGTCGACGTCACCGACCGCCAGCGCGGCGAGGAGGCGGTCCGCCGGAGCGAGGAGCGGTACCGCTCGCTGGTCAGGGCCGGCGCGCAGGTGGTCTGGGTGACGACACCCACGGGTGAGGTCGCGGAGGATTCTCCCGAGTGGCGGGCGATCACGGGTCAGACGCTGAACGAGTATCTCGGCAGCGGGTGGCTGGACGCTATCCATCCCGAGGATCGTGAGCGCGTTGAGCAGGCGTGGCGTGAGTGCGTGCGGACCGGCGCGGTGTTCGACGGCTCGTACCGTGTCCGCACCCGCGGCGGCGCGTACCGGCATTACGACGTGCGCGCCGTGCCGATCATGCGCGACGGTGAGGTGGTCGAGTGGGTCGGCGCCAACACCGACGTCACGGGCCAGCGCGAGGCCGAGGAGATGCGCGGGCGGCTGACCGAGCAGCTGTCAGCGGCGGCCCTGCGCACGGCTCGGCTGCAGCAGGCCACCTCCATGCTGGCCGAGGCGCTCACCGTTGAGCAGGTGGTCGAGGTGATCACCGAGGTGGGCCGCTCGGCGATCGGCGCCGACCGATCCGCGGTGGCGCTGCTTGATTCCGAACGGCTGCGCCTGAAGACCATCAACGCGGCCGGAATTCCAGATTTCCCCGGCTCCCATGGCGATGACATCCCGCTTGACCGTCCGAGCATCATGACAACGGCGATCTTGACCCGGCGTCCCGTCCTGGTCGAGACGCCTGATGCGCTGCGCGCCTATTTCGAGCCCGAAGCGGACCTCGATCTCTTCCTCGACCACACCGACGAGCGCGCCTGGGTCGGGCTGCCGTTGCTCGCGGCCGGCGCGCCGCTTGGCGCGCTGCGGTTCTCGTTCGCCCGGCCCAGGAAAATCACCGAAGAGGAGCGGGTGTTTCTCGAAGCGCTGGCCGGCCAGTGCGCGCTCGCGGTCGAGCGGGCCACGCTGTTCGAGCGCGAGCACACGACCGCGGAAACCCTGCAGCGCAGCCTGCTGCCCGACCGGCTGCCGACTGTGCCAGGGATTGTCCTTGAGGCGAGGTATCTGCCGGTCACGAGCAACATGGAGATCGGGGGCGACTGGTACGACGCCTTCATGCTGCCGGACGGTCGCCTCGCGGTCGCCGTCGGGGACGTGATGGGCAAAGGGGTCACGGCCGCGGCGGGCATGGGCAGAGTCCGCAACGCGCTGCGGGCGCTCGCACTGACCGACCCGCGACCCGCGGCAGTTCTCACCGGGCTCGACCGGCTGTTCGCGGCCACCGAGCTCGATGAGCAGGTGACAACGGTCGCCTACGTTGTGATCGATCCCGTCACCGGGGAAGGGACGGGCGGAAACGCGGGTCATTTGCCACCGCTGCTGTTGTCACCGGACCATCCACCACGGCTCGACGCGACCGCGGCGGATACACCGCTCGGCTGGGCGAGCCCGCGCAAGCAGTACGCTTTCCCGCTCCATCGAGGCAACACTGCGGTCTGGTATTCCGATGGACTTGTCGAGAGCCGCGATCGCGGCCTCGATCGCGGCCTTGACGAGCTTGTCGCGGTCGCGGGACAGGCATCACCGGAGGTAATCGCGCATCCTGACAGGCTTCTTGAGTACCTAGTTGACCGGATGCTAGCCGGTCATGAGCAAGATGATGACGTCACGGTTCTTGTTCTGCAGGTGGCGCCGAATGCTGCGCATGAGCGCATATGAGCACCTGCAATGCCGGTATCAGCACCGGCCGGACCACCGGATTGGGACGATGCACCGTCCGGGGCGGCCTAGTGTGGTGCTGGCACGGTTCAAGCAACCGGGTCCTCATAGCAGGGTCCTAATCTCGCCAGATGATCGCAGGAGAGGTATCTGTGTCGCCGGCAAGACAGCAGCGTGAAACAGCGGTCGCACTTGTGGATGACGCAGCGGCCGCGCCGGGTGAGCCAGGCCAGGACGCAGGGCAGGCGCGCCGAGGTGCGGCCAGGAAGCGGCCGCGCCCAGTGAAGTCCGCAGGCGCGGTGAGCGCCACCGAAGCGGCCGCCGAGCCAGGTGGGGAGCCTGCCGGGGGCAAGACCGGAAGGGCGGGACGCGGCGGTTCCCAGACGCGATCAGACCGGGTCGCGCCGCCCGACGCGGAACCGCGCGACGCCGAGCCGGGTGATGGGCCGGATTCCGGCCGGAACAACGCGGCCGACGCCGACGACCTTGATCTGGCTGGTTCTGACGACATCCCTGACCTGGACGACATTGACGTCAGCGACGACGAGATCGCCGGTGAGATTGCCGCCGACATCGACGGGGATGTGGCTGCGGTCGGGGCCGATGTCGAGGCCCTGGCGGACGGGCCCGTCGATCCGCCTGACAGCCCGGAGGAGCTTGCTGAGGCCGCCGCCGAGCCGGAGGCGGACGAGGCGGCTACCCCGGCGCGCGAGCCTGACAGCGACGACGAGGCGTTCGTCTACGGCGACGACGATGAGGACCTCCCGGCGGCGCAGGTAGCCGCGGCGGGCGCGACCGCCGATCCGGTGAAGGACTACCTCAAGCAGATCGGGAAGGTGCCGCTGCTCAACGCCGAGCAGGAAGTGGAGCTGGCCAAGCGGATCGAGGCAGGTCTGTTCGCGGAGGAGAAGCTCGCGGCCGACCGCAGCAGTCTGGGCCTGGACGGGCGCGCCGACCTGGAGTGGATCGCCGAGGACGGCGGGCGGGCCAAGAACCATCTGCTCGAGGCGAACCTGCGGCTCGTGGTGTCGCTGGCCAAGCGGTACACCGGGCGCGGGATGCTTTTCCTTGACCTGATCCAGGAGGGCAACCTGGGCCTGATCCGCGCGGTGGAGAAGTTCGACTACACCAAGGGTTACAAGTTCTCCACCTACGCGACGTGGTGGATCCGGCAGGCGATCACCCGGGCCATGGCGGATCAGGCGCGGACGATACGTATCCCTGTGCACATGGTCGAGGTGATCAACAAGCTCGCTCGTGTCCAACGGCAGATGCTGCAGGATCTCGGCCGCGAGCCGACGCCGGAGGAACTTGCCGCCGAGCTCGACATGACCCCCGAGAAGGTCATCGAGGTGCAGAAGTACGGCCGCGAGCCGATCTCACTGCACACACCCCTCGGCGAGGACGGCGACAGCGAGTTCGGCGACCTGATCGAAGACTCCGAGGCGATCCAGCCTGGTGAGGCGGTGAGCTTCACGCTGCTGCAGGAGCAACTGCACTCGGTTCTCGACACCCTCTCCGAGCGTGAGGCGGGAGTGGTGTCGATGCGGTTCGGGCTCACCGATGGGCAGCCGAAGACGCTCGACGAGATCGGCAAGGTCTACGGCGTCACCAGGGAGCGGATCCGCCAGATCGAATCCAAGACCATGTCGAAGCTCCGGCACCCCTCGCGCTCCCAGGTGCTCCGCGACTACCTCGACTGATCTCGCTCGGTACACGATCGATTAGTCCGTGCGTCCGGCAATGCCGGTGGGTCCGGTCCGGCCATAACGGCCTTGCCCGGACCCACCGGCATTCCGGGCGCTGGCCGCCGTTACACCACGCCGTCACGCCCGCCCGCCTGTGACGCGCCCGCCCGCCTCTGACGCCCCCGCCCGCCCGCGGCCGTGTCCTTGTCGTCGCCTGCTGAGGCGCTCTCAACCCCCGCTGCGCGTGAGACGCCCTTGACAACTGGGCGAACGAGGTCGACGCTCGATTTTGTGCGCGCTAACAAACGTGCTGCCTTGCCTGCCGCCCAGGTAGGCGCCAGGCGCCGTGGCCGGCCTCACCGCAACGCCGCCAAGCATCGCATTGGAGTTCTCGACATTCGCGCAAGTCACGCGGCCACGAGATGTGTGAGCGCTAACAACTTAGCCCCGTATCCTGCCTCGCAGGCACGCACCGAGCCGCTCACCGAGCCACCAGATGGGGCCCGGCGGCCGGCCCATGACGGCCTGATGCAGTTCGTGGCCCGTCCAGATCCAGCACGAGACCGGTGGTACCACCTTGGCTGACGGTGCCTGGCTGGTTTCCGGCGATCCTATGGACCGACCGCCAGCCCGCTGTTCCCTGCCGGGTGAGATGCACCCTGGTCGACTGCCGAGTCACCGGAGGAGCAGAAAATGAAGGACAGCAAAGGAATGAAGCAGGGAATCTCCCGTCGCGATGCCCTGCGCCTTGGCGCGCTTGCCGCCGGTGCATCGCCCGCAATGGCGCTGCTCGCGGGCACCGGGGGCACCGCGCTGGCGGCGGCGTCGCCGGCGACGGATCCGGCATCCCGGGCGGGGCTCCCGGTTCCTGATAGCTGGGCGCTCAAGGACTTCCCGCTGAGCCAGGTGACACTGGGCGATGGCCTGTTCTCGGCGCACCGGGATCTGATGCTGAACTTTGCCCGGAGCTATCCCGTCGACAACATGCTCTACAACTTCCGCACCAACGCCGGGCTCCCTAACCCGCCGGGCTCCCGGCCCGTGGGAGGCTGGGACACCCCGGACGGTAATCTGCGTGGTCACTCGGCCGGGCATTTCATGACCCTGTTGGCCCAGGCCTATGCGGGCAGCGGTGATTCTGCCTTTAAGGACAAGCTCGACTACATGGTCACCGCACTCGGCCAATGTCAGGATGCCTTGAATGCCACCGTGGGCCAGCCTGCCCCGCCGCCGCCTCCCGTCAGCTGGGTGGCCGGGAAGTTCGGCAACGCGGTGAAACTCAGTGGCACCGCACAGTACGTCGTCCTGCCCACGGGAATCGTGAACGGCCTCACCGACTTCACGATCGCCTGCTGGGTGAACCCGGCAGCGATCACGACGTGGTCGCGGATCTTCGATTTCGGCACCGGGACGAGCCATTACATGTTCCTGACGGTCAGCGCGGGCGCTGGCCCGCGGTTCGCTATCACCGCGAGTGGCGGCGGCGGCGAGCAGCAGATTAGCCAGAGTGGCGCATTACCCACCAATCAGTGGACGCACGTCGCGGTCACCCTGGCGGGCAATACGGGGACCCTCTACGTCAACGGCGCGCAGGTCGCCGCGAACACCGGCATGACGCTGACGCCGTCGAGCCTCGGCGCTACCGGCAACAACTGGATCGGCCGGTCTCAGTATGGTGACCCCGACCTGAACGCAGCGGTCGACGAGTTCCAGATCTACGACCGCGCGCTCAGCGGTGCGGAGATTCAAGCGCTGACCAGCAGCGCGGACGGGGGACTTGGCGGCGGGAACGTCGCCTGGTACCGGTTCGATGAAACCGACGGCACGGCTGCCCCGGACGCCTCGGGCCAGGGCCGCGATGCGACCGTATTCACCGGAAGCACCGGCGCACCCGGCCCGAGCCACGCCGGATACCTGGCCGCATATCCAGAGACTCAGTTCATCCTCCTTGAGCAGTACGCGACCTATCCCACGATCTGGGCACCGTGGTACACGTGCCACATGATCATGAGGGGTCTGGTGGATGCCCACCTGCTGGCCGGCAACGAGCAGGCGCTGACGATCGCGCAGGGCATGGCCGACTGGGCCTTCAGCAGGCTTGGCCACCTGCCCAGAACCCAGCTGGACAAGATGTGGAAGATATACATCGCCGGTGAATACAACGCGATGCCTGTGGTGCTCGCCGATCTCTATGCTCTTACGGGCAACGAGAATAACCTGAAAACGGCCGAATGCTTCGTCAACACATACTTGTTCGACGCAGCCATCCATAACCAGGATATACTCGCCGGTGAGCACGCTAACCAGCACATCCCGCAGTACCAGGGCTATCTGGAGATCTTCGACTACGCGAAGGAAACGGACTACTACAACCGGTCCGATTACTATACTGCGGCGGCGAATTTCTGGGAGATGGTTGTCCCGCACCGTATCTACGTGGACGGTGGAATGGCAGGCTCCGGCGAGATCTTCGGGGCGAGAGATGTCATCGCGGCTACAATACAGACGTCCAATGCAGAGGGTTGTCCGCTGTATAACATGCTCAAGCTGAGCAGGCGCCTGTTCTTCCACAACCCAGACCCCAAGTACATGCAGTACTACGAGCGGGGCCTCTATGGCCAGATCATCTCGCGGCGGCAGAATGCAAGCAGCGCAAACGATCCCCTCGTGACCTATTTCCTGCCGGTGAATCCAGGTGCGGTGCGAGCCTATCGCGGCAATCTGGGTGACTGCGATGGCGGCACGGGGCCGGAAGACCACACCAAGTTCCAGGAATCAATTTACTTCCGCTCGCTCGATGGCTCGACGCTCTATGTCAACCTCTATATGGCCGCCACGCTCAACTGGCCGGAAAAAGGCTTTACGATCGAACAGTCGACGAACTACCCGACCGACCCCACTGGAGCAACCACACTGACCGTGCACGGTAACGGCCCGCTCGACATCAAGCTACGGGTACCCTACTGGGTGCAAAAGGGCTTCACGGTAAAGGTAAACGGTGTTAGGCAGAGTCTTGGCGCCGTCGCGGGGACTTACGTAACCCTCAGCAGGACGTGGGCGCCGGGAGATACGATCGACATATCGATGCCGTTCAGCTTGCGCATGGAAAGAACCCTCGACCAGCCGCAAACACAGTGCATCGCCTACGGCCCGATACCGCTGGTGGTCCAGAGCGCGACCAAGACGTACCTGGACTTCAGTTTCTACAAGGACTTCACCCTGTCGGGGAATCTTGCCAATGCGATCAAACCGACGGGAACCCCGATGACGTTCGCGACGAATGGCTACACCCTGGCGCCGTTCTACAACGACGACACCAACCCGTACCACGTTTACTTCCATCGGTTCGAGCCGGAGGTGGTGTTCGGTTCAGTGGACTCCGGCGTGCCTAACTACCAGCGAAGCGACGGCTTTACATTCCTGGACCTGGTCTGGAACGAGGCGCCTTTCGCCGGCCAGGGCCAGTTCCAGAGCGTGGTCGCCAGGATCTCGGCCGATTGGCTCGCGGCGGGCCTGCTGACCAGCGCCGAACAGGACGAGATCGTGGCCGCGGCGGCCCGGGCGCATCTCGGGCCGTAGGAACGGCGGGAGCCGGGGCGGCGCGCCGGGTCACCGTGCGCGCCGCGCCCCGTTCGCGGCGCTGGCCAGCGAGGCCGCGTGGTCGGGCACGTACGTCTGTTCGTCGCGCGGCATCCGCACGTAGCCTTGCGCGGCCGGGCGCGATGGCAGGTCCAGCGGCCGCCACTGGACGTCGTGATAGGGGATGCTCGACACCAGGTGGGCGATCATGTTAATCCGCGCGCGCCGCTTGTCGTCGCTCTCGACCACATACCACGGCGCCTCGGGAATGTCGGTGTGCACCAACATCTCGTCCTTCGCCCGCGAGTAGTCCTCCCACCTGGTGATCGACTCCAGGTCCATGGGGGACAGCTTCCAGCGGCGCATCGGATCATCGAGCCTGGACTTGAACCGGGTCTGCTGCTCGGCGTCGCTGACCGAGAACCAGTACTTACGGAGCAGGATCCCCTCCTCGACGAGCAGCCGCTCGAAGATCGGGCACTGGTGCAGGAACCTCTTGTACTCCTGCTTCGAGCAGAAACCCATCACGTGCTCGACGCCGGCCCGGTTGTACCAGCTACGGTCGAACAGCACGATGTGGCCCGCGGCGGGCAGGTGCTCGACGTAGCGCTGGAAATACCACTGCGTCTGCTCGCGTTCGGTCGGTGCGGGCAGCGCGGCGATCCGGGCGACACGGGGATTGAGGTATTGGGTGACCCGCTTGATCGTGCTGCCTTTACCTGCCGCGTCACGCCCTTCGAAGATAACGACGACGCGCTCACCCTCCGCGCGCACCCATTCCTGAACCTTGACCAGCTCCGCCTGCAGGCGAAACAGTTCTTCCTCGTAGATCCCCCGCGGCAGCCGTTTGGCATCCGCGATCTTCCCCTTACCGGCCGCGGTCCTCGCTTTGCCGTTCTTGTGCGCCACTGTCGCTCCTCCCGCTCTACAGGCGAGTCAACCACCCGCAGCGGGATCAGCCCAGCGCGACGACGAGGTCCTCCTCAGCGGTGAGGATCTCGCCAGGGAATGCCGCGGCCGCCTCCGCCACCGAGACCGCCCGATCGCTGCCGGGCCAGAAGTGGGTCAGCATGAGCCGCCGCGCGCCCGCGCGGGCGGCCCATGCTCCTGCCTCGCCAGCCGTAAGGTCGTAACGTGCCCGCCCCGGTTGATCGGCGGGCGGCGAACCCTGCATGGTCGCCTCGACGATGAACAGGTCGGCATCGGCGCCGAGGTCCGCGAGCGCCGGATCGGGACCGCTGTCGCCGGTGTAAGCCAGTGTCATCTCCGGCGTCGCGAGCCGGACGCCGACGTTGGGCACATGGTGCGGAAGATCAAAACCATTGATGCTAAACGGCCCCGCGCGCTGCGGCCACGGCTGCTCGTAGACGTCATGTACCGCGAAAACCTTGCGCAGGTCGGCGCGGGGGTCGAATGCGGCGAGCCGTCCGACGACACCGTCGGCGCACAGGAGCGGGATTCTGGGCAGCTTCGTGTCGGCATTGGCCCGTGCGCGGTACAGCGCATGCGCATCCACGCAGTGGTCGGCGTGCCCGTGGGTGATGACGACCGCATCAACCTGGTCGGCGGTGCAGCGCGTGAGCAGCCGGGGGAGGGTCGCGTAGCCGAGGTCGAGGACGATTCTGAAGCCGTCCCACTCGATCAGGAAACCCGATGCCGCCCGCCCGGCCTCCGGCCAGCCGCCGCAGCCGCCGAGAACACGCAAGTGCCGCATGACGGCATTGTCTCAGCAACATTGTCTCAGCGCAGACGAGCCGGCGCCCGGCCACCCTTCGGGGCGGCCGGGCGCCGGCAACTAACCGCCTCAGCGCTCGCGCGTCTCCGCGGAGATACGCGAGAGCCGTTCCGTCTCGTCCTGGATTTCCGTCGCTACCTTGGCCAGCGCCTGGCCATGCTGCCGGTTGTGGTGCGCACAGAACAGCAACTCTCCTGAGCTGGGAAACACGACGCGTACGAATGCCTGGGCACCACAGCGGTCGCACCGGTCCGCGGGGGTGAGCGGTTTGGTGGGGGCTAGAGCTCCGGTCAACGTCGCTTCCTCGCCTTCAGCTGGCTTCCTGTCCGTTCCGGCTGCTAAACGATTCTCTCAGCACAGCACAACACCTAGCCGGACCACCACGTTCCCGATCCGACTCTTCGTACGCCACGAGCGAAAGTCTCTCGGGGAGTGACCTAAGTCACTGGCGACTTACTCTAACGCGTGCGTACTGCGAGGTCACGGTATTCGCTCACAGAAATGCCACAATTGGCTACTCTGCGCGTTCATGGGAAGCTCTGCGGCGTGCCTGGCCCGGGCTGTCAGCCGGACCGGCTACCCTGACGGGGGTTCCGGGGTCGCCCCCCGGGCCAGCACTGCGTTGAGGAATCCGGCCGTGCCCCGGCCATGGACCCGCGCCTGGAGGAAGCCACCCGTGACCGCCCCCACCACCGCGCTCGGCGCCGGCGAACCTTCCGGCGCTGACACCTACACGGCGCATCATCTTTCGGTCCTCGACGGGCTCGACGCGGTCCGCAAGCGCCCCGGCATGTACATCGGGTCAACCGACAGCCGCGGCCTGCTGCACTGCCTATGGGAGATCTTCGACAACTCGGTCGACGAAGCGCTGGCCGGTTACTGCACGCGCATCGAGGTCACGGCGCACGAGGACGGCTCGGTCGAGGTGCGCGACGACGGCCGGGGGATCCCCGTCGATATCGAGCCCAAGACCGGGCTCACCGGGGTAGAGCTGGTGATGACCCGGCTGCACGCGGGCGGAAAGTTCGGCGGCGGCTCCTACACCGCGTCCGGTGGCCTGCACGGGGTGGGCGCCTCGGTGGTCAACGCGCTCGCGGCGCGGCTGGATGTCGAGGTCGATCGCGGCGGTCACACGCACGCGGTCAGCTTCCGCCGCGGCGTGCCCGGCGAGTTCGCGGGCGAGGGCCCGCAGGCGGCGTTCACCCGCAGGAAGGGCCTGCGCCAGGTGCGACGGATCGCCAAGCGGGTGACCGGCACCCGGATTCGGTTCTGGCCCGACCGGCAGATCTTCCTGCGGGATGCCGGGATCCCGTTCGGATCGCTCGCCGAACGGGCCCGCCAGACGGCCTACCTGGTGCCCGGTCTCACCGTCCGCGTACTCGACCGGCGCGGCGGGGATCCCGATCCCGGCGGTGCCGCCGCCGGGCCGGCCGAGCAGGAGTTCCGCTTCGACGGCGGTATCAGTGAGTTCTGCGCGCACCTCGCGCCCGATGAGCCGGTCACAGACGTGCTGCGGCTGTCGGGGTCCGGACGCTTCACCGAGACCGTTCCTGTCCTCGACGAGCAGGGCCACATGACGCCCGCGGACGTGGAGCGCGAGCTCACCGTGGACGTCGCGCTGCGCTGGGGGACCGGGTACGAATCCGTCGCGCGGTCGTTCGTCAACGTCATCGCGACGCCGAAGGGCGGCACCCACGTCGTCGGTTTCGAGCGGGCACTCGTGCGTACCTTCAACGAGCAACTGCGGGCCGTACGGCTGCTGAGGAACGGTGACGACCCGGTTTCCAAGGAAGACGTGGCCGAAGGGCTGACCGCAGTGATCGCGGTGCGGCTGCCCGAGCCACAATTCGAGGGTCAGACCAAGGAGGTGCTCGGCACCCCGCCCGCCTCCAAGATCGTGGCTCAGGTCGTCAGCCAGGAGCTGCGATCGTTCTTCACCGCGCCCCGGCGGGGGCAGAAACTGCAGGCCCGCGCGGTGCTCGAAAAGGTCGTTTCCGCGGCCAAGGCCCGCATCGCCGCCCGCGAGCACCGGGAGAACCAGCGGAGAAAGAGCGCGCTCGCCAGCTCGGCGCTGCCCGCCAAACTCGTGGACTGCCGGTCCGCCGATGACCGCAGCGAGCTGTTCGTCGTCGAAGGCGACTCCGCTCTCGGCACGGCCAAGCTGGCCAGGGATTCTGAGTTCCAGGCGCTGCTGCCGATCAGGGGAAAGATCCTGAACGTGCAGAAGGCGTCCCTGGCCGACATGCTGAAGAACGCCGAGTGCGCGGCCATCATCCAGGTGCTCGGCGCCGGTTCGGGCCGCACGTTCGACTTGGACGCGGCCCGCTACCAGCGGTGCATCTTCATGGCCGACGCCGACGTCGACGGCGCGCACATCCGGTGCCTGCTGCTCACCCTGTTTCACCGGTACCTGCGGCCGATGCTCGACGCGGGCCGGGTGTTCGCCGCGGTGCCGCCGTTGCACCGGATCGAGCTGATCAATCCTCGCAAGGGCGCGCAGAAGTACAGGTACACCTACTCCGATGCGGAGCTGCACCGTACCCTGCTCGAACTCGAGCGCAAGAGCCAGCGGTGGAAGGAGCCGCTGCAGCGCTATAAGGGCCTGGGGGAGATGGACGCCGGACAGCTGGCGGAGACGACGATGGACCCGCGGCGGCGCACCCTGCGCCGGATCCGCATTCAAGATGCCGCCGATGCGGCCCGCATGTTCGACCTGCTGATGGGCAACGAGGTCGCCCCCCGCCGCGAATTTATCGTGGGCGCCGCCGCCGAGCTTGACCCGTCGCGCATCGACGCCTGACGATCCAACGGCGCCGGAAACCGGCGCCGGGGCGGTTCAGCGCTTTCGGGACGAGTGCGACGCGGCTGCCGCCACGCGGCCGAACACTGGACACGTCACGTTCTGTATACGGCATAATTACATCCTGTGACTGAACGTTTGCTCCTCGCGCAATACCTGCTCGCCCAGTACCTGCGCGAACAGGCGCACTGGCGGCTCGATGCCGTCGACGGCAACCCCATGCGCGCCGCGCATTGCGTGCTGGCTCTCATCGGCGCCGCGGCGTACATCCGCGAGCTGCCCGGCGATGACCCCTGCG
>Ga0137365_10002717_pt1 | contig 14048 bp, 9 predicted proteins | sample SagtaG_9_FD_104799 | JGI IMG/M metagenome (GOLD analysis project Ga0137365, IMG submission 104799) | Vadose zone soil microbial communities from Sagehorn Ranch, Mendocino, California, USA - Sage1_L_40_16 metaG | ecosystem: Environmental > Terrestrial > Soil > Vadose zone | place: USA: California...
ATCCCATGTGCTCGGCGCCGTGGCCGCTGCGGTCGTCTTGGCCGCTGGCACCGGCGCGGCGGTCCAGGCCATGCCGTCAGCGCGGTCGGCGCCCGCGGCGGTCGCCTGCGCGCCTGGCACGGACGTGCAAACAACCTCCGGGTCGATCTGCGGCATCGTGTCAGCCAACGGCGTCAGCGAATGGCTGGGCATCCCGTACGCGGCGCCGCCCGTCGGGCCGCTGCGCTGGGCACCGCCACAGCCGCCCACGCCCTGGACGGCGACCCTGGCCGCCACCGTTTACGGCAACTCCTGCCAGACCGGCCGGCCGGGCGCGGTCTCCAGCGAAGACTGCCTCTACCTGAACGTGTGGCGGCCCGCGGACGGTAGCCACATGCCGGTCATGGTGCACATTCACGGCGGCGGTTTCTTCGGCGGCAGCGGCAACGGCGACAACACGCTGCTCGCCAACACCGGGCACGAGGTCATCGTGTCGATGAACTACCGGCTGGGCATCTTCGGATTCCTGGCCAACTCGGCGCTCGGCGCCCATTCCGGCGACTACGGCCTGCAGGACCAGCAGGCGGCGCTGCGCTGGGTGCAGGACAACATCGCCAGGTTCGGCGGCGACCCGCGCAACGTGACCATCTTCGGTGAGTCGGCCGGTGGGTCGAGCGTCTGTGACCAGGTCGCCTCGCCCACAGCGAAGAGGCTCTTCGAGAACGCGATCAGCACAAGCGGCGAGTACAACACCCTGCTTGGTGTGCCTGAGCAGGCGCCGCGAAGCCCCGAGGACCTTGAGGCGCAGGACTGCAAGTCGGCTCTGCCGTCCGAGGCGCAGGCCGACAGCATCGGCGCGAAGTTCGCTGCCTTCGTGGGCTGCGGGCCAGGTACGGCAGATGTCGCTGCGTGCCTGCGCCAGCTTCCTGTGGACGTCGTCCAGCAGGCCGCCTACTCCCCAGGTGATGGTTACGAGTACGGCGGGCAGGGCACTGTCGCCCCGACCATCAACGGCACGACGCTCACCATGTCGCTGCGGCAGGCCCTGGTGAAGGGCACGGTGAACCGCGTACACGTGATCGCGGGCACCGACCGTGACGAGAACCTGGTGGGCATCGCGAACACGGCGAGCGACTATGTCAGCCTCGTTAACGCCCAGTACGGCAAGTACGCGCATAAGGTGCTCAATCTCTACCCGCTGTCGCGTTTCGACTCGCCCTACGTCGCGTGGCGGACCGTGGCTGCCGACTCCGACACCGTCTGCAGCTCGATCCTCACCGACCAGGCTCTGGCCCGCTGGATGCCGGTCTACGGTTACGAGATAGATGCCAACGACATCCCGCCGTACACCGAGACCTCGCCTTCCGGCGCGTCCCACGTCGGCGCCTGGTACCTCAACCCGGTGAGCCCGGCCCTGGACGCGAACCAGCAGGTTCTGCAGAACCAAGAGGTCGCGTATGTCACCACCTTCGCCCGCTCGGGGAACCCGACCACCCAGGGCGCCCCGATCTGGCCGGAGTTCAACTCCTCAGGCGCGGAGATGACGCTGGCTCCCGCGGGTGACAGCCAGGTCATGCCGATCTCGCAGGTAAGCGCCAACCACAACTGCGGATTCTGGGATCAGATAGCACCCACGCCGTAGCGGCAGCGGTGATGGGCATATCAACCAGATACTTAACGGCTAACGCGATATGTCGCACTGCCTGCAGGCCGGCACGCGGACCGGGCGGCGAGCCAATGACCGCTCGTCGCCCAGGTATGACCGCTCCTCGCACCGTTCGGCGGTCTCGCCGCAGCCAAGGATCCCATCTCGGCCGCGGCGGCATATGTTCCGGATCGAGCCCAAGGTAGGAGGAAAGCCATGTGGTCGGATTCACAACGACCCCCTGATTCCCGTGAAGAGGATGCTTGGCTGAGCGATGAACAGCTCAGGCGCGTCGCACCGGCCGAGACGGAGCCGTTCCAGTCCCCGGTTCCGACCCGGATGGTCTCCAACGGCGAGTACATGCCGCATCCGCAGACGGAGCAGCAGAGGCACGTCGAGTACCGGACCAAGGAGCTGGGCGAATCCGCGGCGAAGAAGCTCGGGATTAGCCGCCGCCAGTTCTTCAGCGGTACGGGCGGTATGGCCGCGGCCTTCCTCGCCATGAACGAGGTGTTCGGCAAGAGGTTCTTCAACGTGAGCTCCGTCGAGATGTACGAGCCCGCGGCGTACACGGAGCACGGAATCCCGTCGGACGTGTTCGTCTTCGACGACCAGACGCACATCGTCCGGTCGAGCAATAACGGCCCTAACGGGCTGAGGGCGCTCGCGCAGGGGCCGGGACCGGTGTCCACGGGTGCCGGGTTCACCTCCAACCCCTTCAATGGCACGGGCGGCAACGCCGCGGGCGTGGACGAGCTCGGCAACCCCTGGAGTGACTGGAATCCGGCACAGCTCAGCCCCAGCTCCCCGCCCAACCCCGGGCCGCCGACGACGACTCTCGGCGAGTTCCACCTGGGGCAGTACATCAACCGCATGTACCTCCAGGCCCCGACCAGCGTCTCGATCATCAGCAACGCGAACATCGCCCTGTTCACGCCCCCCGGCGGCGGCGTGCCCGGGCCGGCCACCAGCATCACGGAAAGCCTCGTCAGCGAGATATTGACCGGCTGGCAAACGTCGCAGTGCCGCGACTTCATCAACAACCTGGCCGGATCACGGCGGGCCCTCGCCCACGCGCAGATCTATCCCGGCGTGGGGAACCTCGCCGACCCGGCCTTCGGCGACTACACGCAGTGGCAGATCGATTTCTGCCAGCCGGACTCCTGGAAGGGCTATAACGTCGCGTTCGCCGCCAGCCCTGCCCCCGGATCGGAATTCATGAGGTGGCGGCTCGATGATGAGGTGATCGCCTACCCCACCTACGCGGTCATCGCCGCGAACAAGGACCAGCTCAGGAAGCACCCCGGGTTCTTCAACATCTGCATCCACAAGGGGCTGTCGGCGAGCGGGACGCAACCGGGCGGGCCGAACAACACACCGCAGTGGGGGAATCCCGACGACATGGTGAAGGTCGCCTCCGACTGGCCGCAATTCAACTTCATCATCTATCACTCCTGCATCCGGCCAAGCTTCTTTGTGCTTCAGTCTTTGCAGGACATCGAGAATCTGCCCGGCGCGATGCCGCCCACCCTCCTGATCGACAGCCGCGGGCACGCCGTGCCGAACATCCGCTGGTCGACGCAGTTTGCCCAGATCGCGGCGGGCCGGTACCAGGCCGGGGCCGAACCCACATCCACCTCTCCCTCCAGCGACCGCAGGCTCCCCAACGTCTACGCGGAACTCGGCACCACGATGGCGTCGATGATCGTGACCTTCCCCACGGTGTGGTCGCACCTGATCGGCCAGTTGCTCTACTACATGGGGTCGAAGAACATCGTGTTCGGCTCGGACTCCATGTGGTACGGCGGCCCGAACTGGCAGGTCGAGGCCCTGTGGCGGTTCCAGATCCCCGAGCAGCTCCGGGAGAGATGGAACTACCCGGCGCTCACCGACCACGACAAGCGGAACATCCTGGGCCTCAACAGCGCGCGACTGTACGGATTGACTGGCGGCGCTGCGCAGGCGATCGGCAGGCCGGGCAGCGCCTACAAGCAAGGCAACCTGTCCGATTACCCGTCGCTCACCCAGCCCGGCAGCGCCATCGACACCGTGATGCAGGGCCCCGGCTACCCGACCCCGATCACGCCCGTCAGCCTGATCCCCAACGACAACTTCACCAAGCTGAAGGCGCATTACGCCGACGCAGGCGGTCGGCGGGACAACACCCGCCTCGGCTGGGTGAGGAAGGCATAGGCCGAACACCCCCTTATTTGGAGCCCGCATCCAAGGGCTCATGCACCGGCAGCCGTCCGACCGGCCGGTAGGTCCGCCGGACGAGCGCCTCGGGCAGATGCATCCGCAGCAGGACCTGCTCAACATTGCCAGGGACCTGCTGCGGGGTGGTGAGCGAAACCACGATCATCACACCGAATGCGAGCGGCACCGTCCAGATCGCCGGCTGGCCAAGCAGCACCGCACCCCAGCCCTTATTCGCGGCACCGAGCATTGTCGCGGCAATCGCCAGGCAGCACGCGCCTCCTCCCGTCACAAGCCCGGTGAAGGCGCCGATCCAGGTCAGGCGCCGCCACCAGATGCCGAGCACAATCAAGGGGCAGAACGAGGAGGCGGCGATGGCGAACGCCCAGCCCACGAGCAGCCCAAGGGCGAAGCGGGAGGCCGGCAACGCCATCGCGGTCGCGACCGCACCGGCGATGAGCGCGCACAGCCGGAAGGTGCGCACGCCACCGTTCAGCACGTCATGTGAAAGCGCGCCTGCGACGCTGACGAGCAGCCCTGATGACGTTGAGAGGAATGCGGCGAACGCTCCCGCCGCCACCAGGGCCGCGAGGAGTTCACCAGGAAGGCCGGGCAGCAGCAACGTCGGCAGCGCAAGTACGACGGTGTCGGTCTGACCGGTCAGGTAGAGCTGGGGGGCGCGAAGCCTGCTCAGCGTGCCGAGAATGGCCGGGAAGATATAGAACATGCTCAGCAACAGCAGGACGATCAGGGTGGTGCGCCGTGCCGCGGCGCCGTTCCTGTTCGTGTAGAAGCGGACGAGAATGTGCGGGAGGCCGATGGCCCCGAAGAATGTCGCCAGGATCAGCCCGTACGTTGCCACGAGCGGATGTGCGCCATCGGTGCCTGCCGCCACGAAGGGAGAGTCCCAGGAGGGTTCGTTGTCCGCCACCAAAGACAGGCGGGTCGGCACGCGCACGCCGGCGTTGAAGGTGAGGTCTGCGCCGGCCCTGACTGTGTGCAGACCAGCTCGAAGCAAGACGTCCTTGTGATTCATCCGGCGGCCGTCCAGGGTGCCGGTGAGAAAGATCCTCGCTGGCCTGGGCGCCGAGAACCTCAGGTCCTCGGCGATGTGTACCTCGGTGCGGTGGGTGAAGATCACCTCATCGCCGGGCGAAAAGTTCTGCATGGCGCCGCGGCCCGCGAGCCCGAGAAGCACCAATGCGGGAATCCCGATCGCACAGAGCTTCAGCCAGTACTGGAATGACTGGACGAACGTAACGCCCTTCATTCCGCCCATGGCAATATTACAGCTCACCACTAAACCAAGGACCGCCACACCCACCCAGTACGGTGTCCCTAGCACTAGCTGCAGAGTGATTCCCGCGCCTTTCATCTGCGGTATCAGATAGAACCACCCGATGATGAGCACGAGTATTGTCGTCGCCCGGCTGAGGACCGGCGATCCTAACCGGCCGCCTGCGAAGTCGGGTATTGTATATGCTCCAAAACGCCGAAGTGGCGCCGCCACAAGCAGCAGCAGCACCAGATATCCCGCGGCGTAACCAACGGCGTACCAAAGCGCACCCAGGCCCTCCGCAAGCACCAAACCCGCGATTCCAAGGAAGGACGCGGCCGACAGGTACTCACCGGAAATGGCCGCCGCATTCAGTGCGGGCGGAACCTCACGTGCCGCCACGAGAAAATCGGCTGGCGTGCGGGCGATGCGGACGCCCCGTGCGCCAACCGCGACCGTGAGCAGGGTGACGCAGGCAATCGCTTCGGCGGCTGGGACATCAACCATCGAGCCGACCACGTTCTACCGGCTCAACGAGATCGATGAACCGCGTCTCAAGCTGACTCGCCTGACGGTTGTAGAACCATCCGATCACAAGCAGCACCGGGTAGATCCCAGCGCCAAGAACAACCAGCGTGAGCGGGAGGCCAAGAATCCGCACGCGGCCTGCTGCCGGTACGAGCGCCGCGATAATCGGGTAGGAGGCGGTCACCGTAAGGGCGAGAGCAAGGCACATCAAAGACAGGCCAAGCTGCGTACGCATCAAGGAGCGCAGGAGAAGCCGGCCGTAGCTGCTGTCGTCCTGCAGGTCACCGGGGCCGATCACGTCGTGCTGTAGCGGCACGTGGGCATGGCCCCACGCCACGACCCGCCGCGGCGGCTCGCCCGCTGACTGGCCCTCCCGCGCCCGCGCCGCCTCCGCGGGCCGCGCGACGCTGCCCGGGCCGCGGCCGTCAGGCGGCTCGCCGCCGGTCCGGCTGCTCGATTCCCCGGGCAACAGCTAGCCTTTTCTCGCGGCACGAAGGAACCGATCTCTTACATCGCGCGCATGGCGCCGGCTCACGGGCAGCGCCCGGCCAGCGACCGTGACGCTATGGTTACCGCCCACCGCCGCAAACTCGGTGATCTGCTGTACCGGCACCAGGTGCCCTCGATGAATTCGGATGAACCCGTACCCGGACCACTTTTCTTCGAGATGAGAAATTGGCATCCGCAATAAATGAGCGGTGCCATCAACGAGATGCAGCCGCACGTAATCACCGACGGCTTCAACCCAGCATATCTGCGTGCGATCGATGAGCCTTATCCGCCCCATCGTCTCGATCGGTATGGTAGCAAGCTGATCCTCCTCAGCCGTAGGCTCCGGCCGGTAATGCGGGGAACCAATGGCGCGTTCCAGCGCACTCTCTAAACGGGCGTGAGAGACCGGTTTCAGCAGGTAGTCACTCGCCTGCACCTCGAATGCGCCGACCGCGTATTCCTCGTAGGCTGTGACGAAGATTATGGCTGGCGGGGTTGCGAAGCGCCGCAGCACGTGCGCGAGTTCGATGCCGTCAAGGGACGGCATCCGGACGTCAAGGAGAACAACGTCATACCGGCGCTCCTGAAGACGCCGGAGGGCGTCGCTGGAGCTCCTGGCCGCGTGCACCGGATCTACCGCCGGGATCCGCTCAAGAAGGTAGACCAGCTCGTCGAGCGCGGGCGACTCGTCGTCGACCACGAGAGCAGCGGCCCGGCGGCCGTCGTCGTGCGGGCGGTCACCGTGGCCGCGTGCGCGTGCGGGATGCCGCGGCCTGCCACCCGGGATGGGCAGCCTGTTACCTTTCTTCATCGGGAACCTCCGGGAAACGCTTTCGCCGCTTGCCCTGCGAGGACTGAGATGAGACAGCGTCCCAGCGACGTGAGCGGCGGGGACCGGCAAGCCCGGTGTCTCATTGCGCGTTCAACGCCGAGCTGTACTTCGGCAGCCGCATCGTTACCTTCGTGCCCGCTCCGACCCCCGTCTCGATGGTCAGGCCATGATCTCTGCCATAGGTGGCGCGAAGCCGCTCATCGACGTTGCGCAGCCCGACGGAGTCGCCCCCCCGGCGCCCGGACAGCACGTCCTCGAGCTGCCGGGGATCCAGGCCCGCACCGTCGTCCTCGACCGTCACCACGGCTTCGTGTCCGGCGTCCTCAGCGATGATCTTGAGTTCGGCACTGCCGACGAGCTGCTCAAGACCGTGCCTGATGGCGTTTTCGACCAGCGGTTGCAGCACGAGTGACGGCACGCGGACGGGAAGCACCTCCGGCGCCACGCGGAGAATGACCGCCAGGCGGTCACCGAACCGCGCACGCTCGAGCTCCAGGTAGGTGTCCACCAGCCGCAGCTCTTCTGCCAGGGTGGCGTACTGGCTGTGCTCACGGAACGTCGAGCGGGTGAACTCGGCGAAACCGACGATAAGGTCCCTCGCGCGCTCAGGATCCGAGCGCACGAAGGACTCGATCGCGGTCAGCGCGTTGTAGACGAAGTGCGGGCTGATCTGCGCCCGCAGGAAGTTCAGCTGAGCCTGCACCGTCCGGGTGCGCGAGGCGTCCAGCTCGGCGAGCTCCAGCTGGGTCGAGACGAACCTGGCGACCTCACCGGCCGCGCGGAGCAGGTCCGCCTCGGCGGAGGGGGCAAGCGCCGCGAGCGCCCCGACGACCGAGCCGTCCACCGCGATCGGCACCGCCACACCGGCCTGGACCGGGCAGTCGTCACAGTGCTCGCAGTGCAGGTCCGATCCTGACAGGAGCTGAGACCTGCCGGAGCGCACGACGCCGTGCAGGCTGCGGGCCAGCGCCTCGATGTGCCGGTCCGGGCCCTCGTACGCGAGCAGGCTTGCACTGTCGGCGATGGCGATCGCCGGCGTGCCGAGCAGTCGGCGCAGCGCAGGGGCGGCCTTGACCGACGAACTCGACGTTAATCCCTCGCGTAGCGCGGACACCGCAAGAGTCGCCGTATGGAGCGTCTGGTACGTCGCCCGCTGCTGGGGCGTGCCCATCCGCCGCGACCCGCGCTTCCAGTAGAGAATCGCACCGGACAACGCAACACCGAGCGAACCGAGCAGAAGCCATAGGCCCGCCATATTCGCACCATAACGTGTCAAACATGTTTCCTAGAAGCCCGAAAACCCAGTTCGGTCGCCGCGCTATCCCGGCGGCGAGGGCGGTCCGGGGGTGCACGCGGCCCGCTCGAGTAGGACCGTGCGTTCGCGTGCGTTGTTGGTGAGCGAGGCGGCGCGCTCGAATTCCGCTCGCGCTTCGTCGGAGCGGCCGAGCTTGGCGAGAAGGTCGCCGCGGACGCTGGGCAGCAGATGGTAGGTCTTGAGGGCAGGCTGCGACGTCAGTGCATCGACGAGTTCCAGGCCCCTGGCCGGGCCGAACGCCATGGCGATCGCGACCGCGCGATTGAGCTCCACAACGGGGCTCGGTGTGAGCGTGGTCAGCGTCGCATAGAGCGCCGCGATACCGGCCCAGTCGGTCTCCTCGGCAGTGTGCGCCTGGGCGTGGCACGCCGCGATCGCGGCCTGCACCACATACGGGCCGGGCGGGCGGCCGAGCTGCTCGGCGCGCAGGAGCGCGGTAAAGCCTCGGCGGATAAGCAGCTGGTCCCAGCGCCCGCGGTTCTGCTCGAGGAGCGGGATCGGCTCCCCACCTGGGCCGAGCCGCGCCCTCGTGCGCGACGCCTGGATCTCCATCAGCGCGACGAGGCCGTGGATCTCCGGCTCGGTCGGTGTGAGCTCGGCCAGGATGCGGCCGAGGCGCAGCGCCTCCTGGCATAGCCCGGGCCGGATCCAGTCATTCCCTGCAGTCGCGGTGTAGCCCTCGTTGAATATCAGGTAGATGACCTCGAGGACCGACGACAGACGGGCTGCGCGCTCGTTCTCCGGTGGCACCTCGAAGGGAATGTGCTTGCTGGCCAGGGTTCTCTTGGCCCGGACAATCCGCTGGGCGATGGCCGGCTCCGAGACCAGGAAGGCACGGGCGATTTCCTCGGTGGTCAGGCCGCCAAGCAGCCGGAGCGTGAGCGCGATTCTCGCTTCGGTGGACAGCACCGGGTGGCAAGCGATGAACATCAGGCGAAGAAGATCATCGTCAACGTTGTCGTCGTCGATGACCGCCTCGAAATCCGCCGCGCCGTCGAAGACGGCCGCCTCCTGCCGCACCTGGAACTCGTAGCCCACCTGCTCGAGCTTGCGCTCGAGCAGGTGGTCCCGGCGGCGCCGGTCGATGGCCCGGTACTTCGCCGCGGTCATGAGCCAGGCACCCGGGTTCGGCGGGATGCCTGCCTGCGGCCATTGCTTCAGCGCCGCGACGAGAGCGTCCTGCGCGATTTCCTCGGCCACGCCGACATCGCCCGCGATCCGCGTGAGACCAGCGATGATCCTGGCCGACTCGAGCCGCCAGACCGCCTCGATGGCACGATGAGCATCCGCAGCCGTCACGCTGTCGATAAGAGCACCGTCGCGCGCTGCCGCGCAATCTTGAGCCTCGTTTGGGCGGTTTGGCCGGGAACGCTACGGGCCGAACACCTGACGGATATCGCCTTCGCCGTCACCAGCGATCTTCCAGAAGCGTTTCGACAACTCGATCGCTTCTTCCTTCGACCGCACATCGATGAGGGCAAAGCTGACGATCGCCTCCTTCGCCTCAGCGAAGGGCCCGTCGGTCACAGTGATCTTCCCGCCGGACGACGTGATGTGCGTGCCTTCCTGATCGAGCCCGCCCGTCGCGAGCAGCACACCGGCCTTGGTCAGTTCCTCGACGAACCTTCCCATCTCGGCGAACATCTTCTCGTCAGGCGCGGTGCCGCCGCCCATGGTCGTCAGCATGAATCGCATCGTCGTGCTCCTTCCTTCGCTTCGTGGCTCCTACCTGGACGGTCCCGCCCCGGCCAGGCCCTCTGCTTCTGCTTCGAATGACGCGCAGCGGAATCGACACCGCGAGGGAATTTCTGGCCGGCGTGTCGATCCTGCCATTGCCCGTTCGAAGCACGAGTAGAGGGCGGGCGGAGCAACGACGAGCCGCCGCCGACGGGATACGAGAGGAAATCACGATGAGGAAGATCGTCGCAGGGCTGTTCGTATCGGTTGACGGCGTCGTCGAGGCGCCGGAAACGTGGACCGGCTCCTACTTCACCCCGGAGATCGGCCAGGTCGTCGGGTCGCTGATCGCTGGCGGAGACACCCTGCTGCTCGGCCGGGTCACCTACGAGGCGTTCGCCGCGTCCTTCAGCGGCGACACCGGCGGCGACCCGATGGCGGCCACGATGAACGCCTTGCCGAAGGCGGTGGTCTCCACGACCCTGAACAAGGCCGAGTGGCAGAACTCGACGCTGATCAACAGCGATGTCGCCGAACAGATCACCAAGCTCAAGCAGCAGCCGGGTAAGAACATCAATGTCAGCGGCAGTGCCACGCTGGTCAGCTGGCTGCTGCGCCAGGGCCTGCTTGACCAGCTTGACCTGCTCGTCTTCCCTATCGTGGTCGGCCGCGGGCAGCGCCTGTTCGCGGGCGAGGGCGACCAGGTGGCATTGAAGCTCGCCGAGTCCACTGCGTTGAGCAACGGCGTCCTCCACCTCACCTACCAGCGGGTCGGCACATAACGCGGGCGATCCCGCCGCGGACGAGGACGGCACTGACCACGAACGCATCATCGCCGCGAGCGGTGGTGGGTGCGTTGAAGTCGGCCAGCTGGCAGAGTCGGCGCGATGACTGATTCGAGCGTGAGCCCCGGCCCGGGTGACCCAGCGGCCGTGGCGCCGGCGGTTGCGCGAGCCGTGGCGCCCGCGGTTGCGCGGGCCGTGGCCCCGGGGCGCATACTCGTCGCGGGGGACTGGCACGGAAGCCAGGCCTGGGCTCTCTACGTCATCAAACGTGTCCCTGAACTGCTGCCCCGCGAGAGCAAGCGGCTGATCCTCCACCTTGGCGACTTCGGTATCTGGCCGGATCGGGCCGGCCAGGACTACCTGGCCAGCCTCGCCGCCGCGTTGCGGCAGGTGAGTGCGGAGCTGTGGTTCATCGACGGCAACCACGAGGATTTCTCGCAGCTGGAGCGGATGGCGGGCGACGTCCGGTCAGATGGCCGCGTCATCGTCCGGCCGGGCATCTTCCACCTCCCGCGTGGGCACCGGTGGGACTGGCACGGCCGTCAATGGCTCGCCTGCGGCGGCGGGGTGAGCCTGGACCGGGCGACTCGCATCGAGGGCCAGGACTGGTGGCCGCAGGAAGAGATCACCGACGCTCAGGAAGCGGCCATCACCGCGGGCGGCCACGCGGACGTGATGGTCTGCCATGACTGCCCGTCGGGCGTCGTCCACAGCTTCCCCCGCCCGCCGTCCTCGTGGGCGCCGGTGGATCTCGCGAGAAACGACGCGCACAGGGAACGGCTCCAGCGAATCGTCGGTGCCGTGCAGCCGTCGCATCTCCTCCACGGCCATCTCCACCGCGCGTACCAGCGCACCTGTGATTTTGGTTATGGGCCAGTGCAGGTGACAGGGCTCGACGCCAACGGCAGGCTGCGAAACTTCGCGGTCGTCGATCTGGCCTCGATGACCTGGCGGTTGCGTCGCCCCAGTCTCCTGAACCTCGGCCGGTACCGGTAAGCCACATGATCGTGGACACTAACCCGCCCCGAATTTACGACGGGAAAGTGTCCATGATCACGAGCGTGCCCGCGTGCGGCGGCCGGGCTGCGCGGGCGGCCGGGCTGTGCGGCGGCATGGCTGTGCGGCGGCATGGCTGTGCGGCGGCATGGCTGTGCGGCGGCACGGCTGTGCGGTGCGGCTGCGCGGCGCGGTCAGCGTCGGCCCGGCGACCGTGGTAAGGAATCCCTTACTGACCCAACGATTGCAAGTTACTCACGCGTAGGTTACTTTCCGGTTAATTTTCTCCTCAGGACGACCGGGAGGCCCGCATGCCGCTCGGCGGCTGACATCGGAAATCGCGGCTGGCGGGATCGGCTCGGTACCCGCCGCACCGCCCGCCAGCCGCCACCGGGAAGGGGTCCTTACGTCGTGACGGCGAGCACGAACGGTAGCACGGCGGTCGCGCCCGCCTCGCGCAGCAGCTTGGCTGCCACGGTCATCGTCCAGCCTGACTCGATCCGGTCATCCACCGCGAGCACGGGGCCACCGAGTTCCGCGACCGACGCGCGCAGCGGGTCGGGGACGGCAACGGCGTGCCACAGTGCCTGCAGCCGCTGAGCGCTGTTGAACTGCCGGCCCGCTGGGCCGTTGCCCGCGTAATCGAGCGCGCCCAGGTAGGGCAGCCGTCCCGTCGCCGCGATCCGCTCGCCCAGCCCGGCGATCAAACGGGGCCTGGTGCGCGACGGCAGGGTCACCACGCCCGCGGGGCGCTGCGGCCATTCCCAGGCGGCGAGCACCTTCACGACCGCGCCGAACAGCTCAGCCGAGACGCCATCGTCCGGTGCGCCCTCGGCCAGCAGTCGCCGCAGCAACCTGCCCCAGCCGATGTCGGTAAGACGCCCGACCGCCCGGCCCGGCTCGGCGGCAGCGTCCGGGGCGATGCGCCCGGACACCGGCACGCCGAGCGCTTTCATCCCGGCCGGCCACATCCGGCGCGGGGCCACCTCGACGCCCGGACGCTGCAGCCGGCCGAGCGCCGCGGCGGTCGCGGCCGCTGTGACATGCGCGGACCTGGCGCGCCCGGTGCAGTTGTCGCAGCGCCCGCAGGGCTGCGCGCCAGGGTCGTCGAGTTCACGGCGCAGGTACTCCATCCGGCAGCCCTGCGTGGCCGCGTAGCCGAGCATCGCCTCCTGCTCACGCGAGCGCTCGGCCGCGACGCGCGCGTAACGGTCGGCATCGTAGGCCCAGTCCAGGCCCGTAGCCTCCCAGCCGCCCCGCACCCGCCGTACCGCCCCATCCACGTCGAGAACCTTCAACATCATTTCCAAACGGCTGCGCGGCAGATCCACGCTTGTCTCGAGCGCCGAGGCCGGCTGGGGCGCGTCCGCGCCGGCTAGCGCGGCAAGTGTCGCCCGCACGACGTTCTCCGGCGGAAACGCGAGGCTCGCAAAGTACGCCCAGATGTCGCGGTCTTCCTGGCCAGGCAGCAGGATCACGTCAGCGCGCGGGGTGGCGCGCCCGGCCCTGCCGATCTGCTGGTAATACGCGACCGGCGATTGCGGCGCGCCGAAGTGGACGATGAAACCGAGATCGGGTTTGTCGAACCCCATGCCGAGGGCGCTTGTCGCCACGACGGCCTTGAGGCGGCCGGCCAGCAGGTCGTCTTCCACGCGTAGCCGTTCTGCTGCCTCGGTCTGTCCGCTGTACGGCGCGGCAGTGTGCCCCTGGGCCTGCAGGAACGCGGCCACCTCGTGAGTCGCGGCGACGGTGAGCGTGTAGACGATGCCCGAGCCGGGCAGTTCGCCGAGGTGATCAGCGAGCCACGCGAGGCGCTGCGCGGGCACGGGGAGCCGCACCACCGCCAGGTGCAGGCTGTCGCGGTCGAGGGGCCCGCGCAGCACCAGCGTCGCCGGCGGTTCGCCGTCGCCGCGCCAGCCGGAGCTGAGCTGTTCGGCGACGTCACGGGTGACGCGCGCGTTGGCGGTCGCCGTGGTGGCGAGGATGGGAACGGCGGGTGGCAGGCCGGCGATGACGGTGCGCAGGCGGCGGTAGTCGGGGCGGAAGTCGTGGCCCCAGTCGGAAATGCAGTGTGCCTCGTCGATAACGATCAGCCCCGCCGAGGCGGTCAGTTTTGGCAGTACCAGGTCGCGGAAGTCCGGGTTGTTCAGCCGCTCGGGGCTGACAAGCAGCACGTCGGCCGCGCCTGATTCGACCTCGGCGTAGATCTGCTCCCACTCGTCCACGTTGGCCGAGTTGATCGTGCGGGCATGGATTCCGGCCCGTTCGGCGGCGGCGATCTGGTTACGCATCAGCGCGAGCAGCGGCGAAACGATCACTGTCGGCCC
>Ga0137365_10002719_pt1 | contig 14043 bp, 16 predicted proteins | sample SagtaG_9_FD_104799 | JGI IMG/M metagenome (GOLD analysis project Ga0137365, IMG submission 104799) | Vadose zone soil microbial communities from Sagehorn Ranch, Mendocino, California, USA - Sage1_L_40_16 metaG | ecosystem: Environmental > Terrestrial > Soil > Vadose zone | place: USA...
CTTCTCGTCCCATTCCGAGAGTCTCTCGGGTTCGAGTCTCAGCTTTCCACGCTCCTCATGGGTTGTTCCCCAGAGAAGCATGTAGCGTCTGTCCGTGTAGCCGCCGGTGGGTATGCCGGTGATATGGTTGAAGAGGACGTTCACCTTCTTCCCGTCGAGCTTTGATGGGAGTATTGGCTTGTCGAGGAGTATCTTCCTGTCCGGGGTTAGTTGGTAGTTGGTTGTTACGCTGAAGGGGTAGCCGTCGTCGCCGATGGTTGTGAGGATTGCGTATCGGAACTGTGCGAGCCGCTTATAGTCGATTTCTGGCATTTGTGTTAGGCTCCGTAGACTTCTGGTTTCTGGCTCGTGTCTCCGTTCTTCCATGCTGTTATCTTCTTAGGCTCGACCTGGACGACTACTCGTTTCCAGAACCAGCCGAACTTTTCCCGTTCCGCTAGATAGGCGTCGATGTAGGGCTCCTTCTTCCGCCAGTATGAGAGATACTTCTCCCAGCCATGGTCAAGGTCCGCGTCCTCGGTGGTGGCGTTGCCTTGTACGAGGATGACGTGTTTCCCACTCTTGGTTCCTTCCGGGTTGGAGAAGAGCATCGAAACCTTCGGATTCTCCTTCATATGCTCAATCTTCCTAGAGAAGAGAATGCTAGAATTTACGACTAGTTTGCCAGTGTCGGGGAGGTAGAATGGTAGTAGCGGGAGGGTGACGGGTCTGCCATTCTTGATGGTTGTGAACTCACAGACAAGATAGCTGTTGAACGTGTCCTGGACCCAAGACGGTACCGGGATCAAACCTAATTCGGTTGCGAACTGCTGGGTCTGTTGATTTAAGCTCCCTGTCAAGACTCTCAATCATTACAGAATGAAGCAATAGAGTCGATAAGACAAAACGGGATAATACCCGTCTGCCTTCGCGTGGTTAGCCTAGAACCGGAAATAGGAAACCCCGGATCTGCGCCGCAAGACTAGCACGCATACCTAATTTTCCAGATTTTCGGGGTCCGCAGGATTTAGCATAGAAATGAGGTCGAAGACGGCTGGCTTATCCTTTGACGACCCGGGAGGATTAACATGATCACGAGCATGTTTCCAATTCTAAGGCAATTCCAAGGCAATATGCAGGGGACTTCAAGCCTTTCAAGCTCGCATGCCATACGTGAGGCTCTCCCCACCGACGACTTATGTTGGCCCGCACAATCGAAGCCCGTTTCCCGGACTATTCCTTTTGATTGTCCCGCAGAAACTTGATCAATTCCATGACCTGTTTGATCGATTCAGGATCCTTAGCCTCGATTGAGATGTTGAGATTGAAGGGAGAGAATGCATCCGACTTTAGACCAGCTCCGCTGGGGCTGGATTTGAGACCTCCCTTCGATTCGGCTCTCGTTGACTCTTTCGCCTGTCTGGTTTTTCTTTCGGTTAAGCCGGCGCTTCTGCTAACCTTCGGCTCCTCAAGAAGATCGGATGAGACGAACTCTCCTCTAGCAAGCAACGATATCAGACATCTTATGCCAGCTTTGAAAGGTGCAGACACGTCGCCCTCTTCGTCTTCTTTCAGCCGTGCGAGGGTCTTGATATGATTGAATATGGCATCGTAGTTTAGACCAGTGCCTTCCACTTGCGAGAATCCAATAAGTTCATTCAAATGCGATTCTGGTAGAATCTCCTTCAGAATAGCCCCTGCCTTTTGGAGGTCGCCGCTACCCAGCTGCTTGGCATACTCGGCTCCTTTCGCTGAAAGTGTGAATCCCTCATCTCCTTGCTGTTCCACGATCCCGATCGCAGCCAAGAATCGAATGTTTGGCGCCACAGTTCTAGCATGTATTCCGGCTATTCTTGATACATCGTCCACAGAGACAGGACCCTTGTCCGCCTTGGCGGCGAAGCAAGCCTTGGTTATCTTGTCGAGCTTCTCTAGAGACAGATTGAATGGGATAATCCAGCCAGTGGGCTCTTCCACTTCTTCCGCGAGCGCTTCACTCAGTTGTACCTGTTCTGCAGCTTCGGACATGAAGCCGGTGCTAGGTTACCTCGGTTAAAAGGATTCTTAGTCAGAACTCCTGTTTTCTCTGTGTTATGTACAGGTAAATGGTACGTATTGCGATAGAAACAAGCAAAGTGCTCGTTAGAGCCACCTTCATCGAGATGGTCCAGGGCTGTCCGGTTTCCGAATCAGGGTTATGATGGGTCATGTTTCTCACGCCCACCATTCCACGACAGAAATGCCACAGATTAGCGGCGAGATCACCATTGGAGTGTAACCCGTCGATCCAGTCCATGAGGCCCTTTGGCTTCGAAACGTTAACCCCTCTATCGGAAGCTATGGTATGGACGAACCTTTCGTAGATGTCTAATGACCGTCCAGCAGACGGCTTTGGATCCGTCTCGTAGTTCCTGAGAGCTTTTGCCATATCATCTAGCTTGATATTGTTCTTGTCGAGATAGGCGAAAATTTCTGGTCCAAGCATGTCTATTGTGAATAGCTTAGCTTCTAGTTCTGCCTTCAAGGCATCGACCAGCTTCTTGACATAATCGATAAGGAGATTCTCAGTCTGGACCTTGATCTTGAGACCACTGCCTGTCTCTTCTATGAGTTCAGCAAATTTTCCCCATCCTTTGAGGGCTCTCTCCACTTTGTCTGGATTAGACTGGATTCGAAAAATGCCTTTGGTTCTGGAGGCGGCTTCCAAGGAACTGAAGGCCTTGCTCAAGTAATCCGCGTATAATAGGAAAGGGCCATAATTCTGGAGCCCTCCTCTGAATGCCACCCTTAGCTCAGATTTGGTCGCCTTTCTAAGAACATCTCTATGACCCTCGGCACAAACGTATTCTCCCTTAATCAGTTCTGACAGTCCCAACTGTGCAGACGCGACCGCAGCTCTTCTCACATATTCCCCACCAAACTGATTGACATAACACTCTGTGATCTGGCTAACGCTCATTGGTGATGGGGAATTGGCCAAGGTCTTGGCCACATCAGATATGAGATCAGCGGAAACGTCAGGAATCTGGTAGCTCATAGGCACAGTCGACCAAGGGCTTGCAACTTCTCGTAATGTTTAGCTGTTTGGTCAATTAACAAGCCGATAGAAACGAGATGCCCATGCATTAGGCCTTTTCTGGCACACCTTTCCTGTACCAGCCTTCTTCGATCGTTCTACCCATCAAGCGTTCGCAAAGCCTAGTTGCAGTCGCAGCGCGATCAAAAATACCCACAGTTAGCGAGTCAGGAATCGCACACACTCTAGACTTTGAAGGTCACCGAGAACTGGACTAAAGCAACGCTTAGACCAATTGAATAGCTGTCTACATGAAGTCTAGCTGCAATCACCTTAAGCTCCGCTAAGAACCGACTAATTGTTCCTTCGAGCATTCGGAGGATTCTCTCCTTTGCCGCGTCCCGCAACATGTTCTTGACTTCTCTTCCAACTTGCCTAAGGGGTCTGAGCGAATTGTAAACTCGCTCGACACCAGAGTTGACCCAATCAGATACTACAGAAAAGAATTGGAGATTAGCCGTAAGCATCTTAGATTCAATAGTAGTTCTTCTCTGATGGAACTGAGAATCCGAGAGTGCTCCGAATGCTTTTAGGTTCTGAGAATAGCAGTCAAACAGCTCTGAATCTCTAACGTATCTTTGCTTGATCTCTTTCATTGCGGAGTCAAACGCCCTACTGGCGTCATTTGATGCCTTGTCGCCGAACTTGGACAATCGCCCCTTGACGTAATTCTCGTAACATCCAGTCTCATCGTTTTCCATGGGTCTGACTTCTCAGCGGTTTACCCAAACCAGCTCGACGCCACAGCTTAGACAGTGACTCCAGCCAACCACTACACCCTTACCACAGTTCGGGCAGGTCAACTGTTGGCTCCCCAGATTGACATTGACCTGCACGTGGGGTGAAGGCTGGACACTTGGATTCGCGTAACGCGGGTGACCGCTCACCCAGCATCTCATGTCTCTTGGGTCGTACCTGTTGACAGCGAATCCACAATACGTCTCACAATACTGGCAGTATCCCTGCACTACCTTACTCTGGCATTCAGAATTCAAGCATTGAGTCTGATACCATGTGGTCGGTCCGTTGCCGTACTCGGCATTACCGCAGAATGGACAAGGCAATTTCCGCCGCGATCAAACTCTTACTCTGTCCTTGTTATATCTACCGGTTTCTGAGTATAGAATTGCCGTCGCCCAAGGATGACCTACGTTCTCCAGCGTAACAACTAGTCGCATGTCATGAACATCAACCGCATTTTCGGACTTCCCGTACGGTAACGGGTTTGGTAACCGTAAATGGTGACAGAAAGAGAATTCGGCGCCCTCTCACAGGGTTGGCAAGGCGGTTAGGGCGTCTCGGTGAGGGGTGTGGCGCATGCGTCCTGTTATCCGGGGATTCGACCTCCCCCTGAATGTAGCCACTTGCCACAAGACGCATGAAAGGCCCCCTTAGAGAATTGTCGTTGAGTCTGGACCATCTTTCACATTTCTGCCCTTGTTACCACGTTCCTTCTGGTCCAGTGTTAGACTTTGTATAGTCATCAATATCCAGTGACTCCTTATAGAAGGCCTCCCATTTGATACCCAATTCGGTTCTGCCGTATCGAGTCAGCTCTCCCTTCTGCGACCTCTTCACCAAACCCATGCGGATGAAGAGCCCGCTGGGCCCCAACAATTTCTCAAATCCATTCTTGTCACCGAAGAATATGCCTTGACGAAGTGAAGATTCCGGAGCATCGTCAAGAAAAGCTGCTATTGCTGCAAGTACTCTGAATCTAATCTCTGCCTCCTTTCTAGTCGCGGCCTGAAGGGGCAATTATGAAGCGCCGAGTTTGTCGTACAGAGCAAATAGAGACGCGTATTTCCTCTTCAGCGTCGCGTGTCTTCTGCGGAGACGAACGTAGAAGACCACCAACACCGCAACCGCGGCAAGAGTACCGTAGACCCCCACTGCGCCTACAAGCTGGTTAAGGCTGTAATATCCGATTATGACGAATACGGATGTGTAGACTGTTATCAGGAGGGCTATGTACCCTGTTAGCGTAGCTGCAAAACGGAACATCTCAATTCCCTCCATAGTATCTTTCACCACTTCCTTTGCGTTTTGTTTGAAACCGGACATGATCTCTTCAGCCAATGGGTCGTTCAGAGAGGCTGCATTATCCAACCAAATCTTCCTCCTCACTGCATTTGTCTGCGATTCCTGACTTAACCATTCTACTAGTAGCTTTTCCTCGTAACCGAACTAGTGGAAATGTAATCAGAGTTTCACGACAAGATACGGAACTTGTAACATAAGGAGGTGAGAATCAAAACGGCAAGAATTGCGACCCCTCGTGTGACAATGCTGGTATGTGAACACGGCCATCGGACGCCTTTCCTCTGCAACGAATGCGACAGCAGATTCCTTGCAAAGACCGAGAGGGTGACCGGGGAGGAAGCAACGAGAATTATCAAAGAAGCTCAAACCACCTCTGAGGAAGAAGAAACTCCGTTCGATGAAGCTCTTCCGGAAAACTACGTCACAACGAAGCTCAGTGTTAGCGAGTTAATCAGGGAAACCGAGGATTTGCGACTGTATCGTGAGATGGCTCAGAAGAAGCTCAACAACCCGAACGTGTTGTCTTCGATTGAAAAAGCGAAGGTGAAGGGCAGAACTCTCAGCAGTCTTCTTGGAAAGCACCAACAACTAGCAATGAAATGGATGAACACAGACTGGACCTCTCTCGAATTCTTTGAGATAGGTGGACCCATCGATGGCATCGCATTTCCAGGGCTTGCTCAATTCCAAGTAGAGAAACAAGGAGTGTCGGTCTCGCAACAATACAACCTCGCCAGAAAATACATTCACAGGATAGTCTTGGTGGACTCAAAGTTTGGCAAGAGTTCGGTCACACCACTTCAACAATGGCTCATGGAACTGGTCAACAAGGAAAGAGCAGTGCAAGCAGAAGTGTTTGACTGGGCAGCATTTCAAAAATCACTGATGGCTCAGACGCTCGCAACCTACAATGAGAAGCTAGATAATGAGCGAGACCTCGCTGCGTCCAAACCATCACTACCTAAGAAGCCGCAGCAGACGAGGGCAACGATACTGGTGGCCAGCCAGAGGGGTACAGAGGTAAACTAAACCTCCCCTCTGTTTCCTTTTTTCTCATCCTACCGTCCCGAGGAGCGATGTTCAAAGACCAAACTCATTGAAACGTTGAATTCTCCGGTCTGCGCACCTATATAATGACGCGCGAATGGCGATCGAAGAGGGTCCAACAGGTCGCCCGCAGAGTAGCGTTTCGTCTATCAGGGGATAATACGTACTGATTGTCAAAGTCGCCAGAGAAAAGGCCTGCCAGTCTAGCATCACTAAGGACGACTAGTCTAGGATCAGATCAAGTGTCAGCTAGATCTTAGCGGAGGCTCTTTCCTAATTGTATTCTCTCTTTCTGAACTAGGAAATTTTCGATCATCGTTAGAATTTTGTCCTTCGGCTGGTCAGGGTCCAAACTGGTTATAACCAAGTCGGCTCCTACCTTTGGAGCCCAGAGGGCTGCCACTGTAGAACGCGCTTCTTGGCTGATATCTTCCCACCGTTCAGGGGAAGAATCTTGAATCTCCTTGTTGACTTTCCAAGGGGTGTCTCTGACCCTTCCAGACCGAAGCTCTGCCTTCGCATGTTCGACTGCTTTCTCTACTTCTGTCGACCTCAGAAGTTCGACTTTCAGGCCCGTGACTCGCCCTATGATTCTGACCGCTTCTTCGACTGGCACGTCACTCTTGTATTGATCGAGTTCTTGTTGGGCAATTTTCAGTTTGTCCTCCATGGTTGTGTTTCCTCAAGAGCTACTGATTAGCAACATCCCAAGCTTCCTGTTCTCGAAGAAGACTTCTCTGGATCAGTTCGTTTAGGTAGGCAGCCAAGAGTAATAGTCCGTTGTATTCAACTCCGAATTTCCGTCTCTCTCGACCTTCCAGCGCTAGCGCAATGTCCTCCAAGTTCCTGTTGACGTAATCTCTATCTGCATCGCGCAACAGGCTCATGTCCCATTCATCGGGATGTCTGGAAAAGAATCGGAACAGTTTGGCGTTTTGGAGAATATCGCGCATTTCTTCGAGACTTACTCTAACCCGGTTATTGTCTACCGCCATGAGGATCTCCGACAATATGTAGGTGATTGAGGAGACTCTCGTCATGATCGCGGGCAGTCTCTAGAATCACAGTTAAGCCTTAGGTACCCAGTGGTTCTTCGCTCAAATCCATAAGCGCCTTTCCCAAGTTGATTCGGATCTCTCTGTACAGTTGATCTCTCTTCTTATCTGAGTAATTGTCGTAGCTCAGTTCTAAAATCCTGTACCCTTTCTTCCGTAGTAGCGTTCTCGTCTCTTCGTCTTTCAGCATCTGCGAGGTCTTGAGATGGACCGGGCCGTCAACGAACACGAGTAGTGGTCTTGGTTCTACTGGGAAGTAGAAGTCGGCGGTTGTTACTGGTATTTCGACTTGTGTACGGTAGCTTATCTGGTCTTGTTGTAGGTTGATTGCCAGTTCTTGTTCCATCCGTGAGGGGTTGGCGTGCAGTCGTTCGCGCCAGTCGCTCCGCTGACTCGACATCTTTAGAGTTGAGCTACGTTGCGGCTATTGCTCAGACACGAGAACGAAACTGTTGGCCGATTCTATTATCCCGGTAGTCCTTGGGATCCAAGGTTGTTCAATTCTTCAGCTTGCGACGCTCTTTTGTTGGTGGACCTTGGTCTGGAGGGTTTTCTGGAGATTCCTTGCTCTAATTTTTTCTTCTAGAATCTAGTCTTCTCCGGTCCACCTGTGATAGTCCAGTCCAGGCTTCTTACTACTCACGACACCATATGGATCGGATTGTCTGGGACAAAGGAGGGCTCAGGATTTCGGTATTAACAACAATCTTCGCATCCATGCATGCTCTTTATTTTCAGCCACGAAATACATTATGAGTGTGTGGATGTTCCGATAGTTCCGATATTCACAAGGCAGCCTTTCTACTAGGAGTGCGTGTATTTATGACGAGAGACGAATTCCGCTGTCGCGGCCTATTGAGAAGAAGAACGTGGTCAAAGAAGGGACGCAAGCCTAGGCTTCAGACGTCACAGAAAGGATGAACACTCCAGAAATAACTATCTGAAGTTGGGCCACTGGTCACTTGAGGGTCGCACTCATGCCTTTTGGTTCTGCATTTAGCTTCCTATTCAGTTTACCACACTGGGTACAATAGATTCCGTTATCTCTTCGCTTCACAAAGGTTGCTGAATGACACTCTAGGCACTTGAAATATCTGGCAGTCCATGTCTTGTCGAATGGCAGCTCCCTAAGAGAGAGGTATTGCGATCCCCCGAGACGTACTCCACGTCGTCTCCGATAATATGCGAACGAGAGTCTTGAGGCCTTCCCAGTAATCGCAGCTATTCTCATTGACTGATATCTAATAGTACACTGGAATATTAAGATATAGAGGAGAATCTCCAGGTGAAGAAACCAGTTCTCTGCATTAGTGATTCTCTTCCCAGCGATTCCACATACTTTGGCTTGATGTCTATCCCGATGAAGTTTCTTCCCAGCTTCTTGGCCATCACCTTGTAGATCCAGATTGTCTGGGACAAATGACGGACTCAAAATTTCGGACTGAAACCTTGACTCCTCCGTCTTCGGGAGCCGATAGAACACTCTTATCCTGATTTAGGCGCGGTGACAGAGATTCTTGCAAGAGACAATCGACGCCCACGTGCACTTGTCTGCTACCGAATTGTGATCACACTTGAGGAAAGCTCAGCTTCAGCTCGATGTTGGAACTCTCGGAAAGAAACGTGAGAAAACCATTATCGATACGTTTGGGCTACGAGTAACTACTTTCGAACCGATCATGCACTACCTCAATATCTTGTTTGTCGGACATTAACGAGAAGAAAAAGGTCGGGAGTTGGTGCCAAGCGCGGTTGGCTATCAACTCCAGGTTATGTCAAAGGCTGCAAGTACAGCAGTATTGGCGTCCATAGTGGCGCAATAGTCATAGTCAACATTACTTAAGGTGACCTTTTGACCGTTAACGATAGGGGCAGACCCCGGAGCAGGGCAGAGGTCCGAAGTCCGGATGACATAGAGGGCTGTATAGCCAGTAGGCAGAATGAACCTTGGGGTGAACTGGACATGAACCTTTGACTGAAAATTTGTTCTTTTTCCTATTGCTACGGTAAATCCCGGCCTTCCATCATTGCAATTGAAGCGTAAGGCCGCTGCAGTTCCAGATGGGGCTACTCGGCTCTGGTCAAAACTCAGAGTCGAACAGTTCGCGATAATCCTTGGCCCTTGTGCTGCTAACACTTGGACTGCGAAAAGGGTGCAAAACGTCGCGGTAAGGATCACCCCCATTATCATAAGGACAATTCCGCGTGTTCCTCTCAACCTCTCACCTCCACTGAGTCTAGCGGCTGCTCGACACTCCCTTCGTCATCACGAAACGGTGCCCAGAAAAAAAGGGGGTTTTTGCCACGTTTGCACATGGCCTTTCGGTCAACTCCAAGATACAGAGACTGCGGTTAGGAGGGCGGTGCTGGAGTCCACAGTGGCGCAGTAGACGTGACTGATATTACCCAGCTCGACCGGATGGCTACCATCTCCGTTCAACCAGTGGTAATTGTTGTTGAATAGGTTGCAGTCATGCAGCTCATCTTGTTGCCCTATGGGCAAGCTTGGGTCGATACCGGCCCCCTTGACCCAGATGTGAACGTAGCCAGAAGGCAGTGTGAATGTGGGAGTGGCGAGTCCACCTCCCCCTCCTGCACTGTCACCTACATAGAACGCGCAGTCGTGACCTGAACTCCAGTTAGAGCACAAAACCGGCTCAGCGGCTGCTGAGCCTTCACACTGAAACCGAATCGTTCCTGCAGTTCCGACGGGAGGAATAGGTGTATCCGGGCTGATGGCGAGATTATCGCAGAATGTCGTTAGTTGTATGGGTGTTCTACCAATAGGCGGAAAGTGTTGCGTGACCGTTGTGACAGCTACAACTGCGCCAACAGTGACCGCTATCAGAGCTATTGCACCAATTAACAGTTTTCTTTTCAAACTTTCACCTCCTTCCAACCTTCTCTCCTTGCTGCGGCTCCGGAAGCCCACAGGAATCTTTGCATGCAAAGCATGAACCATCTACCGATCTCTCGAAAGAGAAGAACAGTCGAAGGCTGGTAGATGCGAGGTTGCGGACGATTGACAAGTCACACGGCACCTCCAGCAAACTTGAGACCGCACTTTCCACAGAATAGCGATCCTAGTGGCATCTGTCCTCCACATTGGGGACAGGTTTGCACCTCGCTCTTTGCTAGAGTTGACTGTCCCTTCTTAGGCGAGAGTCCCCGCGCTAGGTACCCCGACGCGAGTATTGCTGAGAGTCCGCCGAGCCCTATGATTGTCCAGAACCACCATTGAGAGTACGGTGAGACCGGGGGCACTGAGGGCGTGGGTTGTGGATTGGGCGAAGACCCGCCCGACCCTATCGTGAATATTTCCATTCGTACGTCTCGTAATTGGGCAACGGCATAGTCTCCGGGATCATGGCCTTGAGACCAGAAGACAAGGTATGAAGGGGCAAAAGTGAAACCAGTGTAAGTGGTGGCACTCCCACCATCAACGGTCCAAATTGTTGTTTCAGATGTAAGATTCATCTCGACACTATAGGAGTGAAAGACCGCGTCGTCAGCGTAACCTGGGACCTTTTTCTCTAAGACCTTAGTTATTCTGTCTCCGGAAAGCGGGGCGTCCGGGTTGATCCACAGTGTCGAGCCGAAGAAGAGGTTTGCGCCGTCATAGCAACAGTCTGTCGCGACGCTGATTTCCTTACTGTCTTTGGGAAACAGTGCGCTTCTGTCGCTCGGGCAGCAAGTCGACGAGGATGTTGTAAGCCCGACCAGAGCTCCGACCCTTGCTCCGTAGGGTCCGTCTTGTAGAGTAGTCGTCATTAGTTGGAAGGAGAGTCTGACTACGCTGACGTTTGTGAAATTTACCCCTAGGGACCATGAGACGGCTACCGCGCCGCCCGATGGGTCCGGTGATTGTACCGTAATTTGGTCAGAGCGTGAGACATTGTGCGAATAAGAACCTACGAGGTACGGCTGAACGATATCTGGATTCCTGAAGATTTGAAGGCTAAGACCCTTCGACGGGCCAACAGCATTTAGAGGTGCTACCCATGAGGTCAAAACAAGTATGAGCAAAATCGGAATAATTCCGTAGGAAACCAAGGAACTCGGCGACTTCCGCGAGTATCTCTCATCCAGGCGCTTGTGACGAGGCAATATTTCATTCACCCCCACAACTTCGCGGTTTGCCGATATAACAGGAATCTAACGTGATGCTCAAGCTGTGAGATAGCTACTAATAGTTACGCGATGTCGTTAGCATCAAGATAGCTCCTTGGATACGATATTCGAATCTCTCAGACCCCTTGTTTGGCCAAAGTTTCGTGAAGAAGGACCCCCTGAATTCGTCCACTCGGTGCTTCTTGGTCACGACCTTCTGGGAACCGGCTCGGAGCTGAACGCTTCAACAAAGTCAGTCCTCGAACTAATCACCCTTGGCTACAGGCCCATGACCTCCCTCGCCATACTGACTGTCCTGAACGACTCTCCAAACACCACCTTCCATGGGATGCAGATAGGACGGGAACTCGAGAAACGCTTCAAGGTTCAAGAAGGCTGGTTCACTAAAACAAGGTATTACACTGACAGAATAGGAAAACTGCTGCCTCTCCTTGCACGCCTGAACCTCGTCCAAGAATCAGTGAAAAAGGACCCGAAAGGTGGCAGGGGGTTCACGGGATACCAAGTACACCCCTCAATTGCGAGTTCGGTAACCGAACGACTCAAACTTCTATCGAAGGGTGAACCCATCTCCCTCTTCAAAGGTGCTCAAGCTTCACCAAGTCTCGCTCCTAGTGACGTGTCTGAGCTGAAGCAATGCTTGTCATGCGAGACAATCATCGCATCCGTCAGTGCTCGTTTCTGTGAGAGATGTGGCGATCCTCTGACGATAAGATGTCAGAAGTGTAACAATCCAAATGAGGCTACCTACGACTACTGTTTGAAATGCGGCAACAAGATGTCGTAGAAAACCCGAAAACTCTGCTCACACAATCTAGTCGCGCTCCGGGTGTCTCTCGTTACCTCTTGGTGTTGACTTATGGGGCGGTCTCAGGATGCCACCGTCACTTGCCTCCGCGGGCAGGAACTCCTCTTCTTAAGACTCAGGCGCGATGTGAGGGATTGTTGCAGAAAATAATCGACGCGCACGTGCACTTGTCTGAGCGTCGAGACGACGCGCTCATCCGCTTCGCGCGGATCAACTCTCTGCGATACACCCTGGATGAGCTACTGCGCACTATGCGAAGGCACAAGATCTCGCGCGGGTTGCTCCTCAGCCCGCCCCTAAAAGAAGCCGTCCCCCTTCTAAACGACGAAGTCATCAGACTATGAAGGAGGAGCAGCGGGGTCTTCGGTGTTCTGCCCTCTCGTCTTTGACCGCTTTCTCCTGTCGAGTATAACTACTGAGGCTACCGGGATGGCTGGCAGTACGCTTGCGGGTGGGACGATGGCGAGGGTTGGGATGAAGTAGAGAATGGAGTAGGACGTTCCGGTGTTCGCTGTGGTTGTTCTGGGTCCGGGGAGGAAGTATATGGTTGCGCTGTTCGCGGAGAATGTTCCAGTATCGCTCGGGCCCGCGGCTATGGCAGCGTAAGAGTCGTCTGCTGAGAGCGCCACCTGATGTATCGTGCCCGCGTCTTTGCCCCAGACCACATGGCCCTGGTTGTTGAGGATGAGGATTGTCTGCTGCCAGTCGGCCCAGAGACCCGCCAGCACGTACGAGCTGTCGGATGAGACCGCCATACTCCCAGCGGAGGCTTGGTTGTAGGTCCAGAGAACATCTCCCTGAATATTGTAGCCCATCGCCCCCCAGTTGGTCCCGATGACTATCGTACTATCGTCCCCGCTGACTGCTATGCTGAATGGAGGGCTGTTGACGTGACGGGTCCAAAGCAGGCTCCCCGCGTTGCTGTAAAGATACAGGGTTCCATTCTCTCCGTTCGGGCCGCCTCCTACAGCCACGAATCTTCCGTCATGAGACATGGCGAAACCGTCGATTCCATCCGTGACCGCGGATGAGTTCCATAGCTTCGTGCCTTGTCTGTTGAAGAGGAGGACCTGGTTCGGAGGATATCCGCTTCCCGGATAATAGTCAGCCACTGCAACGTAGGACTCGTTCGACGAACCGGATACACGTACGAACTGGCCCAAGGTAGCATTATGACTCCAGAGCAGCGTTCCATGATCGTCAAAGAGGAGCGCGCTGGACTGGGTTGCACCTACAACAGCCGAACCGTCGCTGGAGAGTTGGACCTGGAAGATCGGAAGCCGGAACTGGCCGCTCTGGTCATAGCCTGCAGTATAGTTCCAGAGCTGCGTGCCGTTTCTATCATAGAAGAAAATCCCTCCATTCTCGTAGACACCTAGCCGGCCGATGAGCTGGTAGCCACCGGCTACGATGTAAGAGCCGTTCGCAGAGATGGAGATGGATCCTATCGCCCAGTCTACCGTGCGCGTCCAGAGTAGTAAGCCTGCCTTGTTGTAAAGCCGAATGGAACCGCTGGCCGGCCCGGTTTGAAGACCCACGGCAATGTATGATCCATCGTTGCTGAGAGCTATAGAATTGGGCGCGCCATAGGTGGAGTGTTGCCAGAGAACTCCCTGCTGCAATACAGCAACGATTGGAGCAATGGCGAAGAGTGAGAGAGTTGCTCCAAGCAACAGCTTACTGACCAATATCCTTAGGCCCCTAGCCGAACCAATTACTATCAAACAGACTCTTTACGTTGTTGTCCCACATCTCTGGGGACCATGAAAACTCGGTCAGCCTATGAATACATAGGCGGATTCATGTACACTGGATACGCTTACTGTAAATGCGCGTGTCCGCACTGTTGACTTATTCAGGCGAAAGGGTGACTGGATATGTTCGGTCTGAAGGCCTTCGCAGCA
>Ga0137365_10002720_pt1 | contig 14042 bp, 6 predicted proteins | sample SagtaG_9_FD_104799 | JGI IMG/M metagenome (GOLD analysis project Ga0137365, IMG submission 104799) | Vadose zone soil microbial communities from Sagehorn Ranch, Mendocino, California, USA - Sage1_L_40_16 metaG | ecosystem: Environmental > Terrestrial > Soil > Vadose zone | place: USA: California...
CAGCAGCGCCCAACCAAGAGCGAACTTCGGGTCCAAGCGCACCGCTTCTCTAAGATATTTCTGTGCGCCAAGGGCGTTGGCGCGTGTGGTTGAAGCTTTCAGATCATAAGCCAGGCCGCGCAGGTAGGCATCGTAGGCCTCAGGATTGTCCGTCGGCTTGGCAGCGATGACTTGCTCTTCCTGACCGCTGAGGTGCACGCGCAACTGATCGGCGATGGCTTTGGCCACCTCACTCTCAACCGAAAAGATGTCGGTTAGTTTGCGATCAAAGGTGTCGGCCCAAAGATGGGAGTCATTAGCTGCTTTGATTAGCTGCACGTTCACGCGCACGGCGTCGCCGCTCTTCTGCACGCTGCCTTCCAGGATGTGGGCAACGCCAAGCTGCCTGGCAATCTCAGGCAGGTTTTCAGGCGTGCTTTTGTAATGCTGCGTGGATGTACGCGAGATGACCTTCAGATCAGCGATCTTCGATAGGCGCGTCAGAATCTCGTCCTGGATGCCGTCGGCGAAATAGGCATTATCCGGGTCTCGGCTATGATTTTCAAACCGAAGCACCGCGATGCTTTTCTCAGGCGCAGCCAGCACTGATCTCACGCGATTGCGGGAAAACATTACGATACCGGCGACGATTGCCGCGAGCACGAGCAACGCTGCCGTCATTGCCGCCCAACGTACTCGCGCGGTGTGCTTCTTCAGGGCTTGGAACTTTTTTGGCAGTTGCAGATTGCCCACTTCATCCGCATAGAGGTTCACGATTGCGACATTCACTCCGTGTTTCGCTTCGCATTCGCCGAGCTCGTGCAGGAGTGGCCGCCAGTGTTCGTATTCTTCTAAATCCTCGGCGACGTGTTTGGAGATGAGAATGTGTCCGGCATCTCCGCAAACCATCACCCGTTGCGCTATGTTGAGGCCGGCGCCGGCGAGATTGGCATGACCATTCACGTCAATTACGCCGCTCACCGGACCGCTGTGCACGCCCATGCGAACTTGTAAGCGTGGATGCTCTTTGAGAATACGGCTGATTTCAATTGCGCATTGTACTGGCGCTTCTGGACTGGTGTAAAAAACCAATGCCATGCCGTCGCCCGTTGGAATCCTAATTAAGCGATCCGCGGCTTCAGCCTTCTGAAACTGCTCTGACGTGCGAACGATCTCATTTAGTTCGTCGACCGCCGCGCGTTGCTCGTTGATCGAAAACTTCGAATAAGCAACAATGTCGATGAACAAAATATGAGCGATCTCCAGCTGGATCTCTTTCTTAATCTCAGCGGACATCTTGTGACGCAACTTCGGAAGCTCTAGTCTAGCGACTCAATAATTCCGGTTTTTGCACCGCTTGTCGATAGCAAAGGTGGTGGATCGACCGCTTGAAATCTATCGCCGAGTTCGTCGCCGGAAAACACCGCGCCTCCTCAGGTTGTGCAAGAGTGGCAACCTTTCCGCCCTACCCGGCACGCGAGCCGCTAAATCATGAATTTGCCCAATTCACCTGGGAAAACGCGTTTTTCCACGGAACCGGCCGCGTTCGCGACACACGAGTAAAAACATTGCCATTCTAGCACAATTTTTAGCACACGAATCGGGCTGCGCTTATGAGACGCTACCGAATAAGCTGCCGATCAGATCAGACCGATTTGGATTTCCTGCGAGACGTGTAAATGTGCACGCAATCGAGAGTTCCGAATTCCGATATTCCAAGCTGTGCTTTTTGAAATGCCCAGTCATGGTCGCGTTCTCTCGTGGAACAAGTGACTCTTAACCACGGTCGGTCCGAGGTAAAAGATACGGGGTTACCGAATATGCTACCGATTCCGAGCGACCGTCATGAGTACAGGCAAGAGCGTAAATGAGTTGCGCGCTCGACGGCGCTGCGGCGCGCAACGCGAGCGATTCACGCATCGTCTCAAACAGAATCCAAATGGCGGTCCGCAAACAATGAACTGGTTCGTCGCAAGTATGCGAGCACCCTGAAGCTTTGCCAGCGATCGAATCAGCTCCATGTGGTCTCCTTCTGCGTTGCGCGATAAAGCGTTCCTAAATGCATACCAAAATCTTAATCATAAAGCAATTCGTTGCTTGGAACATCTGACTCCAACCTACTCGCTTCCAAAATCACCTGGCGCTCTACCGTTCGTTTCGACGCGCACGTAGGTTTTCCAATTGAAGAATGAGTTTTTGCGCGGCTTTGCACGCTTTTGTAAAACGTTATTCCACGAGGACAAAAACCGTCAGACCGAATGCATTTCTTTTGGCGACCGAAAACGACGGTCATTCTGTCAACATGCCGTCAACAGCCTCGCGCGTGAGTCGCAGCGAAAATAACCGAAAGCCGGGCGTACTGGTCGATCGTTATTTCCGGCGCACCCGCTCTTCGGACGGCAGCACTTTCGTGTGGATGGCGCAAGTCCGACCGGGGCCGCGGTCCCGGTCGGTCGGGCCTGCGCTTTGATATTGTGCGTGATATGGCGAAGTCAGCCTGAGTGATGTGTGCCCCGCTTCCAAGTGAACTCGGCTTCTGCGGAAAGGGCCTGCTTACTTGATCGCATTTTCCAAAGGGTATAGACTCTCAGGTGGGGATTTGGTAACCGGGCCCTTGGATCTGATCAATGGTGGAATACAAAATTACGATCGGGCATAAGTCGGAAATCCCCGGCCAGCCCGCCCGCCAACCGGGCAAGCGTGAGATGTTTAAGGCGGCCCTCATCACTCTCCTGGCGCTTTCCGCGATCATCGGCATTTTCCTCGCAGCCTTCATCGTTGGATCAATTATCGCCTCCGTATTGCTCGTCCTGTTGGCTGCGTCGCTTATTGTCGGACTGATCCGATGGTTGCTCCTTGGGTTTGGACCAAAATAGAAAACGCGGTAGCTTGCTCTCTTTTTGGAGCAACAAAAACTTGATTGACGTTTCATTTTCTTAGAGATGTGGACGGACGGAACAAAGAACAAGCGCGGGGACATCAAAGCGGTCGATGACAACATCACAACCTTGCCGATCCAACGCGCGAGGATCGTACTGGATTGGCGGAAAGCAGGGACACAGCGGGCAAGCTCTCAAAATCTAAGCAAGAGCGCGTCCATCAACGCCAACTGATGCTTTTGCTCTCAAGTAGCATTCGAAAGTTTTGTACGCCGATTTTGTACACTCGCGAAGTTTTTTGAGAGCATGCGTTGAAATCGTTCATGGTTAGCGCGGAGCGCGTTCGTTAGGCTGGGCGTTTAGCGACTGTTGGGAAATGTGGGCGGTGTTGTTTCGAGGCGGAACACTTCGCCGTACCGACGGAAGCTTTCCTCCGTCTGGGCGAGACCGTGGAAGATCGCGCTGCGCGCGTCGAAAGCGCTTGTGGGCGTTGCGAGGTTCCCACTATGTTCGTCGCGCTGGCTGGAGACCAATTGCTCTCAACGAGACTGACGGAACCGAGCATGACATGGTCACACGCTCTGGCGCGACGAACACAGGCAAGCCATGGAGAAAGCTCCGGTCGGAAAAGTGAGGTGGGGTGGAATGGTGCGCGTCTACGGGCTTTGACGACTTCAGGCCGATCGCGTGGACTGCAAGGCTTGGTCGGCAAATCAGCATGAACCAGGGTTTTGAGGCGAGGCCAATGGTCCTCGCTAACCAGAGAGTCGTGTGGCAAATACCGCAGGCGTGGAGTTTGATCCGCACCAGTTCCGTCACTGGACATTTTGATTACGCTCTTGCGATAGCAAGGTTTATTGCTATCTTCCTAGTTGAGAAAATTTGCCACTTTAGGAAACTATTTCCTAAACGAATATGGCGGGGCGTTACCCGAAGAGAAACGGAGTAACAAGGGTTGCCGGGTATTGAGTTGCCGTCTATGAAGCGAACGGATTCCCGCCGGAAAACGCGCGTGCGTCGAAAACGGGCGGGGAACCTTACAAGGCCTGCGAAGAATCGGCCACTCGCGAAAATTGAGCTGCTGCGCCCGGACGACTTGCTGCATTTACAGATCGAAGGGATAAATCTGCGACTCGACCCGCGGGAGGGCTCGCCCGTTCTCGTCGTCGCGAATCCTGACCACAGCGCGTATCTGCGGGTGATTTTCGCGCCGCAGACGATCGCGGAGACGGCGGTTTTTGAAGCGAGCAAGGTTCCACCGGAAGGTGACCCAAACCGGCCCCCCGATCCCGACGTGACGAATCCTCCCACGCCGCCCGAATCGTTGTTCGCGCCGGGGACGCCAGGTTTGAATGCGACGAGCGTCGCGCAGATCGGGCACTCCGCCCGGCTCGTTTTTAAGGTGCCGCCGCAGACGGAGATTCCGTTTTCGACCGAGGGATTGCTCGACTGGACCAACCTCGAGTTGAGTGTCAACGGCATCGCTGCCCTCGACGACAACCCCACGTCAGACCAGATTGGGAAGGCGCCGGACATTGCCGAGCCGGCCGACACAGAGACGGCGATCGAGCTGCCGTACCGGCTGATCATTTCCCCGACGGCAGAAGTGGCGTGGCTGCATCGGCGCGCGCCGTTCACTTCCGGCGGCCAGACTGAGCTCTGGCACACAAGGCTGGCGCTGAAGGTCTCAAAGACGCCCGACACACCGGATGGTGTTGCCGAGCTTTTGGACACCAACCCGGCGCCGCTGCGCTCGATCCGGTTAGGGTTGCCCGATTCGGCGCCGCTGCGTGCGATCTGGTCGCCCGATTTTGATCCGCAAAAATTGCCCCAGCCGCAGCCCGACCCGGACCTCGGCCGCACGCCGATGGACAATAAAGACCGGCACCAGATCGTCGTGCTCACATCCGCATTCCATGGATACGTGGCCGATTACACGATCGAACTGTCCATCGGGCCGCTTTTTGGTGCCGGCCGCGGGATCGGTGCGATCACGCATGCTGGCGCGATCTCGATTGTGTTGACGGGGCCGTACGTGCCGCAGCCTTTTCACGCGACGGAGCTGATGCTCAGCGCGCTCGGCGGCTGGATGCATTCGCGCGGGCACTGGGACCCGCTGCCGCGGCCAGCGCCGGCGGTGATTTTCAAGCCGCCGGATTTTAACGAGATTTTTAAAGGCCTGGCTTTTCTGAGAGAGCCGCAGCCGCGGGAAAGAATCGCGCCGGGCATCGCGATCAATCCGGCTATCATTCCCGGCTTGTTTCAGCCGGAGAGCGAGTCGGTGGACCTGTCGGAATGGGTTCACATCGCATCGCAAGGCCGCGATCATTACGTCCGGATCGTTTACGAGGGCGAGCTCTGGCCGTTCCGCAATCGCGCGTCGCTGATCAAGGTGACCGAGCGCAAGTTCGAAGAGAACAACGGCATCGTCGTCGCATATTTGATACAGCGCATGTTCATCGTCGTGCGCGAGCCGGAGAAGAGGTTCGCCGATGACGACTTCGGCAACCCGTTCAAGCGCGTGCGGCTCACGACGCTGGTCACGCCGGACATCGCGCCGCCGGACGCGGAAAAGGTTGACGGAACCAAGCGGACGTTCTGGGTCAAAGTTTTCACTGGTCCCTCCTACGTGCCACCGGATTTTTTCCGATTCCACGCCGTCGGCACTGACATCGAGGGCAACGCGGTCGATTTCACCGTGCCGATGCTGTTTGTCTCGGTTTCGGATGTGACCTCGCCGACACCGGTAAGCGAATACAATACGCCGACGAAAGCCCCGGCCGACGGCAAGTTCCGGGCGTGCATCGTGCCAGGGCAAAAGGTCGCACTCGCGTCGGCGAGCAAAACACAGCCCAACGAGAACACGCATCTCGCCACCGAGTCGCTGAACTTCGTGATGGACGCCGCACGCGTTCAGCCGGCGCTGCTCAAAGCGACAGTGCGCATCCCGCAGGTTCGCGACCTGCTGGGCGCGGATTTGCCGACAACGGTCCGGCTTTTTCCGAGCTTTGTGAAAAGCGCGCAAGGCCTCGACGATCCGGCGAACAAGACCGGCGTATTCGCGCAAGTCGTGGACGATGCGACATACACCGCGATCGATCCGAGCGATGTCACCGCCGCGCTGGACAAGCTCGACGTAAAAATCAACGCCGACCAGGCCGGCGGCTTTGCGACGCCGAGTCTCGGCGTGACGACGCTCTCGCGCGCGCTCGGGCCGCTCGCCGGCGATGTCAAGGACGCGGTCGCGGACACATTCAATCCGGCGCAGTTTTTTCCAAAAGACAGCACGCAGCTTTTTGGCGCATTTGATCTGCTCGATCTGCTTTTGGCGACCAGCGCCAGCGAAAACGCGCCGAAGATGCACACGGAAACGCAGGACGCCGGCGGCGGCGCTAAGGTGCTCGTCACAACGTTCCACTGGAATCCCGCCATCGATAATGTCCCGAAAACGCCCGGGTTCGCTGTCGCCAGATTCACCAAAAAGAACAACACGCACCTTGTCGTCAACGGCACGATCCGCAAGCCGATCAATCCGCCGGCCGGCTCGACAGGCGATGTGACCTCGGAATTCACCGGAACGCTCAACGACTTTCAAGTTGGCGTGCTGGATTCGGTGGTGATCAACTTCGTCCAGTTCAGTTTCACCAAAAAGTCGAAGCAAAAGCCGGACGTGACCGTGCAGCTGGATCCGGAGACGCCGGTTGAATTCAACGGCGATCTAAAATTCATCGAAGAGATCCGCCAGGCGATCCCGCCGGGGCTCTTCGGCGACGGGCCATCACTCGACCTTATCGACAAGCCGCTCGGCATCCGCGCCGGCTTCGCCTTCGCGCTGCCGCCGCTGACAGTCGGTGTCTTTTCGTTAAAGGATGTAAAACTCGACGCGGCGCTCACGCTGCCGTTCATCGACGGCAAGCCGGTTTTCGATTTCAATATCTCGGAGCGGCCGCATCCTTTCCTGCTCGCGGTTGCCATCTTCGGCGGCGGGGGCTTTTTCCATCTCCAGCTCGACACCGCCGGGATGAAGGAGCTCGAGGTGGCGCTCGAATTCGGCGCGACTGCGGCCCTCGACATCGGCGTCGCCAGTGGCGAGGTACACGTGATGGCCGGCATTTATTTTTCGCTCCAGCGTAAAGAAAACACGACCCAGCTCGCCGCGGTGCTCTCTGGCTATCTGCGCATGGGCGGCTCGCTCCAGGTGCTCGGGCTAGTCAAGGTTTCCGTCGAGTTTAACTTAAGTTTTACATACGACACTGAGCACGACAAAGCCTATGGCCGCGCCACGCTCACCGTGCACGTTGAGGTGCTCTTTTTCAGCGCGTCGGTCGAGCTGACCGTCGAGCGCGCATTCGGCGGCAGCGGCGACCCGCACTTCATCGATTTCTTTCCAAACCCCAAACCCTGGCATGAATACGCGCTGGCGTTTGCCTGAAAAAACATGGCCATAGAGCAAACGATCCTTTTTACCATCATGCCGCGCGGCATCAGCGCGAACGGCAAAACGATGCCCGTCTCCGTGTTCGTCTCCCCGCGACTCAACGGCGCGGACAATCTCGGCGCTTTCGACGACTGGGTGGACTGGACGCGCAAACTGCGCGAGCACGGCCTGAGCCTCAGCATTCAATGCGGGGCAAATCCGCCGCGCGATTTCCCGATCGACCAGGCGCCGCTGCGTCCCAAGCTGTGGGAGCAGCTCTTCAACGCGCAAACCTATGTGCGCTCGCACGACACGTTCGACGACTACTCGGATCGCGCGGTCATTTCGTTTTCAATGCGGCAGACTTTCAGCGCGCTGAAAACGATCTATCAGCTGGCGGGCGTGGCACTCGCGCTGCCGGACAGGTTCCCCATTAGCGACGTCGCCGTTAGCGGGGTCGGCACTAGCTTCATTAGCGAGGTCGCTCCTCGCTTCATTAGAGACGTCTCGAACCGGGGGCTCCTGCGGAATTTGGTGGACGGCTTGCAGGTGCATTGGGTTGGAGAAAGTGCGGGCGAGCGGCGCGAAAAGGAGCGCCTGACGCCGCAGTCGTTCGGTTTTCCAGGAACACAAGGCATCGATGAGCCGCTGGACAACGAAGGCGCGATAATCCGCCGTATCGATCCGGGCACTGTCGCGATGCCGTTTGCGGTTTTTCATCACATGCCCGCGCTGCCGGACAAGAAGTATCGACCGCCGGAGCTGCCTGATCCAAACAAACTCTTCGATTTCCACCAGGCGCTCAGCTCGCTGAATTCCTACCCCGACCTGCTGCGCGCGCTCGGCATCATTTTCGATCTCGATTTGCCGAGCAAGTTCGTGCCGGACACGACGAACACGCCCTTTGGAACGATCTCTGTCCGGGGCGCGACTCCGGGCGGGCAATGGGCGATCCAGCCGCAATTCCACCCGCTGACGACGGCTTACATCAAATTTCACCTCGGGCAAAAAACGCTCTTTTTTACAGCGCCGCGCGCGGTAAGCGATCAGTCTGCGCCGCCGCCGGTGATCGGATTGCTCGATCTCGATCCGCAGCATTTCGGGTTGGCACAAGTTGATATCGACGGCGCAATGCATAAGGCGATCATGCTTGCCGAATCGCTCAATCCCTCGGGCGCGCAGAACGCCGCGGCGGATGCGCTCCCGGAGGCTGCACCGCATCCGGAGGTGTTCGATCCGGAGGCGACAGTGCCGTCGCTGCGCTCGGGCGGCTTTTCGCTCTACGCCGACAATCGCGGTCTGCAATTGCTCGCCAGTTTGCAGGACACGAAGAAGTTTAACGATGCGTTAAACAACCAGCCGCGCCCTTTTTTTGCCGAAGACCTCGTGCGGGGCTACCGGCTGGACGTGTGGGATTCGCGCACGGGGCAGTGGCACTCGCTGCACCGCCGCAAAGCAAAATATAAAGTCGGCGATCTGCCTTTCACGCCGCCGGTCGAGCCGGAGGAAGGTTTCGTGCAACTTGCCGCCACGCAGCCGCCCCCGGGCGCGCAACCAGAGACGAACGACCTCTATCTGCACGAGGCGATCGCACGGTGGGTCGGCTGGAGTCTGAGCGCACCGCGTCCGGGCAAACATCTCAGCCGCTACGCAAACGCGGCTGACGCGATCCCGCGTGACGACGAGCCGGAGAAGTTCGCCGAGGACCAGCCGGAGACGCCGTTCAAGGTCACGGCACAGTACCGGGTGGCGAAAAACTCTCTGCCGGAATTGCGCTTCGGACGGCGCTATCGGTTTCGCGCCCGCGTTGTGGACCTCGCCGGAAACAGTCTCGCATTGGAGGATTCGCTCGCCGATCTGCTCGCGAATATTTTCGCGCTGCCGCGCGACCCAGAGGGTTTCGCTTATCTGCGCTTCGAGCCGGTGCCGGCGCCGCTGGTGGTCATTCGCGATGCGAAAGCCGTCACCGATCGCGGCTCGGCGGTCGAGCGCTTGGTCATCCGGACGTTTAACACCTCGATAGACAAAGATCACGAGTCCGCTGACACGACCGCGGCGGATCGGCACATCATCCCGCCGCGGACTAGCATAGAAATCGGCGAGCACCTTGGCATTTTTGACGACGCCGACGGCAAGCTCATGGGCGACGCGGCGACGTGGAAATTGATCGCCGACCGCGACGCGGGCGAACTCAATACGCAGTCGATCGCCATCGCCAGCGGCCCGCCACAAGACTACCCGGTCGAGCCAGGCGACAGCATCGATCCCCTGTCCTATTTTCCCGATCCCCTCTCGCGCGGGGCGGCGATTCGCGACCTGCCCGGCACGCCCTCGGGCGCGATCGGACGAGTCGTCCCGGACACTGGCGCCGCCACAGCGGTCGCATACGATTTTTTGAGCGATCCAAATCCGCGGCCCGGCTCCGCAACCCTCATCAGCTTTGGTGAAAGCGGCGACTGGCAGAAAACGCGCGGGTTCCGTTTCGTGCTCGCCGAGCCCGCGAAGAACCAGATGGACCTGCGGCCGCATTGGGACCCGATCGGACGCGTGCTGACCGTCTATTTGCCCAAAGGCCAGACCGCGGTCGTTCCGCTAACGAGTTATACAAGCGTTGACGATCTGAAAATTATGGGCGTCTGGCAATGGCTGCGCCAGTTCATTGAGCAAATCACCGTCGCCCAGGCCGCGCCGCAGCGCCTCGAGTTCGATGCCGACGAGATCGCGCATGTGCTACAGCGCGCCGTCGAAGGCGGCCACTGGATGCTGACGCCGCCGCGCTTGCTGACACTGGTGCATGCCGTGCAGCAGCCGCTCGGCCGGCCTGCTTTCACGGCGTTAAACATTGTTCGACAAAATGGCGACACCGATTCGGCTGCGCTTCAGACCGCGCCCGACCGCGGCCGGCGCGACCCGACCGAGCTCGCGCCGATCACGGCGTGGAGGCGCCTCGGCGCGACCGAAGCGTATCTGCTCGGAGCGCTGAAAATCCACGGCGCGAGCACCGCCCGAGTCGATCTGCTGGCCGCGTGGGACGATCCCGTCGATGATCTCTCGCAGCCAAAACCGTCCGTCGTTCATCACACCGCGCCCGTGGACGAGCTGGCGCTGCCGTCGGTTTTCGAGGGCTATCTATTTGCGCCTGGAATAGAGAATCGCGCAGTCGGCTACTACGATCTCGATCACGACCAGATTGCCTTTACGCGTGGCGGTGACAAATCCGCGGCGAACGGCGACCCGTCCACGAGTCTGCCCTGCACTTTTCACGATGCCGCCTGCACTTTTGACGATGCCGCGCCGCGCCATCTTTTAAACGACACGAAGCGGCATATCGTCAGCTACCACGCGGTTTCCACGTCGCGGTTCCGCGAGTATTTCGATCCAAAGCTCCACTTCACGCGAACGAGCAAGCCGGTCGTCGTCGATGTGCCGGCGTCCGGGCGGCCGCTCGCGCCGGACGTCGTTTACGTCGTGCCGACCTTCGGCTGGGAGCGACAGACCGACACGAATCTGAAGCGCAGCGTGCGCTTCGGCGGCGGACTCCGTGTCTATTTGCGCAGACCGTGGTTCTCGTCCGGCGAGGGCGAATTGCTTGGCGTCACGCTCTGGAGCTTTGCGAACGGCTCACTCGACACGGTGTCGCGCGACAAGTTCAAACCTTTTTTCACCCAGTGGGGGATGGACCCGATCTGGCAAACCGACGCACTCGGCGGCGCGCCCGATTTTTTTTCCCACAATTTCGTCGGCTTTGCAGAGCAGGATCGGGATGTCTCGCTGGAGGAAAGTCCCGGGCGCGTCTCGGTCGTCGGCTTCCAGCCACAATTCGACGAAACGCGCGGCCTGTGGTTCGCCGACGTCTCAATGAACATGCCGACGGAAACCTACACGCCGTTTGTGCGGCTCGCCCTCGTGCGCTACCAGCCGCGCGCTCTGGCCGACGCCAAGATCAGCCGGGTCGTGCTCGCCGATTTTGCCCAGCTCACGCCCGATCGTTCTGCGATGGTTACATCCGATCCGCATCATCCGCGCACCATCCGCGTCGTCGTCAGCGGCATCGCTCCCCGCGGACCGAAGCCGACCGTGCAAGCCGAGCCGCCGCCGAAAGACCTCAGCGCCACGCCCACCCAAATCCGCGTGCGTGTCCAACAGCGCGATCCCGCGATCGAAAGCGATCTGGCGTGGAACGACGTAGCCGACGCCGTCGCGCAGGTAACGGAGTTTTTCGATGGAGCTTTACCTACCGATCAGGATTTGGTGCTCTGGTTCGGCACCATCACGTTCACCGACAAACCGCAGCCGGGTCAGTTCCGTCTTGTCATCGAGGAGCGCGAATTCATTTCCGGGAAATATACCGTCATCGAAAACAAGGTCCCCACTCAGCCCAGCCGGCTCATTTACGCGGAAATCTTGGAGCTGGATGCGGCGATTGTGAGCGAGTAGTCTGGCCAGTGCTGTATCATTGTTATCTCTGCCGCTTTCTGCGCGTCCGCCGTGTTCTCCGCTGTACTGCTCGTGCAAAAACAGCGCTGGACGCCGAAATCAAAAAGGACGATCAGCAAGCGACACAAAACCTAGGAACTAACCATGATAGACACCATCATTGACGTAAATCACGACAACTCGCTCAACTTCACGAAGCTCCAAGAGGCTGGAATCGTGGCGATTGTCCACAAGGCCACCGAAGGCAAAACCTTCAAAGATTCAAAATACGAAACCCGTAAGAAGCAGGCAAGGGAACTTGGCTTTCTTTGGGGCGCCTTCCACTTCTCCAGCGGCGTCGATCCCGTCGCCCAAGTGAAGAACTTCCTATCAGTTGAGGATGCGCAAGACCCCAACATTTTCATTGCTCTTGATTGGGAGGACAGCACATCTGGTGATAATATGACACTTGCGCAAGCGCAGCAATTCGTGTTGGAGGTTAAGGACCGCACAGGTCGCTTTCCTCTTATTTACGGAGGACACATGATTCGCGAAAACGTAAAGAAAGAGAACAAGATTCTGAAAAACTGCCCCCTTTGGTATCAACGATACAGGGAGACGCCCCTTGGCATTCCCATGCACACATGGCCCAAATTCACGTTATGGCAATATACTGATGGATCACATGGACCCGAGCCCAGAAAAACGCCTGGGGCATCCGGTGCTGACAGAAACCGTTTCGATGGCACGGTCAAGCAGCTGCGTGCGGCTTGGCCATTTCCCGCGGTAGCCCTAAACACCTAACAAACGGGTGCAGCCAACCGGCAGTGGCGGCGGTGCCCGCCCTAATGTCACTCGTAAAATTGAACCCTCCATCTGCGCTCGACGCTCGGATGGTTTGCGCGCGCTGTTTTTATTGATTGTTGACGACCATTTGCGGCGCAGGTTCGCCCACTTCAAGCTGGGCGCTCATCTTTTGGATTCGCGCTGCCTGCCCTCTCACAGTCGCAGTCAAACTCTTGCACCTCTGACAAGTCGCGGTATTTCCAGCAACGAACTCGATGATCGGCGGGCAGTTCGCCATGCCAAAAGCGACGAACTCGCTTTCGAGCGTAGGTTTGTTGTAGATATGCGAAGCGAACGTTGTTACTGCGAGACACTTCGATTCTAACCTGCTGATTAGGCTGTCGCTCTACAACAAAGGCATGGCCGTAGTGATTGCCGTGCTTTGTTGTAGGCGGATTGTCTCGGAGATAAATTCGCGTCAGGGTGATGCGCCGCTTCTCTGCCCCCTTGCCGGCGGCAATCTCGTGGTTTTCGAGCCGATGATGTAAAAGCGCGATGTCCGCACGGAACTGCTCCGCCTCCTCGCTTGCGACTTCGAGTAAAGGTCGCAGATGTCCTGAGACGGGATTTGGGTTCCACTTTATCTCTTCGATGATCGCACGATCGGCTGGCGCTGCGTAAGCGCTCCGGTACCAGGCATTAAACGCCAGCCAAGTCTTGACGAACTGCCCGATATAATCGGTTTCCGACAATCGCAACCATGCGTCTTTATTATCGATGAAGGTGTTAGGCATACTTCATAAAGACTAAGAATTGTTGCCGAGGCTGCGTAGTGCCGCCGAATCGCCTTGTTCGATTGCGATCTCAACCGCGCGCGCCGCGGCAGTGAGAATGTCGCGCGCCCGTCGTCGAGCAGCGCGGGCTGCTAAGACGTTCTCTCGTGTTTCGTTGGTTATTCGTTCCATCACATCATCGTTAAACCGTGGAACCAAAAGCTTTCGCACATTCGACAGCCCTAGAAACGGATTGATGCCGCCGGTGCTTAGTTGCTCAACTTGTAACTTGCCGAAGGGGCTATTTAGGAACGTTACAACCCACCAGGGATCGAGACGGCTATTGAGGCGCAAAAGCGCGACGTCTTGATTGATGTTAACCGGCTCCGGCACATTCTCGGCAATCGCGAAATTACCGACGCGGCCCTTAATTGTCAGCAGTACGTCCCCTTCATGAATCGCCGTCCGCGCGAGTTCACCTTTGTGGTGCGAAAGAAGAATGCGCTTGTCGCTGTCGTAATGGCATTCGAAATCACTGACGTGCTCGGCGCAGAGGAAAGGGACCTCTCCGATGGTGAGGTCGTGATGAAGTGGCGTGTGGCCGTTAGTAAGTGTTTTCTGGAGTTTATCGACAGAAATAAATTCGAGCGCGCCTGCACCAACGATTGCCGTTGCACTCCGCGAGATTCACGAATGATGCGGCAGCGTAGGCGGTTTTCGATAGCACAAGATCGCCGTACCGAAGAGCGGTCGCGCTCTCCCTCTCGTGGGCCTCGGGCGTGATGTATGTCA
>Ga0137365_10002724_pt1 | contig 14026 bp, 10 predicted proteins | sample SagtaG_9_FD_104799 | JGI IMG/M metagenome (GOLD analysis project Ga0137365, IMG submission 104799) | Vadose zone soil microbial communities from Sagehorn Ranch, Mendocino, California, USA - Sage1_L_40_16 metaG | ecosystem: Environmental > Terrestrial > Soil > Vadose zone | place: USA...
CCGTCGGCGGAGACCCACTCCGGCACCACATCCAGGTACAGGCTCGGGCGTGCGATCCCACGGCCCGACCCTATCCGCCGAGGCGCTTCGCCAGCGCCGCGATCGTCGCCGCTGCCTCGGCGGTGATCCGCTCGACGATCTCGGCCGCCGGGAGCGCCTGGCTCAGCGCGTGCGCCTGCCCGGCCCACAGGTTCACCAGCGAAGCGTCGTCGGCCGCGCGGGCCGCGGCGCGCAGCGGCGCCGTGACGTTGTGCAGATGCGGGTACGCCCGGGGCGCGGCGCTGTCGTGCGCGCGCATGAACTCGTTGACCACCCCGCGCGCCAGCCGGCCGGTGAAGGCCCGGGTCAGCCGGGTGTCGCCGGAGCCCGAGACGGCCGCCCGGTGCACATTCGACGTACCCGCCTCGGCGCTGCGCAGGAACGCGGTGCCGAGCGCCCCAGCCGCCGCCCCGGCGGCGAGCACGGCCGCGAGGCCCGGGCCGTCCGCGATCCCGCCGGCCGCCACCAGCGGCAGCCGGGACCGGGCGGCGACCAGGCGCAGCAACGGCAGCAGGGCGTACTCGTCGGTGTCGTCCACCCCGCCCCGGTGCGCCCCGGCCTCCATCCCCTGCACGACCAGCGCGTCGACGCTCACCTCGTCGGCCGGGGCGACCGCGCCGGGATGCGAGACCGTCACCCACACCTCACTGCCCTGGGCGTGCAGCGCGTCGACCACGTCAACGGTGGGCAGGCCAAAGGCGAACGACACCACGGGTACGGGGTCGTCGAGCAGAAGTCGCAGCTTCTCCGGGTACCGGTCGTCCCCGCCCACGGCCGCTCCGAGCACCACACCCCACCGCTTCGCCAGCGGCGCCAGGCGCTCGACGTACGCGGTGACCGCGGTGGTGTCGACGTTCGGGTTGACCGGCGCGAACACGTTCACCCCGAACGGGCGGTCGGTGCGCCGGCGGGTTTCGGCGATGTCGGCGGCCAGCCGCTCGGGCGTCAGGTATCCGGCGCCCAGAAAGCCGAACGCGCCGGCGTTGCAGACGGCGGCGACCAGCTCCGGAGTGGATGGTCCTCCCGCCATCGGAGCCGCGATCACGGGCCGGCTCAGAGTCTCCAGTACCGCGCTCATTGCGGCAGCATCGCACGGTCAACCCAGGCGCGCGATGGCGTGCTCCCCTTCTCGCCGATCTTGGAGTTATCTACATGGTTTGATCTCCAAACCACGTCACTTTCTCCTTGATCGGCGCGGAAATGCGGCGGAGGCCGCCCCCCTCGATGGGGGGCGGCCTCCTGTGGTGTGCCGGACCTACTTGGTGATGAAGAGGTAGTCGGCCTGGTAGGGCGACTTGGCGATCGCCTGCTTCTTCGGGTCGCAGCTGCCGGTCGGGGCGAGCCCGCCGACGGTGTTGAGCCGCAGGACCTCCACCGCGTTGGCCAACTGGCCGGTCGGGGCACCGGTCTGGGTCAGCTCGAGGTCGAGCTCGGCGATGTTGCCGGCACCGTTCGGGGTCTTGCTGATCAGCGTGCCGGTGACGGCGCTGCGGTCACGGGAGACCCACTGCGGCGGGCCGACGTCGTCCTTGACGAATGAGTGCTTGATGCCGCCCTGCAGCCGGGCGCGGACGTTGTGCTGGGTGAAGGCGAAGGTGCCGTCGGCCTGCTTGGTGCAGGCGTAGATCTGCTCGCCGTCGATCACCGAGGCGATGAAGCTGGACGAGTCGAACGCCGCCGCGTCACCCCCGCCGGAGCGGAACAACTGGCCACGCACCGCGCCGCCGTCGAACTCGGTGGTGTGCAGGTTGGCGTAGAACCCGGACGGGTCCTGATTGATCTTCTTGGCGACGTCCGGCTTGACCCCGCCGACGCTGCCGGCCACGCCGCTGATCGACGCGGGCAGCCCAGCCGGCGCGGCGAACAGGTCGATGGCGACCGGGCCGTTCACGCCAACCGTGCCCTGGTGCACGTGGCCGTTGGTCGGGGCGCTGACGCCCGACCAGCTGAAGGCGAACTTCACGTCGTCGTGGCCGGCCCGCAGGAACGCGGTCGCGCGCCCATCCGGGTCACCGGTCTTCTTGCCCGGCGCGTCCACCTCCTGGCCGCCGTCGAGCAGGGCACCGAGCGGGCCACCGCGCAGGACCGAGTTGAGGTCGACCGGGTGGGTCACCTTGTGCAGCTGCCCGCGGACCGCGCCACCCGGGAACTCGGCGGTGTGCAGATTCGCGTAGAAACCACCGGGATTGGTTTTGATGGAGTCGATCAGCGCCTTGTCGTCGACGGTCACCGAACCCACCGCCGCGCTGACCGAACCGGGCAGCGCCGCAGCGAAGAACGGCACCTTCACCGCACCGTTGGCTCCGCTTGCGCCGAGGTGGATGTGGCCGGCGGTCGGTGCCGCGATGCCGTTCCACCGGTAGGCGAACGAGATCTGGTTGCCCTTGATTCGCAGAATCTCGACGGCCTGGCCGTCCTTGTCGCCGACGGCGGGCGAGCCCGGGGCACCCGGCACCTCGTTGCGGCCGTTGAGCGCGGCGACCAGGTAGGTCGCGTCACCGGCGTTGTCCACCGACGACAGGGCACCGGCGGGCGCGCCGGGCGGGTGCTGCTGGTCGTCGTGGGCGAAGGCGTTGCTGGCGAGGGCGAGACTGCCCATGGTGCCGAAAGCAACAGCGGATACGAGCGAAAGAGCGGCACGGGTACGAGCTGCGCGGGACATTCGTGTACTCCCCTGTGAACGGGCCGGCACGGTGTGTACCAGCAACGCCCGAGACACGAGGGTGTTTGTGGAACGGTTCAAAAGTTGCTTAGCTTTTTCTTGCCTCACGGAAGAGCCACTGGTCGCGGCGCTCGGTCAGCGTCCACAAGGGACAATCAGGTGAGACATGCGAGCAGTGTCGGCGAGGATCGCGGTTACGAGCGTGTCGGTCCAGCGACCCGGAAAGGGTCAGGTGACCGTCAGCTTCAACTTCGCGGTGCTCGTCTTGCCGCCCAGCGCGGTGCCCGTGACGGTGATGGTGTAGGTGCCCTTCGGGGTCTCCGGCGCTGCGGTGACGACCATCCGGGCGTCGCGGCCGAGGATGATCGCGGCGGGTGCCAGGGCCACGGTCATCCCGCCGGGCATGCCGGTCACCTGCAGCGCCACCAGCAACGACGAGTTGCTGCCGGCCGCGCTCACGGTGAGCCTCGCCGACTGCCCGGCCGCGACCGTCGCCGTGGGCGCGCTGATCGACACGGTGAAGTTGTTACCGCCACCGTTACCCGGACCGCCACCGTTACCCGGACCGCCACCGTTACCGGGGCCCCCCGGACCGCCGGTCGCGACCGCCTGCTGGAGTGCCGCGCCGAGGATGGCGCTACCGGTCATGTCCAGCGCCGGTTCACTGGTCTGCCAGGAGCGGACGTCGTCGACGTACCGGCCACCGTGCCCGCCGAAGGCCTTGAACTCGTCGCCGCTGGACGGGCACCTGACCATGTCGTCCTGGAACGAGCCGAGGCCGCCCCTGAAGTGCGCCGGGCTGTTCGGACCGTTGACCACGGCGCCGGTCAGGAGAGGCGCTGAGCCGTCGGTGCCGGCACGCAGGTTGGACACCTGGTGCTGGGGGCAGTGCGGGAAGGTCGTGCCCTCGCCGATCATGAAGCTGGTGCCCCAGGCGTTGGCGCCCAGCAGCCAGTTGCGCTGCCGCGTGGCAAAGGCGTCGAACGAGGAGTCGCCGCTGGCCTGCTTGTACAGAGCCGCGGTGGTCAGCAGCCCGAACGTGTGCGAGTTGACGTCGAAGTCGGTGTAATCGCCGCCCGCGTGGAAGATGTCCGAGTCGGCGCGGCTGTCGCCGGTCTGCACCTGGCGCTTGAGGTCGGCGACGAGTGCGGCCGGCGTCACCGGGAGGCTCGCGGGGTTTCCGGCCTTCTTGAGCGCCTGGATCAGGTCGGCGTGGGCCAGGGCGCTGGTGTCGTAGAGGTTGAAGGTGTCGCCGGTCTCGCCGTCCAGGTACCCCCGCGCGAAGGTGGCCGCGTCAGCCAGGTACGGAGTGGCGTCCTTACCCAGCTTCTGGGCCGCCAGGGCGATCTCGGCCGCGCCGAACTCCATGTCGTCGTGCCAGCTGTCCTCGGGGTAGAACTCGTTGGGCAGCGCGGTGACCAGCGGGGTCGGCGGGCTGGCGGCGTCGGCCTGGGCGTACAGCGAGGTGGCGGCCTGGAACTCGGCGGCCGCCCGGGCCGGGTCACGTGCGGCGTCGACCTGGGCGGCGAGGGCGAACGCGGCCGAGACCCGCCCGGCCAGGTTGGGGCTGATCTTGGCGCCCGGGGCGGCGGCGCGGAAGACCGGGCGGTGTGCGGCGGCGTACCGGTCCTTGGTGGTGGTGTTGCCGTCGTCGTCCTGCGGCAGCCGCCACAGGTCGTGGTCGCCGGTGAACGTGCCCGCGTCGTTGCCCGAGCCGATGCCCACCTGCAGATAGAGCGTCTTCGTCGACTGGTCCCAGACCTTGTCCAGCCACTTCAGGCCGACGTGCGCCTCGGCGTCGAGGGTCGGCGGCGCGGCCGACCCGAGTGCCCGCTGCGCGGCGAAGAGGACCGCGTCCCCGTACGCGGTGGTGTGGGTGAACTTGAGGTAGTCGCCGGCGTCGTACCAACCACCCTCGACGTCGACCGGGCCGCCGATCTTCGTCAGGTCCCGGTCGGCGATGACGTCCTCGGTCTTGAACCTGGGCGTCCGGTACACGTCGGTCGTGGCGTCGTTGAGGTGCGCCGGCTGGCGTCCGAGCGCGCCGGCGATCACGTCCCGGCCGTCGCGCTGCGCCTGGAAGAACGTCACGCCGTCGGCGACGAGCTTCCCGTAGAGCGCCGGTGCGTCCACGATCTTGAAGTTGGGCGACTTCGCCGTCGCACCTCCGGTCACCTCGATGCGGTAGGTGCCGGGCTTGGTGAGCGCCTTGAAGTCGATCAGGTACACGGCCGGGTAGGTCCTGTTCCACGAGCCGCGACTGGTCGCGCCGACCTCGCCGCTGAGCGCGGTGCCGCCGTTCACATCGACCACCGCGAATTTCGCGCCCGCTGTGGCGGCGGTGGTCATCAGGTAGGCCTGCTTGGACTCGCCGGCGAGGAACCCGACCTGATCGACTCTGACCACTCCGGTGACCGCCGCATCGGCCGGACGGATCGCCGCGGCAAACAGCGCGGCGAGCAGGCCGCCCGCCACGAGAACGCTGATCCCTCGCACTCCACCGAGCCGCCGACGGACGCTGGTCACCTAGAGCCTCCTGCCAAATGGGCAACGTGGCTTACTACACGGCGCAGCGCAACCTACTTCGCGCCGCAGGAGATGGTCAAGAGCTGCGGACGCTTAACCATCGACACCCGCAGATAACTAGGCGGGCGCTGGCGGTGGCGGGCTCGAATTCCAGCAGTTGTCAGCGATGTGTGGACTCTTCGGTTCTGGAGATTGGGCCCGATGGCGGCGGGTAAGAGCTTGGAAACGGACACCGGCGAGGAGAGACGACACATGACCAAGAAGGGCAAAGGCGGCACCTTGCTGAAGGAACGCAAGGACAGCAAGGCGCGCAGCAAGAACCGGGCCCGGGAGGCCGGCGAGATCACCCGCGGCAGCGTGCGCCAGGTGACCGAGTCCGTCCAGCGACTGGGCGAGGTGATGCCGGGCACGGCTCGCAGGGCCAACAAGAAGATGACCAAGTCGGTCCGCAAGCACCCGGCCGGCTGGGGCGCGGCGGCGGCCGGCGTCGCCGCCGGGGCCGTCCTCGGGCTCGCGGCGCGGCGCCGCAGTCACTGACCCGACCCCTATCGTGATCACGGGGAGTTGGCGTCGCTGTAGCTGCGAAGACTCTCCGTGATCACGGGACGGGGGAACCGGTCCCGCCACCACAGCGCCACCCCCACCACCGTCACGGCGACGAGCGTCGCGACCACCGCCACGTTCGGTACGCCGAGCAGCTTCAGCGCGCTGGCGAGCAGCACCAGCGCGAGCGCGGAGCGGATCACGCCGGACGGAGCGCGCGACGACAGCCGGGCGCCCAGCAGCACGCCCGGCACCGAACCCACGAGCACGGCGCCCGCGATGTCGAGGTGCAGGTCACCGAAGAGGACGTGCCCGAGCGCGGCGGCGCCGACCAGGGGGATCGCCTGCACGAGATCGGTCCCGACCAGGTCGTTGGCGCGGAGAGTCGGGTACAGGGCGAGCAGGATGACGATGATCAGCGAACCCGAGCCGACCGAGGTCAGGCCGACGACGACGCCGCCGAGCGCGCCGAGCAGCGCGGTGGCGAGCGGCCGCACCCGCGGCCGCGCCGGGTCCGGCGAGCCGGGCCGGTCCGCGTCGACCGGCGAGGCACGGCGGCCGGCGTAGGCCTTCACCACCAGTCCCACGACGGCGAGCAGCAGCGCGACACCGAGCGCGCGCTGGACCGCGTCCTGCACGCCCCGATCGCCGCCCAGCCAGCGCATGAGCAGGACGCCGAGGAAGGCGCTCGGCACGCTGCCCACGCACAGCCAGCCGACCAGGCGCCAGTTCACCGTGCCGCGCCGGATGTGCACCAGGCCGCCGAACGGCTTCATCACCGCGCTGGCCACGAGGTCACTGGAGACGGCCGCGAGCGGGGGTACGCCGAAGAAGAGCACCAGGATCGGCGTCATCAACGCGCCGCCACCCATGCCGGTGAGGCCGACCACCATGCCCACGCCGAGCCCGGCGAGCGCGAGGACTGGATCCATCCGCCGAGTATCCGTGGCCGGGAGGGGGTTCATCCACTTATCCGCCTCACATGGTCGGGATATGGGACGACCGAACCATGCGTGACCACGCAGACACCTGGAGTCAGCAACGCATGGGAGCTGCCGCGCCGAAAACAATGCCGATTCCGAGCAATTCCGGGAATGGAAAGAATGGTCCGCGCGGGTCGGGCGTCGGATTGGTATTCCGCATTTACGGTTGGCGGTAAGGCGAGAAACTTTCGCGGCCGATGGGGAACCTCAGAGTTACCTCAATTTGTCCGTCGGTGTACCGGTCTCAGCCGTACGCCCGTGTCGAGAGCTGTCCCAATCATCGATGATGGGCAATTCGGCGGCGTACCGCGGCAAGATCCGGAGGGGACGATGGAAGACGGCGAACTCGTGCGCATGCTGCTGAGAATGGCGCGCACCGACGCCGACGTGGCAGAGCGGGCCGCGTTCACCACCGAGTTCTTTGACGCCTTTCTACGAGTAGGGTCCGAAACGCCCGACAATGCCAGCGCCGCCGCCCACATCGAGTACGGGGTCGCCGGAGCCTGCCCGTACGCGCCCGACGGGTTCGCCGGCCTGAAAGTGAAGGGAAAGGACATCCTGCTGACCGATCTGGCGCACTCGATCGAGGATCTGGCGCTGCCGGCCGAGGTCGAGGCGTACTACCCGGGCCTGACCCAGGCGGAGTGGAGCGCGGCGACCCGCGTCATCACGATGCTCCTGCAGTCGCTGGACCGCATGATCCGCTAGCGCAGCCGCACCGGAAGATCCACCAGCCCTCGGATCAGAATGCCCGGTCGCCACGCGAGTTCTTCCGCGGGGACGGCCAGCGCCAGGTCCGGCAGCTGCGCCAGCAGAGTCTCGAACGCGACCTGGCCCTCCAGCCGGGCCAGCGGCGCCCCCAGGCAGAAGTGGATGCCATGGCCGAACGCCATGTGCGAGCTGTCGGCGCGCGTGACGTCGAAACGGTCCGGCTCGGCGAACCGCCCTTCGTCGCGGTTGACCGACGACAGCGAGACCAGGACGACCTCGCCGGCCGGGATCGTCACCCCGCCCAGCTCGACAGGCTCGGCGGCGAACCGGGGGGTGGTGGTCTCGACCGGGCTCTCGTACCGGAGGAACTCCTCCACGGCGGCGGGGATCAGTCCCGGGTCGGCCTGCACCTTTCGGTGCGCCTCGGGGTGGGTCAGCAGCAGGTACAGGCCGTTGCTGATCAGGTTGACCGTCGTCTCGTGACCCGCGATCAGCAGCAGGAACACCATCGACACCAGCTCCCGCTCGCTGAGCCGGTCGCTCTCGTGCCGGACCGCGATCAGCTCCGACAGCAGGTCGTCGCCCAGGTTGGCGCGCTTGTCGGCGATGAGCGCGAGGATGTATTGCCCCAGCGCGGCGTTCGCGGCGGCCGTGGATCGCCCGGACGCCATGCCGGCGACCATCGTGTTGGACCATTCCCGGAAGGAGTCGCGGTCTTCCATCGGGACGCCGAGCAGCTCGCAGATCACGGTGAGCGGCAGCGGGAACGCGAACTCGGCGACCAGATCGGCCTGCTCCCGCCCGTCCAGCCCGGCGACCAGCGACTCGGCGATGTCGCGTATCCGCGGGCGGAGCGCCTCGATCCGGCCGGCGGTGAACACCTTCGACACGAGCCGGCGCAGCCGGGTGTGCGCCGGCGGGTCGGCGCTGAGCATGTGTTGATTGATCATCTGCTGGCTCTGGTCGACGCCGAGTGCTCCGCCAACGGCGGCGGCGTTCTTGACCAGCCGCGGGTCGGTCAGCGCCTGGCGCGCCTCGGCGTACCGGGTTACCAGCCACAACCGGCCGGTCGGCACCTCGACAGGGCGGACCGGGCTGAATTGGCGCAACTGCGCGTACACCGGATAGGGGTTGGCCTTGAAGTCAGCGGCGAACAGGTCGAGACCGGACATCTGAGTACCGTATCTATAACTGTCATCAGGTGTCACTTCCGGCTGGGGAGCGCAACCGGGACACCGACCGCTAGAGTGCGGCGATCGGCTCGTACACCTGGGGAGATGCAGATATGTCAGAGCCTCCGTATCCGAACCGGCCCGGGGACGACGAGCAACCGCCGCCGTCCGGCTGGGGCATCCCGTCCCCGCAGGGGCCCGGACCGGCGTGGTCCGGTGCCGGCGCCGCCGGCTATCCGGAAGATCCACTGATCAGCCGGGACTACGCCGGCTGGTGGAACCGTTCGGTCACCCTGCTCAGGACCTACTGGCGCCAACTGCTCGCGCTGCAACTGATCGGAGCCGTGGCCGGCCTGCTCCTGCGCACACCGGCCGCCGCCTTCCAGGCGCTCACCTCCACCAGGTTCCGGCCCGGCCAGCCGATAGACCCCGACACCGCGAGCGCAGAGATGGGGAGCCTGCTCGGCGCGGCCGGCCTGACGCTCGCCGGCGTCCTCCTGGCCGCCCTCATCTCCGCTCTGGTCACGCTCGCCTGCATCCGCCTCCTGGTCGTCGGGGTCACCGGTGGGCGGCCCGACGTCGGCGGCGCGCTGCGCGGAAGCCTGCCCCGGCTCTTCCCGCTGATCGGCTGGGGACTGCTCGGCGGCCTCGTGGTCCTCGTCGGGCTCTGCGCCTGCCTGGTGCCCGGCTTCTACTTCGCTGCGGTCCTGCTGGTCCTGCCCGCGGTCGTGCTGTTCGAGCGCGGCGGCGCCATTGGCCGCTGCTTCAAGCTGTTCCACGGCGATTTCGGCGCCTCGATCGCCCGGGTCGCCACCATCTTGGCGATCATCGTGGCGGGCATCCTCGTCTCTCTGGTGATCGGTGGAATCATCGGCGCCGGCATCGGCATCACGGGCGCGACCGACACCGCCGTGATTACCGGCGCGGTCATCAACAGCATCGTCGGCATCATCGTAGGGGTGGGACTCGGCCTGCTGACCGCCCCGCTCACCCTGACCACCTACGCCGACATGCGGGCCCGCGTAGAGCCACTGTCCACCGCCGTGCTCGCGCGCGACCTGGATCAGCAGCGCCCCGGGTTCTACGACGAGCGCGAGGTGTGGCGCGACGACAACGCCTAGAGCCGCGACGACAACGGCTACGGCGAGGTGCGCGCGGGCGACGGGTGGTGCTGCAGTGCCGGCGCGTCCAGCCCGCAGTGGTAGTCGGCGCGCACGGGTACCGGGACGGCGGGCGCGGCCAGCGGCTCCCGCGGCCCGAGCGTCGCGGCCGACAGCAGGCCGCCCGCGGCGCACACCGCCGCGGCGATCAGGCACGCCGTCCGGAACCCGGCCGAGAACGCCGGCGGGTCGAGGTAGGTCAGCTCACCGATCCCCGCCGCGGCGGGAAGCACCGCGACCGCGATGAGGCCGGCGGCACGTGCCACGTCGTTGTTGACCGCGGACGCGATACCCGACCGCTCCGGCGGCACCGAGCCGAGCGCGGTCGCGGTCAGCGGGGCCACCGTGATGGCCAGGCCGAGCCCGAGCACGAACACCGCGGGCAGCACGTCGGTGACGTAGTCGGCGTCGGCGCCGATGCGCACGAACAGCACCATCCCGACCGCGACGAGCAGCGGACCGACCGTCATCTGCGGGCGCGGGCCGATCCGGGCCGCCAGCCCACCGGAGCGCGCCGACAGCAGCAGCATGATGACCGTCACCGGCAGCAGAGCGGCGCCCGAGGCGAGCGGGCTGTACCCGGACACCTGCTGCAACTGGATCGGCAGCAGGAACAGCACCGCGCCCAGCGCCCCGTAGACCACGAACGTGACGGCGTTGGTCGCGCTGAACCGCCGGTTGGCGAACAGTCCGAGAGGCAGCAGCGGGTCCGGCGTCCGGCGCTCCCAGAGCACGAAGGCGACGAGGAGCACCACTCCGGCCGCCAGGGCGGCGACCACGGACGGTGCGCCCCAGCCCCACGCGGACGCCTGGGTGAGCCCGTAGCACAGCCCCACCAGGGACAGCGTCACGAGCCCACCGCCGACGACGTCGATCCGGGCCTCGGTGTCGTTGCGGGTCTCCGGGACGTGCTTGAGGCACACCCACACCACGACCGCGGCCAGCGGCAGGTTGATGTAGAACACCAGCCGCCAGGAGACGCTGCCGATCAGCCAGCCGCCGACGAACGGGCCGATCGCGGTGGCCAGGCCACCCAGCCCGGACCAGGCGCCGATAGCGCGGCCGCGGTCCTCCGGCCGGAACGTGGCCTCGATGATCGCCAGGCTGCTCGGGGTGAGCAGCGCGGCACCGACCCCCTGCAGGGCCCGCGCGGCGATGAGCGTCTCGGCGTTGGGCGCGATCCCGCAGAGCAGCGACGCGAGGGCGAACCACACCACGCCGATGACGAAAATCCGGCGCCGGCCGTACCGGTCGCCGAGGGCGCCGCCGACGAGCAGCAACCCGGCCAGGGTGAGCATGTATCCGGTGACCGTCCACTGGAGACTGGTCATCCCCGCGTGGAAGTCCCGCCCGATCGCGGGCAGCGCGATGCCGACCACCGTCGCGTCGATCGCCGCGAGACCGGAGCCGAGCACGGCCGCGAGCAGCACCCACCGGCCACGTGCGCTCGCGTACGCGACCCCGTCCGCCATCAGTTGGAGGGTGGCTCGGCGACGGGCAGGCGCACCTCGAACCGGGTATCACCCGGCACGGACTCCAGGGTCAGGTCGCCGCCGTGCCGGTTGACCACGATCCGGTACGAGATGTCGAGGCCCAAGCCCGTCCCCTCGCCGACGGGTTTCGTGGTGAAGAACGGCTCGAACACCCGCCGGCGCAGCGCCTCCGGCACGCCCGGGCCGGTGTCGCAGATCTCCACCAGCACCCGCTCGCCGTCGCGGCCGGTGTGGACGGTCAGGGTGCCCTCACCGTTCATGGCCTGGACGGCGTTGTCGATCAGGTTGGTCCACACCTGGTTGAGCTCGGCCGGGTGAGCCGGGATCTTCGGCAGCGTCCGGTCGTACTCCCTCACGACTTTGATCTTCGAACCGATCTTGTGCGCGAGCATGACCAGAGTGCTGTCGAGCCCGTCGTGCACGTCGATCCACTGGTGCGACGCGCGGTCCAGCTGCGAGTACCGCTTCGCCGCGGCCACCAGCGAGGAGATCCGGGCGCTGGCGTCCTCGATGTCGGTCATCAGCTGCTCGGTCTCCAGCGCGTACGCGAGCCAGCGCAGCGACTGGTCGAGCAGCTCCGGGGCGACGCTGCCGGCGATCTCCTCCAGGCAATCCACGTCCAGGCCGCCACCCACGAACACCGGTGCCAGGTCCCACGCGCCGTCGATGCCGTGCTCCTCGATCCAGTCGCCCAGCTTGTCCTCGGCGTCGCTGGCCTGCATCGCGGTCAGCCTGGGCGCCTTGGCCGCCCGCTCGATCACCGAGTCCTGCAGCTTGGTCAGCTTGCGCAGCTCGACCAGGTCGATCTCACCATCGGCGAGCTTGCCCAGCTTGCTCCGCATGCCCGCCACCCGCTCGCGCAGCGCGGCGGTGGCCCGGACCGAGGCCGTGGCGGGGTTGTTCAGCTCGTGCATCAGGCCGGCGGTCAGCGAGCCGAGCGCGGCCAGGCGCTCGCGCTGCCCGACCACGGCCTGCGTGTTCCGCATCCCGAGGAACAGGCCTTCGAGCAGGTGGATCGCCATCGGGAACCACTCGCGGATCATCGTCCCGAAGTCGGCGGCAGGCAGGACGAAGAACGTGCTGTCGCTGATCGCGCGCATCGTGGCGCCGTAGGTGCGCGTCCCCACCTCGTTGTCGCGCAGGTAGGCCTGGGTGGCGCCGGCGTAGGCGCCGCGCTGGTCGGTGCGGACCGTCTCGACCTCGTCGCCGTGGATCCGCCGGGACAGCGCGATCGTCCCGGACAGCAGCACGTAGAAGCCCTCGGCAGGGTCGCCCTCGGCGAGCACCACGGAGCCGGCCGGGTAATGCTGGACGCTGCCCTGGCGCGCGAGCCAGTCGAGCTGCTCGTCAGTCAGCTTCTCGAACAGGAACAGGGTCTTCAGCTCGGCCGGCGTCAGCGATGTCTGGTTCGCTCCAGACAACGCCGCGCCGCTCTGCTCGCTCATTACCGCGCCTCCAGGTATCGGTGCACGAGGGTCACGGCCATGGCGCCCTCCCCGACCGCGGAGGCGACCCGCTTGACCGAGTTGGCCCGCACGTCGCCGGCGGCGAAGATGCCCGGCACGCTCGCCTCGAGATAGAACGGATCGCGGTCACGGTCCCACCCCGGCGGCCGGGCGCCGGCGTTGAGCAGGTCCGGGCCGGTGTAGACGAAGCCGTGCGGGTCGCGGAACAGCTCGCCGCCGAGCCAATCGGTACGCGGCTCGGCGCCGATGAACACGAACACGTATCCGGCCGGCAGGGTCTCCAGCGTCCCGGACTTGTTGTCCCGGAGCGTGACCGCTTCCAGGTGGTCGCTGCCGTGCGCCTCGACCACCTCGCTCTGCGTGCGCACCCGGACGTTGTCGATCGCGGCGAGCTGCTGGATCAGGTAGTAGGACATCGAGCGCTCCAGCGAATCACCGCGCACGACGAGCGTGACGCTGCGGGCGTGCCGGGCGAAGAAGGCGGCCGCCTGGCCGGCGGAGTTGGCCCCGCCCACGATGTAGACGTCGGTGCCGGCACACGCCGGCGCCTCCGTGGCTGCCGAGCCGTAGTAGACCCCCCGCCCGGTGAGGTCGGCCACGCCGGGTGCCACCAGCGGCCGGTAGGCCACCCCGGTGGCCAGGATGACCGCGTGCGCGGACAGCTCGCCGCCGTCGCCGAAGCGCACCACGCGGGCCGACCCGCGCGCCTCCAGCCCCACCACGTCACGGGCGGTCAGCACCTCGGCGCCGAACTTGCCGGCCTGCCGGCGAGCCCGCTCGGTCAGCTGCGCCCCGGACACCCCGTCGGGGAAGCCCAGGTAGTTTTCGATCCGGGAGCTCTGGCCGGCCTGCCCGCCGGTGGCGCGCTTCTCGACGAGCACGGTCCGCAGGCCCTCGGAGGCGCCGTAGACCGCCGCGCCCAGCCCGGCCGGCCCGCCGCCGACGATGACCAGGTCGTAGAAGTCGCGCACCGGCGCCGTGGACAGCCCGACCGCAGCCGCCACCTGCGACGTGGTCGGCGCGGCGAGTGCCCGGCCGTCGGGCGTCACCACCAGCGGGATCGACTCCGGCCCCTCCCCCGCGGCCTCGAGCAGCCGCCGGCCCTCCGGCTCGTCGGCAGCGAACCACCGGTAGGGCACGAGGTTGCGGGCGAGGAAGTCACGCACCTTGTAGGACGGGGCGCTCCACCGGTGCCCGACGACCTTGATCTCCTCGACGTCGCGCTCGCCGACCGCCAGCCAGGTCTCCAGCAGCGCGTCGACCACCGGGTA
>Ga0137365_10002728_pt1 | contig 14019 bp, 8 predicted proteins | sample SagtaG_9_FD_104799 | JGI IMG/M metagenome (GOLD analysis project Ga0137365, IMG submission 104799) | Vadose zone soil microbial communities from Sagehorn Ranch, Mendocino, California, USA - Sage1_L_40_16 metaG | ecosystem: Environmental > Terrestrial > Soil > Vadose zone | place: USA: California...
CACTCCACCATTCCGCCGGCCGGCCACCGCCCCATCCTCCCGCAGCCGGCCGCGGCCGACCCCGGCGGTACGCTCCGGCCGTGACCGATCCGTCCACCCGCCGCCACCCGAAGCCGCGCAGCACCGACGTCACCGAGGGAATGGAGCGCGCGCCGGCCCGCGCCATGCTGCGCGCGGTCGGCATGACCGACGCGGACTGGGAGAAGCCGCAGATCGCGGTGGCCTCGTCCTGGAACGAGGTGACCCCGTGCAACCTGCCGCTGGACCGGCTCGCCGCGCGGGCCAAGGACGGGGTGCGGGCGGCCGGCGGGTTCCCGCTGGAGTTCACCACGATCGCGGTGTCCGACGGCATCTCGATGGGACACGAGGGGATGCGGGCGTCGCTGGTCTCCCGCGAGGTGATCGCCGACTCGGTCGAGCTGATGGTGCACGCCGAGCGGTTCGACGGCGTGGTCGCGCTGGCCGGCTGCGACAAGTCGCTGCCCGGCATGCTGATGGCCGCTGCCCGGCTGGACCTGGCCGCGGTCTTCCTGTACGGCGGGACGATCCTGCCCGGCCGGGTGGGCGACCGGGACGTGACCATCCAGGACGCGTTCGAGGCGGTCGGCGCCTGCGCGCTGGGCCGGATGACCCGCGCCGAGCTGGACGACATCGAGCGGCACGCCTGCCCCACCGAGGGCTCCTGCGGCGGGATGTTCACCGCGAACACGATGTCGGCCGCCGCCGAGGCGCTGGGCATGGCGCTGCCCGGCAGCGCGTCCCGGCCGGCGGTGGACGCCCGCCGCGAGCAGTTCGCGGTCCGCTCCGGCGAGGCGGTCATCGCGCTGCTGGACGCCGGCATCGGGTCCCGGCAGATCCTGTCCCGCAAGGCGTTCGAGAACGCGGTCGCGGTCGTGATGGCGCTTGGCGGGTCCACCAACGCGGTGCTGCACCTGCTCGCGATCGCGCACGAGGCCCGGGTCGAGCTGACCCTGGACGACTTCAACCGGGTCGGCGACCGCACCCCGCACCTGGCCGACGTCAAGCCGTTCGGCCGGTACGTGATGAACGACATCGACCGGATCGGCGGCGTCCCGGTGGTGATGAAGGCGCTGCTGGACGCCGGCCTGCTGCACGGCGACGCGCTCACCGTGACCGGCCGCACGGTCGCGGAGAACCTGGCCGGCATCGCCCCGCCGGACCCGGACGGCAAGATCATCCACGCGCTGGCCGACCCGATCCACCGCACCGGCGGGCTGACCATCCTGCGCGGCTCGCTGGCGCCGGAGGGCGCGGTGGTGAAGAGCGCCGCGTTCGACGGCGCGACGATGGAGGGCCGGGCCCGGGTCTTCGACGACGAGAAGGACGCGATGGCCGCGGTGACCGCCGGCCGGGTCAGGCCCGGCGACGCGGTGGTGATCCGGTACGAGGGCCCCGCCGGCGGCCCGGGCATGCGGGAGATGCTCGCCGTCACCGGCGCGATCAAGGGTGCCGGGCTGGGCGACGACGTGCTGCTGCTCACCGACGGCCGGTTCTCCGGCGCCACCCACGGCCCGTGCATCGGCCACGTCGCGCCGGAGGCCGCGCACGGCGGGCCGATCGCGCTGGTCGCCGACGGCGACCGGATCCGGCTGGACATGGCCGCCCGCCGGCTGGACCTGCTGGTCGACGACGCCGAGCTGGACCGCAGGAGGGCCGGCTGGAAGCCGCAGCCGGCCCGGTACGAGACCGGCGCGCTGGCCAAGTACGCCCGGCTGGTCGGCTCGGCCGCGTACGGCGCGGTCTGCGACTGACGTACCCGGCTGGCCGGAGGCCAGCGGACGGTGCGGCTACCTCCTGCCGGTGGTCCTCCCCGAGTTGACGGTCACGGTCCGCAACCCCTACCGTTCCCTCGTGCGATGCTTCGCGATCCTGGTACTCCCCTAGCGCGTCGACCTCACGGCTCGACGCGCCGCCCCTCCGTGCTTCCCTGGCACGAGGGGTTTTTTGTTGGCCGCCCAACCCGTTCCCACCGACCCGAAGGTCAGCGATGACAGACAGCACGCCCCGGCCCGGCGTTCCGGCGACCGGGGCACAGGCAATGGTCCGGTCCCTCGAGGCGGTCGGCGTCGAGGTGGTCTTCGGCATCCCGGGCGGCGCGATCCTGCCCGCCTACGACCCGCTGTTCGACTCGACCTCGCTGCGCCACGTACTGGTCCGGCACGAGCAGGGGGCCGGGCACGCGGCCGAGGGGTACGCCCAGGCCACCGGGCGGGTCGGGGTCTGCATGGCCACCTCCGGCCCGGGCGCCACCAACCTGGTCACCCCGATCGCCGACGCGTACATGGACTCGGTGCCGATCGTGGCGATCACCGGCCAGGTGCCAAAGCAGTCGATCGGCACCGACGCCTTCCAGGAGGCGGACATCTGCGGCATCACGCTGCCGATCACCAAGCACAACTACCTGGTCCAGTCGCCCGACGACATTCCCAGGGTGATCGCCGAGGCGTTCCACATCGCCGCCACCGGGCGGCCGGGCCCGGTCCTGGTCGACCTGCCGAAGGACGTGCTGCAGGCCCGCACCACGTTCAGCTGGCCGCCGGTGATGGACCTGCCCGGATACCGGCCGGTGCTCAAGCCGCACGGCAAGCAGATCCGGGAGGCGGCCCGGCTGATGGCCGAGGCGAAGCGCCCGGTGCTCTACGTCGGCGGCGGCGTGCTCAAGGCGCGTGCCAGCGCCGAGCTGCGGGTGCTCGCCGAGCTCACCGGCCTCCCGCTGGTCACCACGCTGATGGCGCGGGGCGCGTTCCCGGACAGCCACCGGCTGCACCTGGGCATGCCCGGCATGCACGGCACGGTGGCCGCGGTGACCGCGCTGCAGAAGGCCGACCTCATCGTCGCGCTGGGCGCCCGGTTCGACGACCGGGTCACCGGGAAGCTGGCCACCTTCGCGCCGGAGGCCGCGGTCATCCACGCCGACATCGACCCGGCCGAGATCTCCAAGAACCGCACCGCGGACGTGCCGATCGTCGGCGACTGCCGCGAGGTGATCATGCAGTTGGTCGGCGGGGTCAAGGCCGAGTACGACGCCGGGCACCGGGCCGACATCTCGGCCTGGTGGCGGCAGATCGACGGGTGGCGGACGACCTACCCGCTGGGCTACGAGGAGCCGGCCGACGGCACCCTGGCCCCGCAGTACGTGCTCGAGCGGCTCGGCGCCATCGCCGGCCCGGGCGCGCTGTACGTCGCCGGGGTGGGCCAGCACCAGATGTGGGCGGCCCAGTTCATCTCCTACGAGAAGCCGTACACCTGGCTCAACTCCGGTGGCCTCGGGACCATGGGGTACGCGGTGCCCGCCGCGATGGGCGCCAAGATGGGCAGGCCGGAGGCCGTCGTCTGGGCAGTGGACGGAGACGGGTGCTTCCAGATGACCAACCAGGAGCTGGCCACCTGTGCCCTGGAGCACATCCCGATCAAGGTCGCCGTGATCAACAACGGCAACCTGGGCATGGTCCGGCAGTGGCAGAACCTGTTCTACGGCGAGCGCTACTCGCAGACCGACCTGGGCACGCTCAAGCACCGGATCCCCGACTTCGTCAAGCTGGCCGAGGCGTTCGGCTGCGTCGGGCTGCGCTGCGAGTCCAAACAGGACGTCGACTCGACGATCGAGAAGGCGATGACGGTGGCCGACGCGCCGGTGGTGGTCGACTTCGTGGTCGGGCAGGACGCCCAGGTGTGGCCGATGGTGCCGGCCGGGACCAGCAACGACGAGATCCAGGCGGCCCGCGGCGTCCGCCCGGTCTTCGACGAGGACGGAGTCTGATGTGAGCGAGCGCGAGGGCCCGCAGCGCGAGCGGGCCGGGGGTCCCCGGCGGAAGCGCGGAGCGTTTCCGTTGGGCCCAGCGACAGAGGCGGCCCGGCCGGCTTGCCGGCGGGGCCGGCGGAGGAGCGGGTGATGTCCCGGCACACCCTCTCTGTCCTCGTGGAGAACAAGCCGGGCGTGCTGGCCCGGGTGGCCGGGCTGTTCAGCCGGCGCGGCTTCAACATCGAGTCGCTCGCGGTCGGGCCGACCGAGCACCGCGAGGTGTCCCGGATGACGATCGTGGTGAACGTCGAGGACCTGCCGCTGGAGCAGGTCACCAAGCAGCTGAACAAGCTGGTGAACGTGATCAAGATCGTCGAGCTGGACCCGGCCCAGTCGGTGCAGCGGGAGCTGCTGCTGGTCAAGGTCCGGGCCGACGTGTCCACCCGCAGCGCGGTGCTGGAGACGGTGCAGCTGTTCCGGGCCAAGGTGGTCGACGTGAGCACCGAGTCGGTGACCATCGAGGCGACCGGCACCGCGGACAAGCTGGACGCGCTGCTGCGCATGCTGGACCCGTTCGGCGTGCGGGAGATGGTGCAGTCCGGGCTGGTCGCGGTCGGCCGCGGCCCGCGCTCGATCACCGGCACCGCGCTGCGCTCGATCGAGCGCACCGCCTGAGTTCCCGTCCAGAGAGGACAGACCCACCACCATGCCCGCTGAGATCTACTACGACGACGACGCCGACCTGTCCCTGCTGCAGGGCCGCACGGTGGCCGTGCTCGGCTACGGCAGCCAGGGCCACGCGCACGCGCTCTCGCTGCGCGACTCCGGAGCGGACGTCCGGGTCGGGCTCGCGGCCGGGTCCCGCAGCCGGCCGAAGGCCGAGGCGCAGGGGCTGCGGGTGCTGCCGCCCGAGGCGGCCTGCGAGGAGTCGGACCTGGTCATGATGCTGGTGCCGGACACCGTGCAGCGCCGGCTGTACGCCGAGGCGGTCGCCCCGAGCCTGGTACCGGGCGACGCGCTGTTCTTCGCGCACGGCTTCAACATCCGGTTCGGCCTGATCTCGCCGCCGGCCGGCGTGGACGTCGCGATGGTCGCCCCGAAGGGCCCCGGCCACCTGGTGCGCCGGCAGTTCGCCGACGGCAAGGGGGTGCCCTGCCTGGTCGCGGTCGAGCAGGACGCGTCCGGGCGGGCGCTGCCGCTGGCCCTGGCCTACGCCAAGGGGATCGGTGGCACCCGGGCCGGTGCGATCCGCACCACCTTCACCGAGGAGACCGAGACCGACCTGTTCGGCGAGCAGGCGGTGCTCTGCGGCGGGGTCACCGCCCTGGTCAGCGCCGGGTTCGACACCCTGGTCGAGGCCGGCTACCAGCCGGAGGTCGCCTACTTCGAGTGCCTGCACGAGCTCAAGCTCATCGTCGACCTGATGTACGAGGGTGGCATCGCCCGGATGCGGTACTCGGTCTCGGACACCGCCGAGTACGGCGACCTGACCCGCGGGCCGCGGGTCATCGACGAGCACGTGCGGGCCACCATGCGGCAGCTGCTCGCCGAGGTGCGGGACGGCAGCTTCGCCCGGGAGTGGGTGGCCGAGGACGACGCCGGCCGGCCGGCCTTCACCGCCCTGCAGGACAAGGGCGCCGGCCACCCGATCGAGCAGGTCGGTGCCCGGCTGCGCGGCCTGATGTCCTGGGTGGACCGCCCGATCACCGAGACCGCCTGACCGACCGCGCACACCTCACCAATTGGGGGTGTGGAAGAAAGATCTCCGGGTAACTGACCGCAAGTGACGACCCTTGCGGAGGGGTTGCGGCTCGACGTCAACGCCCTCGACTACGCCATCCTCATCTTCTACTTCGCCGTGGTCGTGGCCATCGGGTTCATGGCCCGGCGGGCCGTCATCACCAGCGAGGACTTCTTCCTCTCTGGCCGGGCGCTGCCGGCCTGGATTACCGGGCTGGCGTTCATCTCGGCCAACCTGGGTGCCCTGGAGATCCTCGGCATGGCGGCCAACGGCGCCCAGTACGGCGTCTCGACCGTGCACTTCTACTGGATCGGCGCGGTCCCGGCCATGGTCTTCCTCGGCCTGGTGATGATGCCGTTCTACTACGGCTCCCGCGTGCACAGCGTGCCGGAGTACCTGCGCCGCCGTTACAACACGGCCACCTACCAGTTCAACGCCTGGACGTTCGCGCTGGCCACGGTGCTCATCGCCGGGGTCAACCTGTACGCGCTCGGGATCGTCATCGAGGCCCTGCTCGGCTGGCCGCTCTGGGTGGCGATCATCGTCTCGGCCGGCGTGGTGCTGGCCTACATCACGCTCGGTGGGCTGTCCGGCGCGATCTACAACGAGGTGCTGCAGTTCTTCGTCATCCTGGCCGGGCTGATCCCGATCGTCGTCGTCGGCCTGTCCAAGGTCGGCGGCTGGAGCGGCCTGAAGGCCAAGGTCGAGAGCGGTCCCGGCGGGCAGGCGCTGTTCAGCCAGTGGGGCGGCGTCGGCATCGGGCACCCGACCAACCCGCTGGGTAACTGGATCGGCATCGTCTTCGGTCTCGGGTTCGTGCTGTCGTTCGGCTACTGGACCACGAACTTCGCCGAGGTGCAGCGGGCGCTGGCCGCGAAGGACCTGTCCGCCGGGCAGCGCACCCCGCTCATCGGCGCCTACCCGAAGATCTTCATCCCAGCCCTGACGATCATCCCGGGTCTGCTCGCGCTGGTCCTCGTCCCGAACCTGGGCAAGGGCAACGGCCCGAAGTACAACGACGCGATCCCGCAGCTGATGGCTCAGCTGCTGCCGAACGGCGTGCTCGGAATCGCGCTGACCGGCCTGCTGGCCGCGTTCATGGCAGGCATGGCGGCGAACATCAGCGCGTTCAACACGGTCGTCACCTACGACATCTGGCGACCATTCGTGGTGCGGAACCGGTCCGACCACTACTACCTGAACGTCGGCCGCGTCATCACCGTGGTCGGGATCGTGATCGGCATCGGGACGGCGTTCATCGCGTCGCAGTACGAGAACATCATGAACTACATTCAGCTGCTGTTCTCGCTGTTCAACGCGCCGCTGTTCGCCACGTTCATCATCGGCATGGTGTGGAAGCGGACCACGTCCTGGGGCGGCTTCTGGGGCCTGCTCGCCGGCACCGTCGGCGCGATGGTCGCGCACCTCGCTTTCGTCGGCCTCACCATCAGCGGCCACCAGTACTTCGCCCCGTGGGGGCCCAACGTCCAGTCGGTCCAGTCGCAGAACTTCATGGGCGCCATCGTGGCGTTCGTCGCCGACGCGGTGGTCACCGTCGCGGTGTCGCTGGCCACCCGGCCGAAACCGGAAGCGGAGATCGCCGGCCTGGTCGCCGGCGTGCCGGATCCCAACGCCCCGCCACCCGGACTGCGGCCGCCCTGGTGGCAGTCGCCGAGGCTGCTCGGCGCCGGTGCGCTCGGTCTCGTCCTCGTCCTCAGCCTCATCTTCGCGTAGGGAGGCGCATCGTGACCGACGCCGGACACCGCACCGCGGACGACGAGTCCCGCAACCCGGAGCGCGCCACCGTGCCCCGGCTGTTCGACCTGCGCACGATCATCGGCAGCATGTTCACCCTCTACGGGCTGGTGCTCACCATCACCGGCCTGGTGGACAAGGCGTCCGACCTGACCAAGTCGCACGGCATCCGGATCAACCTGTGGCTCGGCCTGGCGATGCTCGCCCTCGGCCTGCTCTTCCTGCTCTGGGTCCGGCTCCGCCCGCTCCGGCTGGACAAGCCCTCCGCCGCCGCCGCGGCCGACCAGACCGGGGATCCATCGGCTCCCCCAGATCGGTCGGACACCATTTGACACACTGGCGGCTATGCCGCAGCCGGTCGTCCTGGTCACCGAAGAGCTTGCCCCGTCGGCGCTGGACGCGCTCGGGTCCGACTTCGACGTCCGGCAGGTGGACGGCACCGACCGGGCCGCGCTGCTGGCCGGGCTGGCCGACGCGGACGCGGTGGTGGTGCGCAGCGCGACCCACCTGGACGCGGGCGCGCTGGCCGCGGCGGCCAACCTGAAGGTGGTGGCCCGGGCCGGGATCGGGCTGGACAACGTCGACGTGGCCGCGGCCACCACCAGGGGCGTGATGGTGGTCAACGCGCCGACGTCGAACATCGTCAGCGCCGCCGAGCACGCGGTGGCGCTGCTGCTCGCGGTCGCCCGGAACGTGGCTGCGGCGGACGCGGCGCTGAAGGCGGGGCAGTGGAAGCGGTCCGCGTTCACCGGGGTGGAGATCGCCGAGAAGACCGTCGGGGTGGTCGGGCTCGGCCGGATCGGGCAGCTGTTCGCGCAGCGGATGGCCGCCTTCGGCACCCGGATGGTGGCCTACGACCCGTACGTGCTGCCGGCCAGGGCCGCGCAGGTCGGGGTCGAGCTGATGGGCCTGGAGCGGCTGCTCGCGGAGAGCGACTTCATCTCGGTCCACCTGCGCAGGACACCGGAGACGGTGGGCCTGATCGGCGCGAAGGAGCTGGCCCTGACCAAGCCCGGGGTGATCGTGGTGAACGCCGCCCGCGGCGGGCTGGTGGACGAGCAGGCGCTGGCCGAGGCGATCAGGTCCGGGCAGGTCGCCGGCGCCGGCATCGACGTGTTCGCCCGCGAGCCGTGCACCGACAGCCCGCTGTTCGCGCTGCCGGGCGTCGTGGTCACGCCGCACCTGGGCGCGTCCACGGTGGAAGCCCAGGACAAGGCGGGCCTGGCGGTGGCCCGCTCGGTGCGGCTGGCCCTGCAGGGCGAGTTCGTGCCCGACGCGGTCAACGTGCAGGCCGGGGGAGTGGTGGCCGAGGACGTGCGGCCGGGGCTGCCGCTGGCCGAGAAGCTCGGCCGGGTGTTCACCGCGCTGGCCGGCGAGGTAGCCCAGTCTCTGGTGGTGGAGGTGCGCGGTGAGATCGCCGCGCACGACGTCAGCGTGCTGCAGCTCGCCGCGCTGAAGGGGGTGTTCTGCGACGTCGTCGAGGAGCAGGTGACGTTCGTGAACGCGCCGCTGCTGGCCAAGGAGCGCGGCGTCGAGGTGGGCCTGGCCACGTTCACGGAGAGCGAGGACTACCGCAACCTGGTGACCGTGCGCGGTGTGCTGGCCGGCGGCGAGCGGGTCAGCGTGTCCGGCACGCTCACCGGCCACCGGCAGGTGGAGAAGCTGGTCGAGGTGGACGGCTTCGACGTCGACCTGCGGCTGGAGGAGCACCTGGTCTTCCTGCGGTACCGGGACCGCCCCGGCGTGGTCGGCGTGGTCGGCGACCGGCTGGGCGCCGCGGGGGTGAACATCGCCGGCGCCCAGGTCAGCCGGAACCGGCGCGGCGGCGAGGCGCTGATGGCGCTGGCGGTGGACAGCGCGGTGCCGCCCGAGGTGCTGGCGGCGATCCGGGATGTCATCGGTGCGACCGCGGCGCGCAGCGCAGACCTGGACGGAGAGTAACTGCCCGGGCCAGACGGGTAGTCCGACGCATCACGGTCTCGACGCGGCTCGGGGAAATCGTCCGGTCCGGCTTCGCCGTGTCGGTACGACCCGTTATCGTTCGCGCCGCGGCAGGAGACCGGCGTCTCGCGGTGTAGCGGACGCGACCGGCGCGTGGGGTGCTGGCACGGTCAGGGAGAGCCTGCGCACGAGGGTGACTGTGAGTCGTTCCTATCTGCGAGGGCTGGCGCGCCGCAGGGCGGTGCCGCTGGTGGCCGTCGCGGCGCTGGTCGGTGGCGTCCTCGTCACGTCGTGGGTCGGGGGATCCGCCGGCGCGGCGCCGAAGCGCACGCACGCGAAGCCGGTGACGGCCAAGGTCAAGGGCGTCAAGGGGGCCGAGCGCACCGAGTACGCGCAGACCCTGAAGAAGCAGAGGGCAGCGGCCGGCGCGAGCCAGGACGCCAGGGCGGGCATCCCGGCGAAGGGCCCGGTCGCGGTCCTGCTCCAGCTGGACACCCTGGCCACCACGGACTCGTACCGGGCCGCGCTCGGCGCCGGGAAGGCGGCCGCCAAGGCGGCCGCCCGCACCCAGCTCGGCCGGGTCCGGACCGCCCAGCGCAGCGTCGAGAGTGGCGTCCGTGCCGTCGCGCCGCGCTCCCGCGTCCTGTACACCACGCACAGCGCGCTGGCCGCGGTCGCCGTGCAGACCGACCCGGCGTCGGTCGACGCGCTGCGGCGCCTGCCCGGCGTGCAGGCCGTCTACCCCATCGCCGCCAAGCACGTCAGCAACGCCGGCGCGGTCCCGCTGCAGGGCGGCCCGGCGGTCTGGCAGGCGCTCGGCGACCTCGGCCAGGACGTGACCGTCGGCGTCATCGACTCCGGCATCGACTACACCCACGCCGACTTCGGCGGCCCCGGCACGACCACGGCGTTCGACACGAACCCGCGGACCACCATCGACCCGTCGTTCTTCCCGACCGACAAGGTCATCGGCGGCTTCGACTTCGCCGGTGACGACTACAACGCCGACCCCGGCAGCGTCGACCCGGTGTACCCGTACCAGCCGGTCCCGCACCCCGACCCGAACCCGATCGACTGCCGGTACTCCGGCCCGGACAGCACCGTCGGGCACGGCACCCACGTCAGCGGCTCGTTGGCCGGCGAGGGGGTGGCCGCGGACGGCACCACGTTCACTGGGCCGTACGGCAGCGGTACCCCGTTCGACACGATGCGGATCGGACCGGGCATGGCGCCCAAGGCCTCCCTGTACGCGCTGCGGGTGTTCGGCTGCGCCGGCTCCAGCAACGTGGTCGGCCAGGCGCTGGAGTGGGCCATGGACCCGAACGGCGACGGCGACCCCAGCGACCGCCTGGACGTGGTCAACATGTCGCTCGGCTCGGACTTCGGCTCGCCGCAGGACGGCGACTCGGTGCTGTCCAACGCGGCCGCGCTGGCCGGCACGGTCGTGGTGGCCTCCATCGGCAACGGCGGCGACGTCTACGACGTCGGCGGCTCGCCGGGCAACGCGCAGCGGGTGCTCGCCGCGGCGGCCAGCGACGACGGTTTCGCGGTGCTGGACGCGCTCCGGGTGAACTCGCCGGCCTCGATCGACGGCGACTACGGCGCCGAGCAGTCCGTGGCCTTCGACTGGGCCGGCGCCGGCGACACCACCGGGGTGCTGGCCGCCCCGCCGGGTGCGCTGGACCCGACCGATCTCAGCGTCAACGACAAGGACGGCTGCGACCCGTTCCCGGCCGGGACGTTCACCGGCAAGGTCGCCTGGCTGGAGTGGACGGACAACGACGCCGTCCGGCGCTGCGGCTCGGTGGGCCGCTCGGCCAACGCCAGGGCGGCCGGTGCGATCGGCGCGGTCTTCGCCGACGACTCCGAGACGTTCTCCGCCGGCATCACCGGCGACGCGCAGATCCCCGTCGTGATGGTGATCAAGAGCGCCGGCGACACGATCCGCCCGCACCTGGCCGAGAGCGTCTCGGTCACCCTGTCCACCGTCGGCAACGTGCTGCACAACACGATCAGGCAGAATCTGCCGCAGCTCGCCGACACGCTGGCCAGCTTCAGCTCCCGCGGCACGCACGGGAACGGCAACGTCAAGCCGGATGTCGCGGCGGTCGGCGCGGCGGTGTTCTCGGTCGACGCCGGCAGCGGCAACCAGGGCAAGACGCTGTCCGGCACCTCGATGGCCAGCCCCATGACGGCCGGCCTCGCCGCGCTGGTCCGGTCCAGGCACCCGGACTGGACGCCGGAGGAGGTCAAGGCCGACATCATGAACACGGCCGGCCAGGACGTGACCACCGAGCCGAACCATGGCGGCGACAGGTACGCACCGAACCGGGTCGGCGCCGGCCGGATCCAGGCGCCGCAGGCGCTGGCCAACCAGGTGCTCGCGTACGTGCTGGACGACAAGGGCGCGGTCAGCGTGTCGTTCGGGCCGGTCGCGGTCACCCAGGCGACCCAGCTCAGCAAGACCGTGCGGGTGGTGAACAAGGGCGTCACCGGGGCGACCTACGCGCTGGCGTACCAGCCGGTGACGGCGGTGCCGGGCGTGTCCTACGTCCTGTCCACCGACACGGTCAGCCTGGCCCCGCGGGAAGCCAAGACGTTCACCGTCACCCTGAAGGTGGACGACCCGACCGCGCTGACCAAGACGGTCGACCCCACGGTCGTCTCGGTGGCCCAGGGCGACGTGGAGCGGCAGTTCCTGGCCGACGCCAGCGGCCGGGTGGTGCTGTCCTCGACCGGGCGCCCGTCGCTGCGGGTGCCGGTCTACTCCGCGCCGCGGCCGGCCTCGGCGATGACCACGCCGGCCGAGCTGCACTTGCCGGCCGGCGGGTTCTCGACCGGCGACCTGCCGCTGCTCGGCCACGGCGTCGACCAGGGCGACGACCCGGCGCACGTGATCTCCGTCGTCAGCGGGTACGCGCTGGAGGCCACCAGCGGGCGGCTCCCGGCGTGCACCGCGAGCGTGGTGGAGCACTGCATCGGCGTGCCGGACGACCGGGGCGTCGACCTGAAGTACGTCGGGGTCACCACGAACGGGCCGGCGGTGCAGGCGGGCGGCGGTGACCCGATCGCCGACCCGGACGCGTTCACGTTCTTCGGGGTGAGCGCCTGGGGCACCGCGCGTACCCCGACTGGGCTCACCGGCTACACCGTCTACATCGACGCCGACCGGAACGGGGTGCCCGACGAGGCGCTCATCGCCACCAGGTTCGTCGACACCGACATCATGGTGACGGTGCTGGTGGACCTGGCGTCCGGTGAGTTCCTGGCCGACTCCGACGGCAACAACGCCTGGTTCCTGAACGGGCTGCCCGGCGCGGTCGACACCGACATCTTCGACAGCGACAGCCTGTCGCTGCCGGTGGCGACGGAGGCGATCGCGGCCACCTCGCTCGACCCGGCCCACCCGCGGATCAGGCTGGGTCACTCCCGGATCAACTACGGGGTGGCCGCCAGCAGCGCATACCACAACCAGCCGCTGGACCTGGTCGGGCTCACCGCCGCAGGAAAGCCGACGCTCACCGTCGACGTGGTCCGTCCGGCGCTGACCGTGGGCGACGGCGTGTCGGCGGACGAGTACCTGGCCGACCTGCCGGGGCTGCCGCTGTCGGTCCGCAAGGACGTGCCGGCGTTCGGCTTCGACAAGCCGCTGGGGCTGCTGATCCTGCACCACCACAACACCGACGGGGTGCGGGCGCAGGTGGTCCGGGTGAAGCAGCCGTCGGCGCCGCGGCTGGCGCTCAGCACCACGCACGCGCTGGTCGGCCACCCGGTCCTGGCCGTGGTCCGCATCCCGGCCTCGGCCGGGCCGCTGCCGACCGGGACGGTGACGCTCAGGTACGGCAGCGCGGGTGTGGTGCTGGCCAGGGCACGCACCAACAACGGGTACTTCGCGGTGAACCTCCGGCTGCGTCACGGGGTGTACGTGCTCTACGCGGACTACTCGGGTGACAACTACTACCTGCCGCACCGGTCGAACCTGATGGTGCTCCAGGTGAGCTGACACAGCGCGACTGAGCGCGACGGACCCCCGCGGCGGCCGGCCGCGGGGGTTCGCGCGTTCGGGTGACGATACGAGCGGTAGCCTTCCGGCTCATGAAGCTCGCGGTGGTACCCGGTGACGGAATCGGGCCCGAGGTCGTCGGGGAGGGCCTGAAGGTGCTCCGCGAGGTCGTTCCAGACGTCGAGACGACCATGTACGACCTGGGCGCGGCCCGCTGGCACCGGACCGGCGAGCTGGTACCGGACTCGGTCATCGCCGAGTTCCGCGGGCACGACGCAATCCTGCTCGGCGCGGTCGGCGACCCCAGCGTGCCGCCCGGGGTGCTGGAACGCGGACTGCTGCTGCGGCTGCGGTTCGAGCTCGACCACCACGTCAACCTGCGGCCGGTCCGGCTCTTCCCCGGCGTCCGCTCGCCGCTGCACGGCGACCCCAGCATCGACATGATCGTGGTCCGGGAGGGCACCGAGGGGCCGTACTCCGGGGTCGGCGGGATCCTGCGCAAGGACACCCCGCAGGAGGTCGCCACCGAGGTCAGCCTCAACACCGCGTTCGGCGTGGAGCGGGTGATCCGGGACGCGTTCCGGCGGGCCGAGGCCCGCCCCCGGCAGCACCTCACCCTGGTCCACAAGACCAACGTCCTCGGCCACGCCGGCTCGCTGTGGTCCCGGACGGTGGAGGAGGTGGCCCGGGAGCACCCGATGGTCACGGTCGCCTACCAGCACGTCGACGCGACCGCGATGTTCTTCGTGACCGACCCGGGCCGTTTCGACGTGGTGGTCACCGACAACCTGTTCGGCGACATCCTCACCGACCTGG
>Ga0137365_10002744_pt1 | contig 13986 bp, 15 predicted proteins | sample SagtaG_9_FD_104799 | JGI IMG/M metagenome (GOLD analysis project Ga0137365, IMG submission 104799) | Vadose zone soil microbial communities from Sagehorn Ranch, Mendocino, California, USA - Sage1_L_40_16 metaG | ecosystem: Environmental > Terrestrial > Soil > Vadose zone | place: USA...
CAGCATTGAAGCCGTTGTGCGCTGCAATCGTAATCGTAGCTGTACCCGAGCCTCCGGTCTGGAAATTGATCGCTCCGCTGTGAGATATTTGGAAGTCAGGACTCGCAGCTATGCTTAGAGAGACTGATGCACTATGGATGGAGTATCCACTGTCCCCATCAATTGAGATAGTGTAGGTTCCGGGGGAACCTGAGCAGGACAGAGTCGAAGTGTCCGATCCGCCCGTCGCTAGGCTCTTCGAAGAGAGAGAGCATGTGATGCTCGATGAGGATGGAGCGGCAGTGAGTTTGACCGTTGCCGAGAAACTGTTCGAACGCGTGAGAGTTATGGTAGACGTTCCAGTCGCACTTCCAGAAATATTGACGGTGGTCGGATTGGCACTCAAGCTAAAATCTGGCAGATTAGCATTGCTCCAGATGTTGTTGTCAACCATGCCAAGTGCGAATTTTATGAGAGAACTGCCCGCGATGGTAGTGGAAGCGAACGAGAATGAGATTTCAATGAACACACCAGATGCCTGGTCAAATGCAAAGCCGGAAGAAGAAGAGAGACTGTACCCTTGACCAGAGATGGATGATGAGAAGTTAAGGAAGTTTACTGATCTAGGCGTGCTCAGGACTATCTCGGTCCTCGTCGAGTTGAATATTGGTGCTGACGGAGAATTCCAAATGTGATCGGTGACGAGGAGCTGTCCTGCAAGGACAAAATAGTCGCCTGGAGGACCTTGCCCCAGATCGGTAATGTTGGAATATCCCGTGTCGACGTCGAGGCTCACTCCTTGGTGCGAGCCTGTTCCATTCTTGTAGACAGTTATCAGTTGGAGAGTAACCATTGGTCCGGATACTGCGATGACTTGAAGCGCTGCATATTGCGTGTCGTTGAGGCCTCCGCTTCCCATCGATTGACAAAGAGAGGGGTCACTAGATTGGCATGTATCATAGAGAATCATGTACTGCGCCAAATTTCCCGGCATAACAGCCGGCACGTATGACGTAGTCGCGTGTGCAGAGAGGATCGAAGGAGAAAGAACCAGGCCGACAAGGATGAAACAAAAGAAAATAGAAAATCGAACACTGCTAGGCATGAGATTCGAAGAAGTAACAGAAAGCCCCATATTTAGGCAGTACGGAAATGCCTGCTTCGGAAGAGGCTTTCCGTCGGAATCTCCGGGTTGACTTATCTATATTTGACGTATAGAGTAGGAGACTCTCGAACTTCCACGCAGAAGTGAAGAGGCTTCAGTGGATACTTTCTAGCTGTCGGGTTGGTCTAGTTCTGCTTCTTCGGCTTCCTCTTCGAGCATTGAGAAGACATCGTCTACTATCTCGAAGAGCAATCGTGTTTCTTCATAGTCTTCTGGCAGAGCGGCGGGGTTAACTTCGACCCGTCCATCTTTGTTTAGTATGAATCTGGTCTTGAGTGTTGATTCTGCGAGCTTCTTGTTAGCTCTCTCCCACCAAGTTTCGGATTTCTCAGCTGCCTTCAACGGGTAAACACTTCACTGAGGTCCCGGTTGATTGACGGTAAGAAAAAGGTTTGGCGATGGCTCAACAGATCAAGGCTTTGGCTTTATGAGCCCGCATAGCTCTCAATTCTTGCCTCCAGTCCCTTTTTGATTGTAGGCCATTCCTCGGATATTATCGAGTAGAGCACCGTATCACGGATGGAACCATCAGGTCTGATCCCGTGATTCCGCAGCCTTCCTTCAAACTTGGCCCCAAGCTTCAATATCTCCCGCTGTGAGTGGACGTTCTTCACATCGGTTCCCAGCTGCACGCGAATCGCGCCCCAGTCCTCGACGGCGTGCTTTAACAGAAGATACTTGCATTCCGGGTTCACCACAGTGCCCTGAACATCAGACGAGTACCAGGTGGAACCTATCTCAGCGATCTTGCGCTTGGGAGCGACCTCCAGAAAGAATGTACTACCGACAATTCTATTCCTCGCTCTAAGAAAGACAGTGAACCCGTACTCCGCCTTCCTCTCCTCTCCACTCAACATCTCCGCTATCCGTCGATCAACGTCCTCCCTCGAACGTAACGCTTCAAGCATCCATCCCCAGTCCATTCCCCGGGCAACATCCCACAGAGCGGCCGCATGATTTGCGCGAAGAGGCTCCAGCCTCACGAATCTTCCATCAAGAGCGGTCGGCCCGAGATCACTGGTACTCAAGAGAACCAGACTCGACCAGTCCAAAGAGAGCTAGAATCAAGCAGACGCTGTGCGCATCAGGTGGAGGTGGCCGTTGGTGGGCTCTCTGCTATGATCTCGTGAAGCTCAAGCTTGTTGGGACTGGTGAATGCTTCTTTTGGTGGTGGGTTGGCGTGCGCTTCGATGTGCGCCTGGCTTGCAGTCCAGCGTTGGAAATCCTCCTTCGATCTCCAATATGTCATCACAACATATTGGTTTCCTCTCACGGGTGGCATGACCTCTGTTCTGACAAAACCGGGAAACTAGGCGACCGTCCATTTTCTCTGTTTCCATTGGCGCTCACAGTCCTCTTCCCAGCCCTTTGCAACCGACATCATGTTCGAGACGACCAAGACCATGACGCGAGGTTGCGATAAGTTCCTATTTTAGCTGTGCGAGTTTAGGTCTCTCTCCATCGGGCTTCTTGCCCTTTGAACCAGTGTACTCTTTTCGTCAGCCCCTCGTAAACTAGCCCATCAATCAAGTCCGTAAGCTTGAGACGGGTTCGGGAGTGATAGACCCTCCCAGAGTCAATAGCTAGCGGAGAGGCTTAAGCGTAGGCCGTCTAGCAAAATCCGCATGACAGCCGCTGCACCAGTCAAAGGTTATGGGAAATATGGGTGGGCTATCCTCTTCCTCTTTTGGGCGCTCCATCTAGTCCTGTCCGCCCGTGACTTTCTGCCCAATCTGCAGGATCTATGTCTCGCATGCGCTTCAGGCGCGCAAACACCGATACAGGCCGTAACCAGTATGACTTGGAGCCAGCTGGTGTCCTCGAATCCCAAGTTGGCCAGTTTCCTAGCTTCCACGCTAGTCGATGACGGTATTTCCGGCGTTGGTCTCGCGGTCTTCGGAATGGTCGTTTCCCTGACAGGTTACAGGAAGGGCGAAAAATGGGCGTGGTATATTTCGTGGTCCATGCCGATCGGCATACTAGCTGCCCAGCTCAACGTGTACGCGCTCACCGGGTCCATCATGGTGATCTATCTCGCAGCGGCGTTCACCATCGTGTCGCTTCTGGCACTCCTTCTTCCTTACAGACAGTTCTTCCCCAAAAAGCCCCTTCGCTAGTTGCGATTTCGACTCCGTCTTTGGACGAGTCGGCCGTAGAGGTTAGTGGTGCGTCGAACGAAGAACGTCAGACCCCACAGCACATACCTGAGGCTTGTGTTGCCTATCATGATGTCCCAGAACTGAGGGAGAATTGATACGAAGAAGATTGCTGCGACAACTATCTCAAGGTTCCTCATCAACCTGTATTTCCTGATCAGATCAGGCGCGACCAGCTTTTTCTCCTCGATTGTCAGGACATGAGTGAAAGCTCCCAGGATTGCCCAGATCGCACCTAGGTCGAGAGCGTAGGTGGCGGATGCGTCAATCTGCGGAAGGGTCGGGGACCCCACGGGGGTAAAGCCGAACGATATCTGATTGAACAGGTAGGGTTCTATAGCGACGAGGAAGAGCATTATGGTGTTGAGTGCGCGGGTCCTAGTTGTCTCAACGGGTAGGACTGACATGATTTCTGTGTAGCGGAACCAGACGAAGATCAGGATGAGAAAGCTGAAGCCAAAGGTTGCAATGCTCCCGAACAGAGCCGCTGTGTCAGCAGGTTTACTCGTGATCAGGTTGAGCGCACCGATCGATAAGGCGAGGCCGAAGATTAGGTCGGAGAGAGACTGGATGCGGGGCCGAGGACGCTGAATCGTGTCCTCAGGTCTACCCTTAATCTCGGACACTTTTTTCTAACTTCCCACGAAGCCAGTCGATCTCGAACTGGTCGTCCGGAGCCGCCTCGATCCCTGCCTCGATTAGTGTAGATTGAGCGCGTTGCAATTGGATGAGGGACCCGTCCCTGTTCCCTCGAACGAACTCGATAGCAGATCGGTAGAGATGCATCATCGCAATGCCGTACGCATCACTCGCTGATCCAAGGCTCTCTGATTCAGCGAAGTAGCGTTCTGCTGCCTCGACATTTCCTCGGTAGATCTCCACAAGGCCAAGATTTTGCAGTTCCGCCCTCACCATCCCTAGGTCGCCGATCTTCCGATTAAGATCAAGGCTCTGCGCAAACAAGGCCGCTGCTTGATCATATTCACCTTCATCCGTGTTGCCGGGGCATGAAGGAACAACGGCGCCTGTCCCATCGCCGGTTCCAAGCTTCGTGCGAACTCTCGAGATTTGATAGCCAAGGTGAGGGATTGCGTGTAGTCGCCATCCTCGAATGCTACTCTGCTCATTGCAAGGTATGCAAGTGTCAACGCTTCTCGATCATTTACCACGAGTGCTGCGTCCAGCGCCGCCTGACTCATTCGACGTGACTCCTCAATTTTTCCCTGCTTGAAAGCCAAGAGAGCGTCACCATAGAGTGAAAGTGATCTGGCCCGTGATGGCTTCTTGTCGCGCGCGTCTAGCACGGCAGCTAGAAACGCGCGTCCGCCGCTGAGGTCACGCGCCACTATCCAGAGACGCCAAATATTAGAAGCGATCTCAATCGCAGCTTCTTCATATCCATTCTTCAATAAGAAACGTACTGCGTTGACGTAGGATTCTCGTTCCTTGACCGCTTGGTCAACCCACTGGCTCGAGGCCTGGCCATTGATTATCGGAGTGCCTTGAGAGGAAGGGAACGCCCAGTGTGCCTCGCAGGAAAGTGCGAGAAATTGTCTAGCCTCTTCGCTGGTCATTTCCTGAGGCATCAGAATCTCCTGATTCTCATCAAAGCCATAGTCTATCTTAGACTTCCGTCATACAGAAAGACTGTCGACGCGGGTCGAAAATTGTGTCCTTAGGACCCCGTCAAGCTTGTCTGCCCATTGTCTCATGTATGTTTTCTCCAGCCTCTGCACCATTCCCTCCTCGACATACCTTGCCAGGCTTCTCTGTTGGAACTTTACGTGCAAGACCTCGTGGATTAGAGTAGAGATCGCCGCGGTTGCTATTTCTCCGATAAGCTTTCTCTGAGCAAGTGACGGCTGATTAAGTGTACTCCTGAACACGTCTGTTCCCTCCTTCCGAATACGATCCTTGCTGATCCTGAGCGGGTAGAGGCTGATCTGGGCGAGAGTATGACTATAGCTCCCGTAAAGCATTCTGGAGGGTTGTCGTCTCAACTGTTTTGCGGGAAAGATCATCACACGGAGATCAATTGATCGGTCTGACCGAATACCTTCCGCGGAAACTAGCGCACTCAATAATTCTCTGATATCGCTGGATAGGATCAGTTTCAGGATGAAATTGGCGTAGGCGTGAAAGAATTCTTTCTCATAACGGGGAAATTTCGCCAAGACATAATCCGGAGGCTTCGCTAGCCGCGCTCTTATTCGGATCTGAGAAACAGAACTCATACCCTTCTCTCACTGTCCAAAAGGGGTCTTTGAAATATCTAGTCTTGGTCGTTTTGATTGCGAGCGATTAGCCAGTTATTCTTCCTGTGCAATCTTTCTCACTCTCTGTTCAATCTCGTCCCTGATCCTGCGGACATCGTCTATCGGTCTGCCCTTCGGGTCGTCCAGGTGCCAGTCGACCAGCTTCTTCTGCATCGCCGCCAGCATCGACTTGGGACACGCTTCTTCGACAGAGCAGCCCATTGTGACCACGAGGCGCGCATGTCTGATCGTGTCAGCTGTCAGCATTCTTGGCGATCTCTTGGTGACATCTATTCCTCGTTCTCTCATCGCCTCAACCACGACGGGGTTGACCCGGGTGGAAGGAACGGTGCCGGCGCTAGATGTTTTTAGACCGAGTTTCTCGGCGAATGCTTGGGCCATCTGGCTGCGCCAGCATTCTCAACGCAGACGAAAAGGATCTCTCCTTGTGTAGGCATGGATAAGTTAACAGAGCCATTTGGCGTAAGATTTAGAGGAGCCTTGGTGCATTAGGAAGCTGATGACTAATGGGCAACGCTCCAATGAAAAAGACCCCGTTCAAATCCACTCACCAATCTCGAAAGGTAACGTGTGAAAAGTGTGGAGAAACCTTCGACCGGTTCTTCTACGAGAAGATTCACAAAGATGTCTGCAGCGGGAAGGGAGCCTCAGCGCTGGCACCCTCGACGCGATGGGTTCGCGGAAAACCCTAGACCAGCCGCAGAATCACGGCCAACGCCCATTTTCAGCCCTGATCACGAATCCGAGCCCACGATTTCTAGACACGCGATGTCCCACGGTTATCCCTAGGGGAATCTACGGGGATCCAAAAAGCCCGGACAAGCCGATAACAAGTTCGTCTTACCAAAACAAGCTCAGAAATCAGCGCAGACAGAAACAGGGTCGCGAGAAAAAATTATCCTAGTTGTGATTTTGGTCCCGGGACGCGGAAGTGGTTCTCCCGGAAACGTTGCCTATGAGGGTCTTGGGATTAAGGTTGAAGTGGGACTCGAACAATCTTAGCCTTCATGCAGGCAACAGTCGAGCCGTTCGCAAAGCTGAACAATGGAGTAATGATCCCGCGTCTCGGCCTCGGAGTTTACCAGTCGCCTCCAGGACAGGTAACCCAGCGAGCAGTAGAGTACGCGCTGAAGATTGGATATCGCCACATCGACACCGCAAGGATCTACGGCAACGAAACAGACGTCGGCGCGTCACTCCGCAAAAGCGGGATAAAACGCGAAGACGTCTTCATTACAACCAAGCTCTGGAATAGCGACCACGGCTACGAAACAGCGCTCAAGGCCTGCGAGGACAGCCTCAAGCGGCTCGGACTGAAATATCTCGACCTCTACCTAATCCACTGGCCCGTCCCAGAGGTCAGAAACGAGAGCTGGGACGGTTTGACCAGATTATTGAAAGATGGGAAATGCCGTTCTATCGGTGTCAGCAACTACACGATCCAGCATCTGACAGAGCTGCTTGAAGACGCGGATGTGGTTCCGATGGTGAACCAGGTGGAGTTCAGCCCCTTCCTCTACCAGAAACAGCTACTCGACTATTGCGAGAGGAACAAGATACAGGTTGAAGCGTACAGTCCTTTGACGCAGGGCACGAAGCTTAACCATCCCACAATCCAACAGATCGCCAAAAAACACAACAAAACCCCAGCTCAGGCGTTGATACGCTGGAGTCTTCAACATAACCTCGTGACCATACCAAAGTCAGTGAGAGAAGAGAGGATCAAAGAGAACAGCCAGGTGTTCGACTACAACCTCACAAGAGAGGATATGCGAATACTTGACTCACTAGACGAGAACTTTCGAAACTCCTGGGATCCAACAAACGCGCCATAAGAGCTTCCGGCCACCCCCCGCGAAGCAGCTACAGTCCGAGATGTCTCAGCCGCAGGCTCCCGGAATCCCTGGTAATCTCTCTCAATCCTCCAACCCCGTTCAAAACCATTGAATGATATACGAAGCCCCGCCGGTACCCGGTTTCGAAAAACATGATGAAGAAAACAGCAATGGTAGCACTGGTGCTAGCTGTCCTCGGCGTAGCCGGCGTCGCTCATGCAACAACAACCGTCAGCGCAACCTTCCAGACCCCCGTACACGTTCAGACCTCGATGACCACCTCGGGCTGCGACAACTCTCCTGGACCAAAGGTAACCCTTCAAGGAGCAATGAGCCTCGGAGGAGTAGGCGTCCAGCTACTGTTCGAAAACAACCTAGCCGGAACCCACACCTTCACAGTCGACTCCAGCTCTAGCGCCGTAGTGATTCCAGCAGGACAAAGCGTGACAATACCCAAACAACCTGTTCTAGGCGGAACCGGCGGAAACCCCTTCATTTCCATCCAGTTCGTAGACAACCACAACAACCCCCTGTCCAACGAGATCTTCCTCGGACGCTGCGTCCAAGGACTCTTCAACACATCCGTTGACCTATCCATTCCAGCAACGGCTACAGCTCAAGTATCAGGAGGAAGCTGCGACAACCACGGTTCGACGATCAGCCTCAGCGGACAAATGTCACTAACCGGAATCAACGCCAACCTAATCTTCAGCAACAACGACAACCGAGTCGGCGGACCCCACCAGAACACACGTCCTACAGCGGTAAGCGTCGTACTGATCCCTGCAGGACAGACAGTCCAGTTCGCGAAACAACCCCCGCTCGGAGGAGTAGGAGGAAACCCATGGATATTCCTCACCTTCCTAGACGGACGCGGCCAGCCAGTCAGCGATCAAATACTCCTAGGCCGCTGCGTACAACTATAACACAAGCCTCCGCTGCGAGAAACCATTCACAAACCCCCTTTTTCTTTGCCAGTACATAGCGGCGAGACCGCCATGCTTTCTCCAGTCTCTACCATACTTATCCAAGACCAACCCGTGGTTCCACGTATGCTCTGCGCTGAGTGTCTGAGAGACCTCCAGGACGTGGTCAAAGCCGAAGACTCCAACCTCTACCTCTGCGGACTATGCCATGAGAAACAGAGAGTCCACTGGAAAATACTACTATCGACAGATATGGAAGAACAAGCGTTCCTCGCCAACACGCTCAGAGTGATCGAACGAGCTGACCAATCCCGGCCCAAGGAGTACGGAAGAACGCCGTCTAAGCTGAGATAGGAAGACCAGGAATCAGGTGAGCCTAGCTCGAAAGATATTGTCTAGAATGGTTTGCCGCAGGACCCGCAGAACCTCGTCCCAGCCGCACTCCGCGCCCCACACTTAGTGCAGACAATACCCTGCATCTGAGGAGGCTGCTGCTGGACCATAGCCGCCGCCGGCATCACAGGCGCCATCCCCGCGTAACCTGTTGAGAACGGCGTCTGGAACCGCGAAATATTCGATCGTATGATCCCGTAGGCCTTCTCCGCATCACTATTCGGTAGATCGCTGAGATTCAACGGGTCACCGCCAAACCTCAACGTGATCTTCACGGTCGACCGGAGTATTCCCTTGTCAAGAATCGCGTTCGCAACATCCGTATAATTGAAATCGGTAAAATCCTTCTTCAAACCTAGATCGTGCGGGTGACGCAGAATAATCCGTTGCGTGGTCAAGACAACTGAGTCGATGTTGATCTTCGGGTGATAGATCTTCTGCTGGATAAACAACTCGACTTGCTCACCGGGCCCGAGAACCCGAGCAATGTCCGATGGGATGTTTGCCAATACCAGAAGCTTCCAGAAAGCCACACTGATAAACGGTAATATCTGTTTTCCAGTACCCATCCGGAAGCGCTGAGAGGTCAGGCGAGAAGACTGGCCGTAGCCTTCGTAAGCTTCCTGATCTCCTCTTCCAACGGGTCCAGCTCGACCTTCCTATACAAGAAGGGAACACCGACCACCATGCAGAACCACTCAGCCATCTCCCTCGCATCGGGAAAGATGAAGACCGTCCCATCCACGGTCGTTACCGTCCAGCCGTTCTCCACCTGATCAATCTTGTAAGACAACTTTATCGTTCGTATACTGGAAAACTTGTCCAAGTCTTATCCACTGCCCTCTAAGATCAATCCACGAGCCAAGAGTCGCCTTGAGAGATCGGGCTCGTCGCCTCACGAAAATACTCGTTCTACCGACAATATGAGAATGGTGTTCCCCACAACATCTTGCTCAAAAAAGAACCCATTTCAGACTCATATGCACCAGGAGACCTTCGGAAGAACCATGGACGCCTGAAGATAGGCAGAATTACCCGCGTATCCTCTCGATATTAGACGGTCTGAGCTTCCCCTCCAGCCATAACCCCGCATAGTTCTCCTCCCGTGGAACCCATTCTAGCCGGATATTGCCTAACTCTCTGATAGAGTCCCTTGCTTTTTCGCTCAGCTCGATGAGTTTAGAGTCCTCGACCCGCCACGCTCCATTAACCTGGTTTACCACAAGCTGGGAGTCCGAACGTATCAGAATCTCTCCAACTCCACCCAGAACTTTTCCAGTCGTCTTGTCCGCCCAACGTTCCTCGGCCAGCGTCAAGGCCTTGATCAACGCGTAGTACTCTGCCTCGTTGTTAGTCCTGTCCCCAATAGGCTGCCAGTAGATCCTAAACTTGCCAGGATCGACTTGGCCAGATGACTCTGAGTAGGCAATCGCAATTTTCGCGTTTCGAGGCAGGCTATTCTGCTCGTTCCCCTGACTCTGCCCGTCGATATAGAAGATCGGCAAATTCTGGTCCGGGCCTAGATTGCGACTAGAAGGTCCAGCCGAACATCCTCATGATAAACGGGGTAATATCCGCCTCAATCAAGCCCGCGATCAGAAACAACGGCGCAAGCCCGACCACGACGTACACCGCTACTCGGAGAGTCTTTGAGAGATACTCATCACTTTCCGGTCCGCGTCGGAACTTGCTCTTCAGAGCCGCATAGCCCAGTCTTAACCCGACAGATCCCGACAAGACAAAAGAGGGAATCTCGATGATCCCGTGCGGCAGAATTGCGGCGAAAAACATCGTAAGACTCGGCGACAACTGCGGAGCCACGAGCACCCCGAGTATGAAACCGTTGAACATTATCGTAGTGAAGCTCGGAGCCCCGAACCCCAGCCCAGACAATCCAGTAGCGATGGAGACAAGCCAGTTGTTGAGAAAAATGTCAACACCCAGCGCCGGTAGCGCGGGCAAAGGCAGCTGCGCGAGCAGACTATTGCCATGTCCCGGCTGGTAGCCTAGGCTGAGAAAATAGCCTGCTACACCGTTAACGGACACGTAGTAGCCCATGTAGATCCCGAGCGCGAAGGCGAGTGTAGAGAGAATGTGGAAGGGAAGGTTTCTTGGTCCGATTACGAACCTGAACCCCTCGTAAAGCCCCATCTTGATCTTCAGCCATGCAGCCCGCGGCAACCGGCGAAATATGTCCTGCCAGATCGGGTTAGAAAGCTGGAAGGGCATCTCGGGAACCGAAGGTCCTGCGTGATAGTAGATCATCGTCTTTGTAAGATGAAGAATAGGAGTGAGGACGAAGCTCAGGACCACGGTGATGAGTGATGTCAGAGGTAGTCCGATGACGCTTGCGAGCAGGACCACCAGGAGAAGAAGGGCCTGAAAAATAATCCGGATTATCACGTAGGTAAGCGTGATTCCAAGGTTGTGACTGGCAATCCTGAAACTATGACGAATCGCTCGAAGCCCTGAAACCCGGTCGACAACAACTGCAGGGTACGTGTAGACGGTGAACACGGCGAGAATCAAGGACGCAAAAAGAAGTGGTTGAAACACACTGGCAGTTGCGATCACGGCTACCAGTCCGGCCGTGCTGGTGGCACTGGCTGCTGAAGCGATTATGAGCAGATAACCGATCACAGCCGGCCCCCAAGTAATTATGTTGGAAAGGAGTAAAGTCCAGGCCATCGGCCTCCACCTGCGAGAACCATTCTCCAGAACAGACCTCACCGGTAGACTATCCGGATTCCAAGCGTCAACATACATGCCATATTCCGCAGAATAGACGTAGCCTCCCCCAATGACTGCCACCAGAACTAGCGCGACCACCGTAACCGCAACCACAGGAACGAGTGTAATGGAAAATGCCGGGTCCTGAAAGACACCAAACAAGCCAGCGTTACTGTACTCGGTTAGAAATCCGGACAAAGAACCGGCTAACGCCCAGCCTGTGAGGAGCAGCATCAACACGAGCGTTAGAATGGACTGCAGGATGAGTTGCAGGGCGGATCCCAGCATTGTCGGGATTATGATAGCGGGGTGTTTCCTCCATGTCCAGAACGACCGCTGGAAAATCCGATCGAAGAAGATTCTCTTCAGACCGAGTAGAGCGTTTCTTGACATTTATGCAACTCCCCCAACACCATTGACAGCTTGCTGCAGTGCTCGTAGCATGTCAGCTTCGAGCTGAGAATGGTAATGGAAGTGGAAAATTGGATCAGTAATGGATAGGTCGATCCAGAAAAGAGAGAAAGCTCCAACGGTCAAATAGATCAGGACGAGAGAGCCAACAAAGCCAAGCACGATGCTAGATAACAGCTCGATGATCGAAACGATAACAATCGTGATGCCCAAGGCGTCATGTGAACGAATGGGAGCATGTTTGACAGGGAAGCCCTGAGTTCCCACAGTTCTAAGGGTCCTGTCAACATCCTCAATGACCAAACCCTCCAGACGGCCGTGTTTCGCCATGTCTCGTGAGAGACGCCACTGTGCCACGGCTAGGAAAGCCCAGCCGACAAAAGGAATCAAGGAGAGCAGCGCCCAGAGCACAGCACTCCTCTCCCGCTCGCCCCGGACGAGTTTGTAGAAACTTTCCTCGGCTGAGTTCAGAGGAAGAAGCGCTTGTTGGCCCAACCGTCCGGATCGGGTTTCAAGCGAGCCTAAAGCGCATAGGAGTAGGGCCCGAGTTCTACTGGAATGTTCATTCCCCCTATTCACCAACGTGAACACGACATACGACGATGCTGCCGATGCGGCCAACCCGAGCACGCCTAGCCCGGCCACCAACGGTGTCGGGTTGATGAGGATTGACGCGGAGACTCCATTGCCTACGATCCCGGACGCGCCGGTTGACCACCACGCGACGGCGAAGATCGCCCACAAGAGGTAGCTCGCTAGAGGCAACAACAAACGGACAATGGGAATTTCAGCGTCAGTCTTTGTTCTCAACTGAACGAGAGCTAAAAGAGACGGTTCCTGGTTAACGACCTGAGGAGAGGTCATACAGACACAGACAGATCTTTTCTGCCTAGAGTGGAGGAGTAGCAGTAATTGGAACTGAGGCGGGCGAGGGTGCCCCGGACAGCTGCGCCATGATAGTGTCTTCCATTAGCATCTGCTGTCGGAAGTGGTTGTTAGGGTCGGAGACCAAGACGTAAACCCAGTAAACCCCGAAAATGTTTCCGGTTATCAGTGTCAAGACAAAGTAGAGAGCGAAACTCCGATCGGGTATTGGAGGATTTCTGTAGGGAAAGTTTATGGGAACTCCGATCGCGTTGAAAGTCCTGAGCATGTCGTTGATGAACATGTCCTCCCTCCTCTCATGTCTGAAAAAGTCCTTCATCAGGAAATACCCAGCATAGAGAAGTCCTAAGCCTGAGACAAATACTAGAATGGCCCAGAGCGTCGCATTCTTCTCAACCTCCTCTAATCGCGCCTCTCTCACACTTCTATCCATGTTGTTGAGCAAGATCGAAACATCCACGCCTTTCCTTGCAGACAGCTCCCTAGCCACGCTGATGATGTCCTCCTGCAAGAGGATCTGCCGGTTGAAGTGAGTATTGCGTCGGCTCACCATCTTGAAAACCATCACGGCCACTAGAATCAAAACTACGAAATAGAGAAAATACAATAGGAATATTGAACCAAATAGAGCGACACCTAAAGCGGCGCTCCCCGTCGTAGTCGTGCCAGACGGACCTACAGAACCGATTGCTGAAAATATAGCCGCGAATATGATGACAACAACAACTATTCCCACAATTATCGGTAACAGCGGGACTATGGCCCACGCACTGGACATCTGTCTGTCACTTTCCAGTCGCGTTCGAAGGTCGCGTCTCAGGTTCTCTAGTGGGATGCTCAATTGGGGCTGTCTTCTAGATCGTTAACTCGTCCGGTTTTTCTATTTAAGACAATGGAGTTTCGTCCCGATCGGGTATATGCCTGTCCGTTTGGGAGGTTGCCAGATTCCAAGGTTGGCCAGTCTTTAAATGACTGGGAGCTTTCGGTGTTCGTTTTATGCGGCCGTGGTCTAGCCTGGTCTATGATATCAGCCTGCCAATGCATGGCTTAGCAGATCGCTGACGACCCGGGAAACCGCCTTTAACAGCGGTTCGGGAATTCAAATCCCGGCGGCCGCACCATCAACAACCGACCCGGTTGCGAGCTAAGCTCTGCTAGAGTCCCATGCTGTTGATTACGTTTCCAGAGTTTCCGTCCACAACAAGAATAATCTTGTCTCCCTTGTGATCG
>Ga0137365_10002747_pt1 | contig 13982 bp, 14 predicted proteins | sample SagtaG_9_FD_104799 | JGI IMG/M metagenome (GOLD analysis project Ga0137365, IMG submission 104799) | Vadose zone soil microbial communities from Sagehorn Ranch, Mendocino, California, USA - Sage1_L_40_16 metaG | ecosystem: Environmental > Terrestrial > Soil > Vadose zone | place: USA...
GGTCGGAAAGTCAGCGCGAATCCAATCTTCGCTCCGAGAAAATAGCTAGCGAAGACAAACAACGCGATGGCAACAACGCGCCAATCAAAAAACTGGTCGCGACTCTGGTCTGCTTCCGGATGCGAACCATACCCCGTCAGCTCCAATGGCGTGGCCAGGTTTTTCATCCCTCACCACTTCTCAAAGGCGAAGTAGGCTCCTTCATGCTTACAAAGTTGCCCTACAAGGCGATGATTATCAAGAAGATGGAACAAAGACAAGATCGGTTAATGTTACAATTGGGTGAACATCGAGTAGCAATCTGAAAGGCTCGTGTATACTCTTGACAGAAGAACCTGGCGAACCGCGAAAGCTGAAGCCATGGGCTTGCGATCAGCGTTACGCTCCAGAAGGAATTGCTCGACGCAGCGGCCGCAGTACGTGAAAGCGGGAACCGGCGCAAGCGGGAACCGGCGCGAAGGAAAACGACTGCGGCGGGCCGTCTATCTAGCATTTTATGCTTGTATAGAAGAGGGAGAATCACAATGTTTGCTCGTGAACGGAAAGCCTGGGGAGCAGGGTGGAGGCGAACCGCGTGAGTTTGTAACTACCCGCTGGAGCGTAATCCTTTCCGCCGCCAACTTGGGGAGAGAAGAGCAAAAGGCGCGCGACGCGCTCGCCGAGCTTTGCCGGACTTATTGGCGACCCATTTTCTCGTTTGTCCAGACACGCGGCTATTCAATAGAGGATGCGCAGGATCTCACTCAGGATTTTTTTGTGACAATTCTGAGAAACAAGTGGCTGCAACACGCCGATCGTAATCGGGGCCGATTCCGTTCGCTCTTGTTGAGGTCGCTCCAGAATTTTCTCATTAACGCCGCCGAGAAAACGCATGCCCGCAAACGCGGCGGTGATGTGGAATTTATTTCCTGGGACGATTGGGTAGCGGAGGCGCCATCGCAATTATCCATCTCGCCTCAAGCGCTGGACTCGTTGCCGCCTGAGCGACGCTTCGACCTTAGTTGGGCCACGACGGTGGTAGAACACGCGCTTCGACGCCTGCGCGAAGAATGCGAAAGCAAAGGTAAGCTCTGGCTTTTCCAAGCGCTAAGCCCCCACCTCCCAGAGGAACGCGATGAACTGTCATATGCTAAGCTATCTGCGGAACTGGGAATGGCCGAGACTGCCGTGAAAAAACAGCTGCACAAGATGCGGCAGCGTTACCGGTGCTTGCTGCGCGATGAAGTCTCGCAAACCGTTGAGGATCCTGCCGACGTGGATGATGAGATTCGTTACCTGTGTGCGTCACTCGCAACAGGAACCGAGTAATTGCGATGACAGATTCAGATCCGCGCTCCGATCCGCTTCCGAGCGCTACCAAAGAGCACGCAAAATGCGAGAAGTGTGGAGCTACCATGCGACTCGACACCGGAGTTTGCGTGAGCTGCCTGCTGCTCGAGGGACTGGAAAGTGGTGGCGAGGTATCGAAGGCGGTTTATGAAACCGTACTCGACGAGTTGGATGCGCGCGACAAGCCCTGGCAGCTGGGAAATTACGAAATTCTCGAGCAGATCGGTTGCGGCGGCATGGGCGTGATTTATCGTGCCAGACAACGGCACTCACGAAGGATCGTCGCGGTAAAGCGCGTCCTTAGTTATCGCGCTGATTCACACGGAGCGCTGCAGCGTTTCCGACGAGAAGCACAGGCGGTTGCCAGTCTGGATCACCCGAACATCCTTCCGATTTATGAAGTGAGCGAAAGCGAGGACGGCCTGCCGTTTTTCAGCATGAAACTCGCGGAGAAAGGAAGTTTGCGCGAGCACCTTGCTTCTCTCCGCGATGAACCGCGGAAGTGCGTGCAACTGATGGCAAAGGTCGCGCGTGCTGTCGAATACGCTCACAGCCGCGGAGTGCTCCATCGCGATATCAAACCGGGAAACATTCTGCTCAACGATCGAGGCGAGCCACTTGTCAGCGATTTCGGTTTGGCGAAGCTGCTGGACGGGAGCAACGATCTTACAAGGTCGCTGACTACGGTCGGAACCGCAGGTTTTATTGCCCCTGAACAGGCCGGTGACGCAGCCGTCGATCTTACCCCAGCTGCCGATGTTTACAGTCTCGGCGCAGTTCTGTTCAACGTGCTTGCCGGACGTCCACCATTCCTGGGTTCCAATCCGGTTTCCGTGATTCGGCAGGCTTCGGAAACGCCGGCACCGAAACTGCGCTCCCTCGCACCATCACTCGATCGGGATTTGGAGACGATTTGTGCACACTGTCTCGAACGTGATCCAAAGGCGCGCTATCAGTCCGCCGGAGACCTCGCAGCCGACCTGGAACGCTGGCTCGGCGGCCGTCCAATCGTCGCCCGCCCGGTTTCACCCCCAGCGCGGATCTGGCGTTGGTCGCAGCGTAACCCCAAACTGGTTGGAGCAGCGACTGCCGGTCTCCTTTTAGGCGCGGCTGCGGTTTGGTTATTTCGCGGCGAACTCTTCCGAGCGTCGCAGTTTAATCCCCCAGACAGGAGTATTGCCGTTCTACCGTTTACCGATTCTAGCGAGACGAAAGATCAGGAACATTTGTGTGACGGCATAAGCGAGGAGATTCTCCATACGTTGGCGCAGGTTGACGATTTGCGCGTGGTCGGCCGAACTTCGTCATTCTCATTGAAAGGAAAGAACACAAAGGAGGTTGGAGAAAAACTCAACGTTGGAAATGTGCTTGAAGGAAGTTTGCAGCGCCAAGGTAACCGCGTTCGTGTGACAGCTGAACTGATTGACGCGCGAAACGGTTTTCGCGTTTGGACGGAAACTTATGACCACGAGTTGGACGGCGCGTTTGCACTCCAAGACGAAATCGCCCGGTCTATCGTTGACGGGCTCAAGATCAAGCTCGCCGTTCCGGTTTCGGCCCACCAACAACCCAGCAATGGCGTATACGACCCTTATCTACAGGAACTTTTCACGGATGTAACTCATTCGACAGGAATAAGCGGTATCGGTATTAGCGTGCCCGTACAGAATCCATCTAATTCATTCACAGTTCCGGATTACACATCTCCGGGAGGTTTCGAGCCGCGCCGCCCGGACACTCACGTGACCGCTGCGCCTCCAGAGACGGGATCCACTACCAGTGTTCGTGATCGCGCATTGGAAGGCGGCCTGCGAACGAACAAAATTACATCGGACGGGCCAGCGTCCATTCAGGGGTTTGTCAAAGATGCAAAAGGCGAACCGATTAAAGGCGCAGACGTTCGGATCGAATCGCGAGACGGCAAGCAGGTATTCAGCACAGTTAAGACCGATCCAAAGGGCCGCTATATTTCCCAGCGACTGCAACCGGGCGTTTACCGGGTAACATTGCTTGTGGATAGCGCGGTCAAGGCGTCGATCATGAACACGCAGACCAAGGCGAATCAACCGACTCAGCTGAATTTCGATTTCAAGCCAACGTCCCAAGCAAGTAACATTGCAAAGGGCGGAAAGCGCATGGTCTGGGTGCCAAGTCGTACCGGGAGCCATATCGGCGGTAATTGGGTCGAAGTCGACGACAGCGGAAAGGCGCATTCCGGTTCCAACATTCAGACAGTCACCGCTCGTCGTTGGTAATTTTGAAAACGGCTACGACGAAGCGACGACCAACATCAAGTCGCACTTGGGACGTCGCTTCGAAGAAGCGCTTCTAAAACTTGGTGCGCTCTGCGCAATCGCGAATTTTCCCCAGCCCCAGAGATCACGGCGAATCGCTGCAATCCAGTTGCTCAAAATTCAGCGGTCATCTGCTCGTGTTAAGAATTTTTGCGAATATTTTTTGGGAACTTTGCGTTTTCTTTCCTGTAGGAATATGGCGAGGAGGCCCTGAAGATGCACACATTGCACCATCGAATGAAAAACACATCACTCATCTTGATTTTGTTCTTTTGGCTCACATTTGTGAGTGGCGTTGCGGCCCAGGTCGGCGGCATTTGGCAGACCCTGGCGCCGATGCCCACTGCCCGCCAGGAACTCGCTACCGCTGCCTTGAACGGCAAGATTTACGCGATCGGCGGCTATGACAGCTCCGGCACGCCGACAAACATCGTCGAAGTTCACGATCCTGCCACGAACACGTGGACTTCGGCGCATCCGATTCCCCGTGCCTTGCACCACAATTGCGCAGCGGTCGCAGCCGGTAAGCTCTATAGCTTTGGTGGACCTTCGACGCAGACGTTCGTTTATGACGAACTGAATGATTCGTGGTCAGAAGTTGCGTCGATGCTCCTTTACCACGCTCTAACCCCTGCTGTTGGCGTATTTAACGACAAAATCTATGTTGCCGGAGGCTCCTCAACTGGCATAGGAGGCTATGGCAACACAAAGCAAAACGCGCTCGAAGTCTATGATCCAGCCGCAAACACCTGGAGCGCTTTGCAACCGATGAGGACTGGGCGAAATCACTGCGGCGGCGCTTTTATCGACGGCAAGTTTTATGTCGTCGGTGGGCGACGGGTTATTCGAGCTCTGGATGCGAACGAGGTTTATGATCCGCAAACGAATACATGGGCGCCTCAGGCTCCGCTGCCGACCGTGCGTGCGGGCATCGGGGTGGCGGCGGTTAACGGGGAGCTCTTCGTTTTTGGCGGCGAAACGCTTGATCCGAATGGCGGCCCCGGCGAGGTCCACGGTGAGGTCGAAGTCTTCAACCCCGCGACCAACACTTGGCGGAGCTTGTCACCCATGCCAACCCCGCGTCACGGCATCTGGGCGTCGGTGATAGGTAACAACATCTTCCTTCCAGGCGGCGGTATCGTATCGGGAATCGGGCCAACAAACGTAAACGAAGTGTTTATTGTCTCGCCGTAGGTCGCCTGGGGCAATGTCTTGAACTTCTGCTACGCGGTCGTGCGTAAGGAATTGGCGCGTTACCGGGGGCAAGGAAATCAACACGACGGGCGACGGCTTTCTCGTGACCTTCGACGGCCCCGCACGGGCAGTCATGAAGCCAATCCCCATAACGAGGCGGAAAGGCACCGGAGCCCATTGCATCCACAGATTGTTTTTTCGCAACATCGTTGATCGAATTGGTAAGACTCCTTCGCTAATCTCTTCGCCAGAATATTTCTTTTTACTCCATCCCGTATTTTGTGCTTACCCTCCCTGCTGGAGAATTTTCACGACTTTTTCAATCGTGTTCCAATTGCGAGTCGTGGCCGGCACACCTAGGAGGTTCTCGATCTTGCCGAGACAACTGATCGCTTTCATCTGCCGCTGATAGACACCCAGGACGAATCTGTCTTCGATCGCAATGATCTTGAGCAGCCAATCGTCGTCCGAAGGCAGGACAGAGAGGAAGACAGACGGCGAAGGAAGTGTTTGGTCCGCCGCTCTGGCGGAAGGCTGCATTGCGGGATATTCAAGGGTCGCAGCGTACTCTCTGACGCTTCTAAAACTGCGGCGGTACACCTCGCTTGAGCCGGTCTTCGCTCAGAACATCGTCCCGAGGTTGCGTGCCGCTCCCTTTTACACTAGAATTATCGAAGGTTATAAAGAGCGATTTGATCCAAAACGGCGAAGCTGCCAAGCGGGCGTTGAAGTCAATTGCGCTCCTTTGCTGGGATTCAAAGCAAATTATTTGGGAACTTCGCCTCTTGTTTCCTGTAGGAACTAATGAATCACTATGTTTACCAAATCACTACAGATGGGTTTTGTTGGGCTGGTTCTTTGTGTTGCGACTGCCTGGGCTGGACCATCAGCGATTCAAGGCGTCGTAAAGGATGCAAAAGGGCAAGCGATAAAGAGTGCAGATGTTCGAATCGAGTCGAAGGATGGCAGCAAGCTGTTCAAGAGCGTTAAGACGGATGCAAGCGGTCGCTACGTTTCCGATGGTCTGGCAGCAGGCGTGTACCGCGTCACGTTGGTGGTGAACGGGGCGGTGAAAGCGTCCATCACGAATACGCAAACCAAAGCCGATCAGACGACACAACTCAATTTTGATTTGAAACCCGTGGCAGCGTCGCAGGCAAGCGCAGGTGCAAAAAAAGGAAAGAACATGGTCTGGATGCCCGCGACCACAGGGAGTCATACAGGTGGCCGCTGGGTTGAAGTTCCTGACGGCGCATCGGAGCCGGGCGCTTTGAACGTGAAGAAGGCGAGTGCTAAAGACTTGGAACGAGCGGCTCATAGCGCAGACGCGCCCGGACACCCATAACAGAAACGCGCGAAAGCGTGCTCCTGCGGCGAAGTAAAACCCGCTCTGACCCTAAAAGCGACCGGAGCGAATTCGCGCATCGACTTCGAACCTGCGCCCGTCGGCACAAAAACAGGTAAGACATTATGTTTGGGTCGGCGGGGACACAGGCCCCCATCTACCCGGCCGATGGGTTCAAGACGGTATTAAAGCGACTGGATAGCCCACTCCTCGATAAATGTAGAACGGAGTTTCAGTCCGCGGCTTGCGTCGCCGCAAACAACGCTTTCACCGATTCGCGCGAAAGGACAACAATTGTAAACACCCCGAGGATTGTCCCGAATGGAATGAAGAGACATTCGATGCATGCCATGACGAGAGCGAACGAGTAACGGTTGCAACGAGAGAGCGATCGGCCGGCGATTAAAATACAGATCGCCATCGTCACGCCAGCGAGAAAAAAGAGCGCGCCCATTACGATAAAAATCCAACCAAGAAATTCAGGTGGCAATTCTTCGCCTGGTTTAGGTGTTCCATGGCGTGCGGCAAATATGAAGATGGCACCGATCGTTGTGTAAAGCAGCGGAAAGAAAGAAAACAGCGCAGCCAAACCTGCCACGATGTAATGAAAGATCGCAAGCAGCCGGAGATGCTCCCTATCCTGGTTCATTTGCTCTAATCAACAAGACGTTCCGCGCTGAATAGCTGGTGAAATGTGAGACGTGAGAGGTTGGCACTACTTCTCACCTCTCACAAATCACTTCTCACTCTTTAGGAACGGCTCAACCTGTTCACGATGTGATGTAGCCTTCTTCGCCGTGCTGATTGATGTCGAGCCCCTGCCGTTCGATCTCCGGCGCGATGCGCAAGCCGATCAGTCCCCGGACGATTGCGCCGATGATCGCGCTTCCCACCACCGCAAACACAATGGTGACTCCGATTGCTTCCAATTGCTCCAGCCAGAGCGTATGCCCAACAATTCTCGCAAGACCATTTTGCGTGGCGGGATTGAAAGGCGCGGTAGCGCTCAACGAAAGATTTGGATTCACACTGGCTGTCGCGAGTACGCCGGTAAGAAATGCGCCGAGCGTTCCGCCAACAGCATGCACGCCGAATGTATCGAGCGCGTCATCGTAGCCGAGCCAGGATTTCAATTTCGTGCAGGCGAAGAATGGAACGATTCCCGCGGCGATGCCGATGATGACCGCGCCAGTTGGACCGACATATCCGCACGCCGGCGTGATAACGACCAGGCCGCCAACCGCGCCGGAACAAAATCCGAGCACGCTCGGTTTGCCGCGCAACACATACTCGAGCATGGCCCAGGTAAACGAAGCAACAGCGGTGGCGAGCGTCGTGGCCATGAATGCGTTCGCGGCGATGCCATCGGGCGCGAGTGCGCTTCCCGCGTTGAAACCGTACCAGCCCACCCAGAGCAAACCGGTCCCCACCATGCAAAGCACCATACTGTGCGGCGCCATGACTTCTTTTCTAAATCCGATCCGATGCCCGAGAAGAATGCACAACACGAGCGCCGACCAACCAGACGACATGTGCACGACCGTGCCACCCGCGAAGTCAATAGCGGTGATCCTTGCATTGGGATTCCAAACGCCATTCATCCAGCCATCGATTCCCCAGACCATGTGCGCGATCGGGAAATAGACCGCAAACATCCAGACTGCGACGAACACGAGCACTGCCGCGAATTTCATTCGCTCAGCGACCGCGCCAATGATCAATGCAGGCGTGATGATCGCGAACATAAGTTGATACATCGCGAAGACATTTTGCGAGACCCAGTAAGAATAATCGCCGTTCGAGTGCGCATCGACACCGCGGAGAAAAGCGAATTTCAATCCGCCGATAAACGGCGAGCCGTGAGAAAAAACGAGCGAATAACCCACCGCCCACCAAAGGATCGTAACCAATCCGGCAATGCCGAGACACTGCGCCAGCACTGAAAGAACGTTCTTCGCGCGGACGAGGCCGCCGTAAAACAGGGCGAGGCCGGGAAGGGTCATGAAGAGCACGAGCGCCGCGCAGGTCATCATCCAGGCGTTGTGCGCGGGCCCTGGGCCGGAAATATTTGAAATGGTCTGCCCATTCACGGCATCGGCGCCGCGCGCAGAGTTGTTCACGTACGCCTCGAGATCGGCGACACGCTGCTCAAGCGATGGCGAAGCAGCAGCCGAAGATGTCGATGTTCGCGCGGACGAGAATTGTCCGAGAGCAAAAAACAAACAGAAAAGAGAAACGCGAATATGCAGGCCTGCCTTCACCCGCAGCGTTTATAGAGCCGTGTGGCGAAGATCATCAAGGAAAACTCCGCCGAGCGGCTGGCCAGGCCAGGTTAAGGTGCTCGGCGGAGTCTCTCTGCCTCAACAAAATTTTCCTCGCATTACAAAGCAACTATCGAGACCTCTTCCATCGACTGGCTGTCGTCATCATCGTCATCGTCCGTATCCCCCGACTCGTCTTCATCCAAATCGGCTCGCGGCGCGACCGCCGGCAAATCGTGCTGCTGTAATTTTTCGTAACGCTCGCGAATACCTGCCGGTATTTTATCGAGATCTGCTTTCGTTTCGACTGGACCGCTGAAGAGCAGTGTCCCTTGCGGATCCTTGACCGTGAGCAGTTTTTTTCCGTCCACCGTTTCCACTTTCATCTCGCCTTTATCATCCGAAAAAACGATCTGCGCTTTGCCGATGTCGATCTTGGTGGCCCTGAACGCGCCGTGATCGCTGCTCAAAATGCGAATTTCGCGCGCGGCACGGCCGGCGTCTTCGCGTGCGCGTCTCGCTGCCTCGCGAGCTTTCATCACCGCTTCCCGGATTACGCCGTGTTGCGCGCCTCCCAGTTGTTCGTGCAATTGTTCCTTCAAATCTTGCATCTGCTCGCCGAGATCGCCTACGTCATCGAAATCCCAGTGCGGCTCGGGTTTCCCCCTCGGAATCAAGGAACGACGCTGCGGCACTTCTTTTTTGGTGAGCTTGACTGTGATCTTTTGCTCCTGTCCCTTGCGCAGAATCGTGAGCGTCACCTGAGTACCTTCAGAGAAATTCTGCAGGAGCTTTCGTAATTGGTTAGGCTCGATCAAAATCTGATCGTTCAACATCTTGAGGATATCGTTCTGTTGAATCCCGGCAGCGGCGGCTGGACTATCCGGCACCACGTAATCGACAACCAACCCGAAACCTTTGGCGAGGCCAAGTTGTTCGCTCACGACACTGGGCACTTGCGATGTCTCCACACCAAGAAACGTCATCGGAACCTTCGGTGCTCTTTCATGTTCATGTATATGACCCGGCTGACCTGGCGGTGCCTGCGGAGCGGGTGGAGGTGGCCCCGGCGGTGCCGGTGGCGTTTGCGCAAATCCTGTGACCGGCAGGAAAGCGATCGCTGCGATTGTTACAACGGATTTTGTTTTCATAGTTCTTTCTAGCTTGAGGATTGTAGGCCAAGCGCCTCGCTTGCCGTCGCGGGGCAGGCGGAGCGCCCGCCCTACAAATGTTTTCTGGCTAAGGAAGTTGATGTTCATTGACCCGAAATTGGAATGAGGACGATTTCCTCGCCTGGATAAGAGACGCGGAGCGATGCGCCGGTGGCGGGATTACGCCATTGCCATGTCTGGTGCGTCTGATAACGAAGCCGCCGCAGCGGCTGCGCCGAGCCGCCGGGGAATTGCAATCCCTCGTCGCGGGTGTTGTAAACGACCTGCGTCGCTCCCGCCGGTATGAATTCGCTGGATGATCTTTGGGCCCCCCTCAAGGCAGGCATTGTTTCCGGCGCAGGTGAATTCTGCGCGATCCTTTCGCGCTGTTTTGATGTGCGATCCGTGCTGATTTGCGCGAGTAAAATAAGCACTGCCGCGGCGGCGAGGCCGAAACCAATCGCAACCCAGTTAACGCGAAAACGATTCGGCCGAATAATTTTGTGCTCACTGATTTCCGGACCCGCCAACATTTGTTCGACGCGCACGAACAATTGGCGCGATGTCCGCGTCGGCCGCAGTTTCTTCAATTCTTTCTCGATCTCGGAAAAGTCGTTCATTGTGGTTGGAATATTTTCTTTAACGCTGCCAGTGCGTAGCGATACCGCGATGCGGCTGTGTTTTGCGAAACGCCCAGCGCACAGGCGATTTCTGCGAAAGTGAGCTCGTTCCAGATCTTCATGATCAGCACCTCGCGTTGTTCGTGCGGCAAACGTTCCACCGCTGCAGCGAGCGCAAACTGCGTTTCATCCGTCAATTCAAACTGCGGCTCGACCACGTGTTCCGATTCACAAACCGCCTCCGCTTCGCGTCGGGTACGGCGGCTGTCACGGCGAATACGATCCAGCGCGATGGAACGGACGGTCGCGTAAAGCAGGGCGCGGTTGTCGATGTTGTGATTGCGTCGCCAAAATTTGACGAATGCTTCCTGAACGATGTCTTCCGCGTCGGCCCGCGACCGCGCCCATTGCCGCGCAAAAAGCAGCAGTCCCGGGGCGAGCGACCTAAAACAAACCTTCCAATCTTCATGAGTGGCGACATTCTCCATGACCTTTTCACGGTCTTTTATATTCAAGACGCCGCCAAATGCAGATTTTGTCTTGAGGCGAGGAGAATTTTTCGAATCCTCGCTCTCCTGCTATCTGCCGCATGCTGTAGCCGGCATCGGTGATGCCGGTTTGCCAAGACTGCACGCGCGCGACCGATACCGGCTACAATCGTTTTGAGACAAACGCGACATCACTTTGATTTGGGCAGGGCTCGCAAAATCAAATTGCCTAGCCAATCCGGATTCGCAACGCCTTCGCGATACGCATTCAATGATTCAACCGAAGAATTGATGCGCAGATTGCTGTAAGATCCATCAGCGTTTTGCCACCGCTCATTCCAGTAAACCGCTGCTTTGAGCCGCGGATAGCGTGTGCGGAAAAGCTGCAGGCCCTGCTTGATCCACTCCGGTTTGCGCATTGCGCTTGGCTCGGCCGTCACAAGCGGGAATTCACCAGTCGCCCATTCGGCGATCATAATTGGTTTGTGCGGATCGAGCCTGCACATTTCCTCGTACGGCCAATTCACGAGTGAGGGAATGTCCGGATTTGGTTCGTCCTTATATTGCTGTCCGTAGACGCTCAGGCCGAGCCAATCGACATAATCGGAACCGGGATAGTAAGCAGCTGCGCAGTTCCAGGTTTCGTACGGATACGGATAATTATTTGTGTGAAACATCCATTTAACATTTGTCGCGCCACGCGCGCGAACACGATTAACTACATGCCGGTAGGCCGTGCGGAATGTTTCCGGGCCCTTCCAATTGTTGTGCTCTTTGTCCCATTCCGCTCCGCCGTAGTAAGCTCCCGACCACGGGAACCAGGTCCCGTTCATTTCGACGCCGAATACCACAATTAGCGGATGACCAAAGTTCCGGGCACCGTCGGCCCACTTATCGATATACCCATCCCACGTTCCGGCAACTAACTCGTTCAAACCGAACTTGTCCGGCCCGCGATCTTCTTCATAGGGCTTGTCCCAAGGCGACCAGAAAACAAGCGGCAGCGAGCCGTGCCGCCAAATGACATTGAGATTGTCCGTCGGGAAACTTTGCTCCCCCCAATAGCTCGAAGAAGCAATGATGGCCTGATGTTTGCCCATCATCTGCTCGAAATCCTCTATCGTCTCAAGGGTGACGTCATCCTCTTCATCGCCAAAATCCATGAATGCGCCGGTATATGCGCCATGCTCGGGAATTACAACCTCGACCGGACCGTTGGGGTGAACATGCTGGACTCCTGCGCGCTGGTGGCACCCGATTAGCATCAAACTCGGTGCAATTATGACGACGAGCACTCCAAAAATAGCATCCGTGCGCATTCGGGTCCGCAAGTTCTGCGCAAATTAGATGGGTGTCCAGCGCGCACGGGCCCCTTCAGTCACTGCAGGCGTGGCGATATGCTTTTCGGGCAGCCTCATTGACCTGGGAATTTGCTTGACTGGACAATCCAAATGCTGAGAACTGAACCGAGCCTGAAATCGAGGCAAAGAAAATAAAGATGAGGATTCTCGCGCTCTTGATTCTGTCTTTCGGGGCAGTGGTCCTCGCAGATGACTTCAAAACTATTGAGGGAAAAGAATACAAAAACGTCAACGTGAGCCGAGTCGAACCAGATGGCCTTGTGCTGACCAGCAAGTCCGGAATCTCCAAGGTTTATTTCACCGAATTTCCCAAGGAGGTCCAGGAGAGATTTCATTACAACCCGGAGAAGGCCGCCGCATACTCTGCCGGGCAGAATGCGGCGCAAGAGCAGCTCCAAAAGCAGCAAGGAGAAGCCAAAAGCAAACAAGAAAGGATTCACCAGTTGGAAGCTCGCTACTCAGAACTTAACCAAAAAGAGGATGACTTGATGCGAAAAATCGGCCAAGCACAGGTTGGAGAGTACCAATCCAACCCAGATGCGGCGCTACATGCACAGCTACCCTATCTGTACAGAGAGCTAGACGATGTTCGCCGCGAAAGAGACCAAGTGAGGCGCCAACTAGAAGAGGCGCAGCGTTAGTAGCAAATCGGCGCCCGAATCAGGGCTTAGTAAACCTCATCACAGCGCCGCGAGGCGGGTCCTAGAATCAGCGCGCCCCACACTTAAAGCCGGAAAGTCATTTCAAGGTTTCCTTACGACGACCAGAAAAAGACCATCCCCACAGTTCTCTTTTGGAATGGTGTCGAATGCCCCCTTTAGCTTGGGTCACTTGGATACGCCCCCAAAGCTTACTGCTGTTTTTGGTAGCTCTTCTGAACTTCTTCTATCTGCCTTTCTATTCCCTTCTTAGCACTTCGAACCTCGCTGAGACTGGCTCTAAGAGAAGGTAGGTCTGAACTGGCTGGGTTATGGATGCGCCCGCCACGTATAGTCTTTAGTGGTCGCTCTGCCTCTCCGATTTGTCGCAGCAATTCAGACTCTTGTTGCTGAAGCGTTGCGTGGCGACTTTCCAAGGCCTGCATCTTGTCCCGCTGGTCCATGGCCGGTTGTTCTTTGGCCCAATACTTGTTCTTTTCTTCGGTCAGTTTGTGCTGTGATTCCTCTTGTGCTCTCGCCAGCGCTACTTGCGAGGCGTAATCCGCTGTCGCAGCTTCGTCAGCTGCTGCGGGGTTGGTCGTCAACTGAGTGCGTGAGGCCTCGAACGTATAGGTTCCATCGGTAACTGTCAGCGTGGGCCCTTATCCTTAGTTACGGTAACCTTCGAACCGGGTAAAACGCCGATGATTCCAGTCTTCGTCTTTACAGACATACGCTGCATAAGCCAGAGCGCTGTCCCAGTCGTTAAGTGTTCGGGGGATATCATCGTCGGACTAGCCGGAGCACCGGGACTTGTAGCAGCTTCCGTTTGTGTTGCTTGGGTTTGTGAAGCACTATTCGGCTGACCAACGGCACTGGTAGGCAAAGACAGTGGTTCGCCTTCCCGGATATCGGTCCGATGCCGAACGCCATTAGAAGAAAACAACACAGATAGCGTCTTAGTCTTGCCGAAACTAGGGTCTGTGCCAAAGAGATGATTCTCCACACGGACATTCATCCGTCCGCTTTGAACCAGAGACTGAACCTTGGCCGTTACATCGATTTGTTGAGAACCTGCGCCGTAAGTTGCCTGTAAAATCTGAATGCCTGGCTGCGTCTGAGAATACCCGAATTGGCAGAGCCAAAGTACAATCAAAATGACACAGATTTGAAAGTCTTTCATTTCCCGGAGTTAGCGTCAGCGATATGGCGCATCTTGCGGGTTTGCTAAAATGAGTCAAGCACCCAATCATTTCTTCATGAGTTTTAGCTCTAGTCTGCAGGCATGCGCCAAATTTCAA
>Ga0137365_10002748_pt1 | contig 13977 bp, 17 predicted proteins | sample SagtaG_9_FD_104799 | JGI IMG/M metagenome (GOLD analysis project Ga0137365, IMG submission 104799) | Vadose zone soil microbial communities from Sagehorn Ranch, Mendocino, California, USA - Sage1_L_40_16 metaG | ecosystem: Environmental > Terrestrial > Soil > Vadose zone | place: USA...
GCGCGGTGAGACCTGCTCCTCGTAGCGCGCGAGGTCTCGGATGCGTGCCCGCGGTGAGCAGACCGGGCAGTCGGGATCGCGCGGAAACGTCGTCGTCCGCGTCTCACCCAGGAGCCCGTCGTGCTGAAAGATGCGGCCGCTGAGTGGATTACCCACCCCGAGAAGGACCTTGATGACTTCCTCCGCCTGCACGCTGCCGACGACACCCGTTGCGGCGCCGATGATGCCGGCCTCTTCGCAGCTCTGCACGTCGCCCGGCGCGGGCGGCTCGCGGAAGAGGCAGCGCAGGCAGGGTGCGTCCGGCATAACCGTCGTCACCTGCCCGCCCCAGCGCAGCACCGCGCCATGAACCAGCGGTTTGCGCAGGAGCACCGCGGCGTCGTTGAGGAGGAACTTCGTCTCGAACGCGTCTGTGCCATCGACCACCACGTCGTACTGGGCAAACAGCTCGGCCACATTGGAGGCGCGCACGTTTTCGTGGTGGGCGTCGATGCGAAGCCCGGCGTCGAGCAAGAGCAGCCGGCCGGCAGCCGCCTCGACCTTCGAGCGGCCGACGTCGCATTCCTCGAAGATGACCTGGCGATTCAGGTTCGACCGTTCGACGTCCTGGTCGTCGATCAGTCCAAGCCGGCCCACACCGGCCGCCGCCAGGTAGAGGGCGACCGGCGAGCCGAGACCACCCACACCGACGATTGCGACGGCCGCGCGCTCCAGCCGCTGCTGCCCGGCTTCGCCGACCTCGGCGATGATCCGTTGCCGGTGATGACGAGGATCGGTCATGTTCGGGCCTCCAGGACGAATGCGTCGTAGTCGACGAGGGTCTGCACCGTCGGGTGATCGCCGCAGACCGGGCAGGCGCGGTTGCGGTGGTAGCGAACCTCGCGGAAAGTCATCGCCATGGTGTCGTGAAGCAGCACGCGGTTGACGAGCCCGTCGCCGACCCCGGTGACCAGCTTGATCGTTTCCGCCGCCTGGATGGTGCCGATGATGCCGGGCAGGGCGGCGAAGACGCCGACGTTCTCGGATTCTTCGATGGCACCTGCGGGCGGAGGCTGCGGATAGAGGCAGCGGTAGCAGCCGCGGCCCGGGACGAACACGGTCACCTGGCCTTCGATGCGAAAGATGCTGCCGTGCACCAGGGGTTTGCGCCGCAGGTAGGCGGCGTCGCTGAGCAGGTAGCGGGCCCGAAACGAATCGGTGCCGTCGACGATGACGTCGTAGCGATCGAGGAGGTCAATCGCATTGCGTTCATCGACAGTCGCCTCGATTGTCTCCACCTTGATGTCCGGATTCAGTGCGCTGACTGTGCGTGCCGCGCCGTCGACCTTCGACCGGTTCACGCCCTCCATCGTGTGGATGATCTGTCGCTGAAGATTGGAGAGCCGCACGTGGTCGTGGTCGGCGAGCCCGATGGTGCCAACCCCGGACGCCGCCAGGTAGAGCGCGACCGGAGAGCCGAGTGCGCCCACACCGACGATGAGCACCCGCGCCCGCAACAGTTTCTGCTGGCCGGCGGGCCCGACCTCGGCGAGGGCCAGATGGCGCGCGTATCGCTGTCGCTGCTCGGGCGTCAGGGACCGCTGCGCCATCAACTCCCTCGCGGCTTGGCCGGTACCGCGTGGAAGATGCCGTGGAAAACACGCGGCTCGAGCCGGCGCAGGCGCAGGCAGTCAGCCAGTGTGTGCGAGGCGAAGACATCGCGGGCGGCATCCTCGGCCTTTTCCGTGACGTGCGCCAGCACCCGGCTGTCGCCGGGCTGCGCGCCGTCCGGCTGGCGGCTCTTGGCGCCGTTCCCCTCGAGGCAGTCGATCACCTGGTCGAGGCGAATCTCCTCCGCACTGCGGGCCAGCTCGTGCCCGCCGTGCGGTCCCCGCGTCGAGGTGATGAAGCCGGCGCGGCGCAGGATCATCAGCACCTGGTCGAGAAAGGGGCCCGGGATCCCCTGGCGCCGGGCGATCTCGCTACTCTGCAACGCACCCCGGCCGGCATGCCCCGCCAGCTCGAGGACGGCCCGGACGCCGTATTCGGTTTTCATCGAAAAGCGCATGCGCACAGTACGTAACCTTCTCCCCGCTTTTTCACGCTGGAGCGGGGCCCTTTAAAAGTTGATCGACCCGGTCAAGTATATCGCACGCCGGATCAGGGTTGCGTCAAACCGGAAGGCGAAGGGCGATCGCGATGAACAGAGTGCCGAGCACCACGAGCGGCACCGTGGTCGCGATCAGGCTGAGGCTGCGAAGCCCGATGGCACGGCGGTCCTCGGTCGATGAGCGGACCCGGCTGCGCAGGACGAACCCTTCGACCGCCAGCAGCAGGGACGACCCGCCCAGGCCGAGCGCCACCATCACGATCGCCCAGTTCGTGCTCGGCGTACCCTCCTGCTGCGCAAAGGCGTTGAAACTCGCAGCCAGCACCCCCACCAGCGCGACCAGCACACCGAGCGGAACCAGCGTCAGGTTGATGGCGCGGATCACGCGACCCGGCTCCGGCCGGCCCGAGAACTGCCAGGCCGATGCCAGCACGAAGGCCATGTAGGCGGCGATGACGACGTAGAAGAAGACCGGTGTCAGGAACTCGCCGAACGTCGTTGCCGCAGGAACCACCTGCACAATTTAGTCTTCAGCGGCCTCCCGGACGCCGCCACCGCCCGCTTACGTCAACAGTCGGTAGAGGTTGTTGATCACGGCAAAGGTGGTGATCCAGGCGGCGATCAGGTAGGCATTCCAGACGGCCCGGCTGCGACCGAACACGAGGAGGAAACCGACGAGTCCCGCCACCAGCGATAGCTTCAAGGCGTAGACGGCGAGCTCGCCGTTGTGCTGGATGATCCACGCGGCGATCCCGTTCATCTCCTGTCGGCCCTGCGAGAGGCCGATGTGGGTAGTGGTGACGTCGAGAAGCTGCGCGGTACAAAACCCGATCAGGATGAGGACCTTCTTGCCGGTCGAGACGCTCTTCGTCCCGATGCCCGTGACCCGTCGGGCGACCGAGACTCGCGCTTCCCCAATCATTGAACCGACTCTACACAGCCGCTATCAGAAAAGCAACGTCCAGATAGGCGCTTTCTGAGTTGCGCGGCCTTCCTCCTCGAAAAGACTGCCCGGATTATATGGGCAAGGTCTGGCTCCGTCTAGAGCCAACTTTCGCGACTTTCCTCAGGAGGTTTTTTTTCTTCCGCCGAGGATCTCGCGACGCTTGTTGAACAGGTATGGGATGGCGACGAGCACGCCGCCGGCCACCGCGATGCCCGCTCCCAACCGAAGGTACAGGGTCCAGTCGGACGGGGGGTCGAGCGCGGGATCGTAGACCGTTCGTGCCGTCAGCTTGAAGCTGAGCGCGCCGACGGTCCCGTTGACGCTCCAGATGCCGACCGTGGTCTCGGCGTGATTCCAGCGCTGGTCCTCATTGACCGCTGGAAGGCTGGCGCAGGGCCACACGCCGGCCGCCGGTAGATGAACAGGGATCGGAGGTCGAGGGGTCGCGGTCTTGGGCTGGGCCGCGAAGCGGAAGGGCTTCGGCGGCTTACTCATGTCGAGAAGAATCACGTCCTGGCCTGTCTGGTTCTGGAGCATCAGGTCGCAGCCGCCCGCCGTCCCCTCGATGGTGAGGCCTGCCGTCTTGGGCACGATGCTGTCGACCACGGTCTTGAAGGGCTGATCCTCGGCCAGCGCTGTCAGGGGAAGGAGGAGCAGCGCAACGACTGGCGCGAGGAGCAGGAGGCGCCGGTTCACCACCCTATAACGTCAATCCGGCCCTCGGCTGGCGCCGGTCCCTGGCTCGGCTGCGGGCTAGACTTGGCCGGCAAGGAGGGAGTTGATGTCGTACGAGTTCGTCCTTACCGAGGTCAACGGCCCCGTGGGCCTCGTGACGATCAACCGGCCACGGGTCCGCAACGCGCTCAACCATCAGACGATTGCCGAGCTGGTCGATGCGCTCGAGACCTTCGATCGCGACGACACCATCCGCTGCCTGGTCCTTACCGGCGACGACCGCGCGTTCGCGGCCGGGGCCGACATCGCGGAGATGGCCGACGCGGGCGCCGTCGAGGTGCTCAACGATGACAACTTCGCCCGATGGGCCCGCTTCCGAGCGATCCACAAGCCGGTCATCGCCGCCGTCGGTGGATACGCGCTCGGCGGCGGCTGCGAGCTGGCCCTGATGTGCGACATGGTCGTGGCCTCGGAGACGGCCCAGTTCGGTCAGCCCGAGGTGAAGATCGGGATCATTCCGGGGGCCGGGGGTACGCAACGCTGGGCCCGAAGCGCGGGAAAGGTCCGCGCCATGGAAGCGGTGCTCATCGGCGATCCGGTGCGTGCCGTCGATGCCGAGCGGATGGGGCTGGTCAATCGCGTCGTCCCCGCCGGCGCCCAGCTGGAAGAAGCCATGCGCCTGGCGCAGGTGATCGCCACCCGCCCGCCGCTCGCCGTTCGCCTCGCGAAGGAGGCGGTCAACCACGCCATGGAAGTCGGCCTTGCGCCGGGTCTCGAGTTCGAGCGCAAGCTCTTCTACCTCTTGTTTGCCTCGGAGGACAAGCGCGAGGGCATGCGCGCCTTCCTCGAGAAGCGCCCGGGCCGCTTCAGCGGGCGATGAGCGACGTCGTTCTCAGCTCCCGGGACGGCCCGGTCCTGACACTGACCCTCAACCGGCCCGAGGCGCTCAATGCGCTCACCCGCGAGACGACCCAGGCGCTGCGCACGGAAGTGGAGACGGCGGGGCGGGACCCCGAGGTCGGGGCGATCGTCCTCACCGGAGCCGGGCGTGCATTCTGCGCCGGCGCCGACCTCAAAGACGTGAACGCGCGAGCGGTGGCCGGCGACAACGACCTCGGCGCCGACCTTCGCACGAATTACACGCCGATGATCCGCGCCATTCGCGCCTGCCCGAAGCCAGTGATCGCCGCGCTGAACGGCACCGCCGCCGGCGCGGGTCTGAGCCTGGCGCTTGCCTGCGACTTGCGCCTCGCGGCGGCCGGTGCGCAGCTGATCGTGGTCTTCGTGCGGGTCGGCCTGGTTCCCGACGCCGGCAGTCTCTTTTTCCTGACGCGCATGCTCGGTTTGAGCAAGGCAACCGAGCTGGCGATCACCGGTGATCCCGTGAGCGCCGACGAAGCGCTCCGCCTGGGGCTCGTGGTGTCCGTCGTTCCACCCGACCAGTTGATGCCGGCGGCGATGGAGCGGGCACACCGCCTGGCGGAGGGACCGCGTCAGACCTACGCCTTGATCAAGCGAGGGCTGGAACAGGCGCTCCATCTCGATCTCGAGCAAACGCTGGAACTCGAATCACAACTGCAGGCTCTGGCCGCGGAGACGCCCGACGCCCAGGAAGCGATCCGCGCTTTTCTCGAGAAGCGGAAACCGGTCTTTAAGCGCTAGGGACGGAAAAAAGAAAGAGCGGCGGTGTTACCCGCCGCTCTCACTTAAATCAACTAATGCCATGGGCACCACCTCCCATTACTTAGGGAGCCATTGTATCAATTCCCGGCGCGAACCCGGTCCTCGATCAGGTCCCTGGTGATGAGGATCTGCCTCGCGCCCTCGATCGTGCGCAGCTGCCGCAATAAGTCAGATGTCGTCCGATGCGCGGGCAGCCCGACATCGATTTCCAGCCGGTCATCCGTGTCATTGAGCTCGTGAATCCGGATCGACATTGGAAAAGCGCCGATGGCTCCGAGGACCGCCCGCACGCGTTCGATCTCGTTCTCGCCCCGCGGGACGACGACGCTGACCAGCGCCTCGCTCGGTCGCTTGAAGAAGCGCTTTTCGATTGGCTTCAGCACCATGAGCACGGACAGAATCAACAGGGTCGTGAAGAGGGCGATGAAGTACTGCGAAGTCCCAGCGGCCATGCCGATCGCGGCGACCGCCCAGATGGTGGCGGCCGTCGTCAGCCCGCGGACGAGGTCCTTGCGAAGAAAGATCGTTCCCGCCCCGAGGAAGCCGATGCCGGTCACGATCTGTGCCGCGACCCGGGAGGGATCCGTGTTCGCGAAGCCGTAGGCGCCCACGATCGTGAACAGGCACGATCCGAGCGACACCATAGTCACCGTCCGGAGCCCGGCCGCCCGCTCCTGCCGCTCGCGCTCGAGGCCCACGACAGCGCCCAAGATAAGCGCCACCAGCAGGCGCAGCATGAGATCGAGCGGAGTTGGCACGGCGCTATGGTACCGCCGCGCCCGCGTCGCTGCGAAGAAGAGTTTTAGGCGGCCGTAAAGAGCCCAGGCTCGAAGGTCTCGACCTCCGGCTCAATCCGAATCCCGTTGCGCTCGCTGAAGAGGGCTTCCTCGACCGCGAAGAGGGCGTCCATCAACTTGGTGATCCCGACCTTGACCTTGATATTGGCGACCTGGTCCGGCATCGCGGCGATCGGGGTGATCAGGATCAGGATCTCCTCCAGGCGTGGCTCGTAGGACGTCGGGACCCGCTTCATCCCCTTGAGGTTCATCTCCTCGAGCTCCTGCAGCAGCCGGTCGATCAGCTGGATCGGGCGTCGAACCTGGTCCTGGCGGGCCTTGAGATCACGGTGTTGCCGTTCGGCGTCACGGATGTAGGCGTTGGTCTGGGCGAGCAATCCTGTCATCAACGAACCCTCATTTCATTGCGCCAAAAATGCACTACACGCCACCAAACCGAATCAGTCCCAGGTTTATTCCCGGAAATGGGCCGGTACACTTTCCGTGCCATGCCGCTGCTTCGCGCCGACCGGCTCAAACTGATGTACGGCGCCACCGAGGTGCTCCGCGATCTGACGTTCCAGGTCGAGCCGCGCCAGCGCCTGGGGATCGTCGGCGCCAACGGCAGCGGCAAGTCGAGCCTGCTCAAAGCCATCTCCGGTGAGGTGACCCCGGCGGCAGGATCGCTGACGCTGGCGCCGCGGACGCGGACGGCCTACCTGGCACAGGAGCTGGAAGCGGGACCGCACGAGAGTGTGTACGCCGACGCGCTACACAGCCGGCCCGACATTCTCAGCCTCCGCGCACGTCTCGAGGGCCTGGAGGCCGCCATGGCGCGGGCAAGCGGGGCCGAGCAGGTTGTCCTGGTCGAGGACTATGGCGTTGTACAGCACGAGTACGAGCGGCTCGACGGCTACGCCTACGACAACCGGGTCGCCGAGATCTTGCACGGCGTCGGGCTCACCGAAGCCGACCAGGCGCTGGCCCCCGGCGCGCTCAGCGGGGGGCAGCGACGTCGCCTCGCGCTCGCCAAGCTCCTGCTGCAGGACGCCGACTTGCTGCTGCTCGACGAACCGACCAATCACCTCGACCTCGAAGCGATCGAGTGGTTGGAAGGCTTCCTGCGCCTCTCCCGGGCCGGCATGCTGATCGTGTCGCACGACCGCCGCTTCCTCGAGCACACCGCCGACGACATCCTGGAGCTCCAGGCCGGAGTGGGCGAGTGGTACCCCGGGAATTACCGGCAGTACGTCCGGTTGCGACGCGAACGCCGCGCCGTCAGGCAGAAGGAGTACGAGGCGCAGCGGGAGTACATTGCCCGAACCGAGGAGTTCATCCGTCGCTACAAAGCCGGGCAACGCGCTCGCGAGGCGCGCGGCCGGCAGACCCGGCTTGACCGTCTGGCACGCGTTGAACCACCTGCTGATGATCAGCAGATCCGTATCCGGCTACGCGCCTCCGTCACGAGCGATCTCATCTTTCAAAGTGACGGCCTTACGTTGTCGTACGCCTCCCCCTCGGGGGGAAACACAGGGTGGGAGCTCAAAGTCCCAGCCTTCACCGTGAACGCCGGTGAGAGGGTGGCGATCGTTGGGGCCAACGGGTCCGGGAAGACGAGCCTGCTGAAGGCGTTGCTCGGCGAACTGCGCCCGCTGGCGGGGCGCGTCAAGATCGGCCCGCGCGTCGCCATGCGCTACTACGACCAGCACCTCGCCGATCTCGACCCCAGCAAGACGGTGCTGACCGAGCTACAGGATGCCTTCGGCCTTCCCGAGGAAACGTTGCGCACCTTTCTCGGCCGCCTGCTCTTCCATGGCGATGACGCCTTCAAGACGATTCGGTCGTTGAGCGGTGGTGAGAAGAGCCGCGTCGCGCTCGCGAAGTTGATGCTCGACGACGCCGGGCTGCTGCTGCTCGACGAGCCCACCAACCACCTCGACATCCCGGCCCAGGAGATGCTCGAGGAGGCGCTGCAGGACTTCGAAGGCACGATCGTTTTCGTGTCCCATGACCGGTACTTCATCGATGCCATCGCGACACGGCTCTGGTCGGTCGAAAACGGGGCCATGACGATGCACCTCGGCGACTACAGCGACCTCGAACGGCGCCGGCAGCGGTCGGACCCTCCAATCGTCGCGCCCGAGCCTCGAAAGTCCGCTCGTACGGGAGGCGCCTCGACGAGCCGCCCTGCGGGGAAACCCGGCCCGTCAACGGCTGGCGTGGAAGATCGCATCGACGAGCTCGAATCCGAGGTCCGCCGCATCGAGGAGCAGTTGGCGGACCACGAGACGTATGACGATCCGAGGCGGGTCGCGGAGCTCGCTCAGTCGCACGAGGACGCATCGCGCCGGTTGCGAGCGCTCTACCAGGAGTGGGAACAGGCCGCCGGCGCGTAGGCCGGCACCAGGGCCGGTCGCCACTGAGCCTCGGCCCGGTGGCTACCGACGACCCGCGCTACCTCCTGCCGGTCGTATCGCTCGCCTACGTTGTGGCGATCGGCGCCGGCCTGCTGGCCGTCGATCAGCTGACCGAGTACATGCCCGGGGCCTGGCTCGAGGTGTTAGGCGCCGCGGTGCTGCTCCTCTCCCTGATGACGATTGCTGTCCTGGTGCGCGCCGCCTTGCGCCGGCGTCGGGAAGGATTGCCGCGCCGGGCCCTGTTGTGGGGCGGGAGCGCGATCGTCCCCGCGGCGCTTGCGGCGCTGGCGCTCTTCAGCCTGGCCGAGAGCGTCCAGAATGCGGCGGTGATCAGCGGCGCGGATGTCCACCTCACCCGCCCGGTGATCGAATCGCTGCCCCAGCCCCCCGGTGCGAAGCTGGTCGACCAGCGGCCCGGCCTCGCCGGCACCGAAACCATCTACCAGGACTTCACCGCCCAGAACTTGACCAGCATCGTCCCCTATTACGAGGCCCACCTCGCCAAGGATGGTTGGGTCGAGGACAAGGCATCGGCGGCGACCGACATCGTGCGCTTTGCGAAAGGCGCGTTCGTCCTCGCCCTGGAGATCAACCCGCCGTCGGGTGGCTATACGCTGACGGTCGACCACGTCAACCCGAACCTGCTGCAATCGCCGCCTTAGGCGCGGCGCACAAAAAGGACCCCCGCAACTCGTTTCTTCGGCCCGATGACGTGGCGGAGTGGCGCCCCTAGCATCGGAAGAGTCGGATTACCCGGTTCAACGGAGGGATTTTGTCTATGGCGATCGACCAGGGCGTACGCGCGAAAAAGGAAACCAGGGCGGATGCCCAGTCGGTCATCGACCTCGCCCACAAGCAGGGGCTCAAGATCGTCGATTTCAAGTTCATCGACCTGATCGGGACCTGGCAGCACTTCTCCATCCCCGTCCAGGAGCTGACCAGGGGCCTCTTCAGCGAGGGCATCGGCTTCGACGGCTCGAGCATCCGCGGGTTCCAGCACATCCACGAGAGCGACATGCTGCTGATCCCCGACGCGTCGACGGCGATCGTCGACCCGGTGCTGCGCGTGCCGACCCTGAGCATCAATTGCGACGTCATCGACCCCATCACCCGCGAGCCCTACTCTCGCGATCCACGCTATGTCGGCAAGAAGGCGGAGGCCTTCCTGCTGTCGACCGGCCTCGCCGACACCGGCTATTTCGGCCCGGAGTGTGAGTTCTACATCTTCAACAGCATGCGGTTCGATCAGAACCAGTTCTCGGGCATGTACGAGATCGACTCGGTGGAGGGCGTCTGGAATTCGGGCAAGAACTCCGAGCCGAATCAAGCCTACCGCCCGCGTTACAAAGAAGGGTACTTCCCGGTGCCACCGACCGACAAGCTGCAGGACCTTCGCTCGCAAATCGTCCTCAAACTGATCGAGGCGGGCGTTGACGTCGAAGTGCATCACCATGAGGTCGGCACCGCCGGCCAGACCGAGATCGACATGCGGTTCGACACGCTGGTGAACATGGCCGACAAGGTGATGATGTACAAGTACGTCGTCAAGAACGTCTGCGCCCAGAACGGCTTCGTCGCGACGTTCATGCCCAAGCCACTCTTCATGGACAACGGGTCCGGCATGCACACGCACCAGAGCCTGTGGAAGAACGGTACGCCGCTCTTCTACGACAAGGCCGGGTACGCGGGCATCAGCGACATGTGCCGCTGGTACATCGGCGGGTTGCTGAAGCATGCGGCGTCGCTGCTCGCCTTCGCCGCGCCGACCACCAACTCCTACCGCCGGCTGGTGCCCGGATACGAGGCACCCATCAACCTGATCTATTCCAAGCGCAACCGGAGTGCCTGTGTGCGCATTCCGATGTACTTCGACGATCCCAAGGCGAAGCGCCTCGAGTTCCGGACGCCGGACCCATCGTGCAATCCGTACCTCTCCTTCGCCGCCTGCCTGATGGCCGGTCTCGACGGCGTCATCAACAAGATCGAGCCGCCCAAGCCGATCGACGAAGACCTGTACGAGCTCGAGCCGGAGTTGAAGCGCCAGGTCAAGAGCACGCCGGGGTCGCTGGTGGAAGTCCTCGACGCGCTGGAGATCGACAACGACTACCTGACCCGCGGCGGCGTCTTCACCACGGACCTGATCGAGACCTGGATCGACTACAAGCGCGTGCGCGAGGTCGACCAGGTGGCGCTCCGGCCGCATCCGTGGGAGTTCTACCTGTACCACGACATCTAGTTCGTCCTCGTCGATCTGTTCGCGCGTTCGCCGTTGAGGCGGCTGTCACTCGCCCTGACAGCCGCCGTTAGACATTCAGAAGAAGAGGAGCACCGTCATGGAGGACAATTCCGTACAGCGCGATAAGCCCTGGAGGCCCGGCGATTACCCGCGACCCGGCCCGTCGTGGGATGAGACGGGTCCCATTGAGGACGTGCGGCCACAAGGAGTGCCCGACGGCGAAGACTGAAGCGGCGGCCGGCCGCGCGACCTCGCAGACTATCGAGCGCACGCTGGAACGGCTTAGCGAACGATCGATCCGCTTCCTGGACCTGCGCTTCGTCGACGTGCTTGGCACGGTGAAGAGCATCACGATTCCAGTGCATCGATTGCCGCATGCCGTGCGCAACGGCGAGTGGTTCGACGGCTCATCCGTCGAGGGCTTCGCCCGCGTGTTCGAGAGCGACATGTTCCTTCGCCCAGATCTCGACACCCTCACGATCGGGGAGGCCGAGGCTGCACCGGGGGCCCAGGTGATCTGCGACCTCATGACGCCTGAGGGCGAGCGCTTCGCCGGCGACCCACGTGGCGTGCTGGCGCGAGCCCTGGCGGAGGCGGCCGCCCTCGGCTTCGACTACTCGGTCGCGATGGAACTGGAGTTCTTCCTCCTGAACACCGACAGCGCGACCGGCGGGGTGCGACCCGGGCGCCACGACCGCGCCAGCTACTTCGATCATCCGGTTGATGTCGGCAGCGACGTTCGGCAAGAGATCGTGGGCGCGCTCGACCGCCTGGGGATCACCGTCGAGGCCAGCCATCACGAGGTCGCGGCCGGGCAGTACGAGCTGGACCTCGCGCTCAGCAACGCCATGAAGAGCGCGGACCAGCTGGTCACCCTCAAGCACGCGGTCAAGGCGGTTGCCCAGCGCCGCGGCCTGCTGGCCACCTTCATGCCCAAACCGATCTTCGGCGCGGCCGGGTCGGGGATGCATACGCACCAGGTCCTGACCGAAATGGGCAAGGACAGCAACGCGTTCTACGACCGTGCCGATCAGTACCAGCTGTCGACCGTCGCCAAGCATTTCATCGCCGGCCAGTTGGCACATGCACGGGCGCTCTGCGCGCTGGTGGCACCGCTGGTGAACTCCTACAAGCGCTTCGTCCCCGGCTTCGAGGCGCCCGTGGCGATCAGCTGGGCGCAGATGAATCGTTCGGCGCTGATCCGCGTGCCGCGCGCCGGCAGCGGCGATCGCGGGTCCGTCCGGATCGAGTTCCGGGCCCCGGATCCCTCCTGCAACCCCTACCTGGCTTTCGCCGCCATGCTCCACGCCGGCCTCTCCGGGATCCGCCAGAAGTTGCCCCTGCCGCCTCCGGTCGAAGAGAACCTCTACGCGTTCGATCCCGAGCGGCTCGCCCGCCACCAGCTCGGCCACCTCCCCGCCTCTCTCGCCGACGCCCTGAAGGACCTCCGCCAGGACGAAGTGATGCGCGATGCGCTGGGTGTCCATCTCCTCGAACGTTTCATCGAGGCGAAGGAGATGGAGTGGCAGAGCTATGAGAAGCAGGTCACCGCGTGGGAGCTCGACGCCTACCTCGAGGCTTACTAGCCGGCTTCACGGTCCCCTTCCGCTCGCGATCGCCGTCGTCCTCATCGCCCTTGCCGGTTTCTACGTCATCGAGGCGTTCATCGCTCCCAACCCGCTGCTGCGCATCGTGCTCCGAAGCCTGCCTGTGCTCCCGATCGCGATCTGGACACTCTGGTTTGAGAATGCACGACCACTCGAACGGCAACGGCCGGCGCTACGCCTTGCAGGTCGAATCCTGCTTCTCGTCCTGGTCATGGCCTTTGCCGTCGCCATCCTCGGCATCGCCCTCAACTGGCTATACAATCCGGACCGTTTTGTCTAGCCTAGAATGGGCGCCTGATCCGCCAGTGTTAGATAAGGAGGTCGGCAATGGCTCACCATCTGAAAGATCTGACGATCGAACTGGACGAAAAGGTCGGCACCGTGGCGGCTGCGGCTGAAGCGCTGGGCAAGGCAGGCGTCAACATCGAGGGGATCTGCGGATTCGTCGTAGGCGGCAAGGGCGTCGGCCACGTGCTGGTCGAGGACGCCGGCAAGGCGCGTCAGGCATTGCAAAGCGCGGGCGCTCGCGTCACCGGCGAGCAAGGCGTCCTGGTTCTGGACATCGAGGACAAACCGGGCGCGCTTGGCAAGCTCACTCGGAAGATCGCCGACGCCGGCGTCAGCCTGAACGCCGTCTACCTGGCGACGAAGACGCGTGTCGTGATCGGCGCGGCGGATATCGAGAAGGCGCGCGCTGCCGCCGGCGAAGGCGCGGCAAGTCGCCGATAGTCCAGCACGAAGCCGAGGCATGACGTCAATCGAGAGCCGGACAAGGAGGATCACATGTCAGCTGAACAGAACAAGGCGATCTCACGGCGCATTCCTTTTGAGGTGTTCTCGGAGGGGCGCCTCGAGGTGGTCGATGAAATCTTTGCGCCCGACTTCACCGATCACACTGAGCTTCCCCCGGGCATTCCCGCCGGTCGCGAAGGTATCAAGGCGATCGCATCGGCGTTGCGCCAAGGATTTCCCGACCTCAAGTACAGGCTCGAGCTCCAGATCGCCGAGGGCGAGTTCGTGGCCGGCTATGTGACGGTCACCGGGACGCACAAAGGTGAGATCTTTGGCATGCCCGCTACCGGGAAGCATGCGGAATGGGCGGAGTCACATATCGTGAAGGTGGTCAACGGCAAGATCACCGAGCACTGGGGAATCGTGGATCAGCTGGGGATGCTTCGGCAACTCGGCCTTGCCCCGGCCCCGCAAGCGGTAGCCGGCCGCTAGAGACGAATCGCGTGAGAGGGGTGGTCGCGAGGCCGCCCCTTTTACGCACCAGCAAAGGCTGGCTACCGAGGTAGGCGCGCCCCGCCGTTGGCGAAGGTGCCGCCAGTCTTCGATAAGGATGGCCCAGCACTGGTGGTCAGGCCAGCGCCCGGGCCGTCGGTGGCCGGAGGTAGACGCGTTCACCGATCTCGATCGCCTTCCTTTGATCAGAGGTGGGCACGCCGTGCCCACCATCGCAGAACCCCTGACACGGCCCATCCGGCGAGCCAGTTGGCCGCGAGACCGGCTCGATCCGGAAACCAGGAGATGTAGACGGAGCGCAGA
>Ga0137365_10002754_pt1 | contig 13954 bp, 10 predicted proteins | sample SagtaG_9_FD_104799 | JGI IMG/M metagenome (GOLD analysis project Ga0137365, IMG submission 104799) | Vadose zone soil microbial communities from Sagehorn Ranch, Mendocino, California, USA - Sage1_L_40_16 metaG | ecosystem: Environmental > Terrestrial > Soil > Vadose zone | place: USA...
GCCGCGATGACGTGCTCGGACAGTTGCGGCTGCGGGGGCCGCACGACCTGCGGCACACCTTCGCCACCTGGCTGGAGGACGCCGGCATCCCGGCCCGGGTGATTGATGAACTGATGGGCCACGCTGGAGGCCCCCGTGGTGGGGCGGCGCCTACGCACGAGGGCAGCTCGATTGGCACCCGCTACTGCTGGACAACCCCGGAGATGCAAGCCCGCGCAGTCGCCACGATCGAACAGCGGCTTGCCGTCTCGTTCGCCGTTGCTGGCCGCTTGTCGCCCTGAGGCCGTTGGAGCGCCGGTCAAGTATCGGTGCTGCGCCCATGCGCCTGCGCGACGAGGAGCTGGAACGGCGCGCACTGCGGGTACTTGCCCGGCGCTCCAACGGCGCCGCAGGCAATGATCAGGCCTCCACGCTGGGATTGCGGGGATCGTGGCCTAGGCGGCCCTGTGCCAGCGCCCAGTCGATGAACTCCTCGGTGGTCAAGCCGACGTCCTTGGCGGCGAACGCCAGCGCCAGCTCGTGGACGCGCCCCTCGGTGAAACCCTCGGCCTCCAGGAACGGAAGCGCCTCCTGGGCGAGGTGGTGGGCGGTCTCGAGCTCGGTGAGCAGGGTCGGGTCAGGCTGTTCCGGCTTGTACGGTTCCGGCTCGTCGCTGATGTCGGCCAAGGCCGCCGCGAGCCGCTCCCGGCGCCGGCGGCTGTAGGCGACCCCCGAACGGTTCAGCCTGAACAGCAGACCGAAGATACCAACGAACATCAGGACCAATCCGATGGTCTGGATCCTGATCCAGCTGGTTTCGGCGATGACGGCGAACCTGAGGATCGCGCCTACCGCGATAAATGCGAGCGCAGCGCGAAACTTCATCTTCGTGTCCTTTCTCCGTTCCTCAGGCCTACCAACAACTCAGGCTTACCCACTGAACGCACGTTGGACACAACCGGTAGAGCTGGGTCAATCGGGATCGCTCGGGTCCAGCCGAGCTACGGGGCGCCGGAGCGGTGGATCCCTCCGCCTGTGGTGACCGTGATCGTGCGCGTCGCCGCCGGATCGTCGTCGACGCCCTCCTCCACGTGCACCCGGCCGGAGGCCCGCGCATCACGGTCCAGCAGCGGCGGGCCCGGCTCGCCCTGCGCCACCACCTGGCGCCGGCGGCGCGGGCCAGCGGCCCGGTCGAGGTGGCGCGCGACCTGGTCGCGCTGTTCGGCACCGACCAGCGTCGGTGTTCCTGGCGGCCGCCTAAAGCGCCGGTCAGGTTATTAACGGTAGTTTGTTGGGTTTCGGCCAGGCGCGCGCCACCACCGTCGGTAGCCTGCACACACGCGCTGCTCCCGCCGGTGACGTGAGAGCAGGCTACCCGCACATCCACCCCGAATCAACAAACTACCGATAAGCGGGTGAAAAGCCGGATCTACGGCGGCACCCAGGAACGCCCACCCATCCGGTTCCGTGGCCAGCAACTCCGCGCAGAGGCGGCCGAGAAGCCGGCGCTGCCGGGGCGGGCTACCCGGCGGGGGTCGGCCGGTCGGCGAAGATGCCCCGCAGCATCCCGGTGGCCTGCCCGACCTCGATCAGGTACCCGTCCGGGTCACGCAGGTAGCACCGCAGCTCGGCCTTGCGGTCGAGGGGTTCCGTCAGGAACCGCGCCCCCTTCGCGACGGCGGCGTCGTAGAAGGCGGCGATGTCGGCCACCCGCACGTTCATGAAGCTGGATACGGGATCACCGGGTTCGGGCGGGGTCAGGGTGACGTCGGGCTTGTCCGGGGTCGGTCCGCCACCCGGGTTCATGATGATCCAACTATTCGCGACCTTCACGGTCGCCGGGTTCTCCTCGAGCACCACCTCGCCGCCGAGGATGCTGGTGTAGAAGTCGAGCGAGACGCGCACGTCGCGGACCGTCAGGAAATGCGCCAGCAACAGCCCCCGCTCAGGTGCTGGGAAACGATGCGCCATCAGGGCTTCCTCCAGTACAGAAGACGTGGACGACGGACCTACACGGCGTGGTGGCGCCGCCGGCTGTCCCACCTGGCGGGGTCGGTCTCCAGCGCGGCCCGGTCCGAGCCGCCGCGGTCGGCGGCGGCAGCGTAGGTGGTCTGCAGGAACTCAATCAGCACGGCGTCCGGGTCGGACGCCAGGCGCACGGCCTCGTACGACAGCAGGAACTCAACCGCACCTCCCTTGAGCAGCGCAAGGGGTTTGACCTTCGGCATCGTTCCGGCTGCGGTTGCTGCCTGATTGCTGCCCGGCGTGCCGCAGTGAGATAGCCCTGGCCTGGCGGAGCGACCCGCCAGGCCAGTGACCTGGGCTTTCGATGGGGTGGAGGTGAGGGGATTTGAACCCCTGACTTCCTCCGTGCGAGTAAGTGGCGGCCCACCGCTGTGCGGACCAGCGTTTCCGCAGGTGGCGTCGGACCGTCAGGGGCAAAGTTAGGTGTTCTCCTGCCCGCCGCCACGCCCAATATGAGATGCCGCCCCCAGGCCGGGCGAGCCCCCTCAGCGTGGGGCGTACAGCCAGGGTTGCTTGAGGTCGAAGAACTCCGGCTCGCCGATGCTCAGCTGCTGCATCTCCTCCATCTGGGCCTTCAGCTTCGGCGGCGGCTCCTTGCGCTCGCCTTCGCGGGCCTCCGCCTCAGAGGTGAAATACATCGCCATGGTGTAGGCCCCACCCTCATGACCCACCGCCACACTGCCAACGACGTCGGGACGGAAGGCGGCCCACGCCGCCGAGTCCTGGCCCATGAGCTCCCGCGCCCGCTCCGGGTCGCTGCCCCGGCCCTGCATGACCTGGACAAAGCCGGCCGCATCCGGGTCGCCGGTCACGTCCACGGTGACGTCGCTGCTGTCCTTGAAGCTGGCCTCCCCGGTGAACAACTTGGAGGCCTCGGCCCACCAGCGGTCCTGTTCGGGGCGGTCGCTGTTCCGCCGGGCGGCCTGCTCGGACTCAAAGCGGGCCAGCGCGATGAAGCGGCCGTCCTCGGTCACCCCCGCGGTCGAGCCCAGCCAGCCGGTGGCCCCGGGGGCGAGCTCCTGGGCCCACCGGTCGAACGCGGCCCGGACCTTCCCGGCGTCGGTCACCTGTCCCTGAATCACCTGAACAAACACCACGACCCCCTCTGCTGGGCGGACCACTCCGCTGTGGCCTCGCGTGCGCCTCAGACCCTACGACCTCCCGGTGCCGAGGTCGAGACCGCCAACCACCAAGGACGGTCCGGTCCCCGGCGTGGGTTCCTGGAGCTCCAGGGCATGAACCTTAGGCAGCTGTTTAGGAGATAACTGCCAGTCTTCTGTTCTCTACGGTTCAGTTGGGTCCAGCCAGGTCAGATTGGGCAGCGTTTCTGGTGGGTGCGGTCTGTTTAGGTTCAATTGTGGCCTGTGGAATGGCTGTGAGAATGACCACCTGGGGTCACCTCAGCCGCCGGCATCGGTTTCCCTCTCGCGCCGGCGCGCTCGACGCACCAGGCGACCTCCGAACGGTACTCCGCATCGCACCGAGCCGGCTCGGCCCAGGCGGTGAGCATCGCTTACACCACTGCTCGGCGGGCGGCTGCCGCGGCTGCCCGCGTCAGTCGTCGTCGGCTGACTGGAAGGCCTGGATCTCCTCGAAGTACGCGGCTCGCAGCATCATCGATGCCTGCGGCTCACCTGCGATGTCTGCGAGCTGCGAGCCGAGCAGCGCGGTCATCCCGACCTTGCTCCCGTACACCTCGTCCTGATCGCGGAGCTCGACGTACTTCTTGAGCGCAGTGACCGCCAGCTGGAACGCGGCCGCCGGGTCAGCCGAATAGCTCATCTGGGCGGTGACCGCCATGAAGAACGCCTCCGCACCCGGCGCATCGAGCGCCCGGGAGGTCGCCACGGCGTCTGCCAACTCGTCGAGGGCCACCGGTTCACCGCTAGCCAACCGGTCGCCGACCAGGTATAGGTCGAGGACAGCCGACTCCCGCTCCTGCCCCGCGAACGCCGCACGCGCTCTGTTGGCCGTCGGTGCACCCACCGCACCCGGACCGAAGTACTGCTCGACGAGTTCGTCGAGCGCCGCCTTCTGCTCCGCCGAGAGCTGGCCTGTGCGCGCCGCCTCCGCGATCGAGCCGAGCATGTCGGCCGTCGCCTGCTCGTGCCCGGTCGCGATCATGCGCAGCATCCACGCAGTCCAGTGGCCGGTGGTGAGGGCTGTCGCCGACGCCTGCGAGGTGAGCAGGTTCCGGAGCATTAGCTTCTGTGCCTGGCGATCGCCGCTGTCGGCGGCCGCGTAGGTACTGGCGTCGACCCCGGCCAGTTCGCCGACGTCGATGTAGATGGGCTCGTCGTCAGACATCTGCTTCCCTCCCCATGAGGGCGCGTCGCGCCCCGTCGAGCTGCTCTTCGTCGGCTGTCAGCCAGCGGAGCCGGTGTCGAGCCGCGTCCAGGATGGTCTTGTTGTCGCCGAACGGCAGCAGGTGCTCCCGTAGCTCCACTGCGGCGGCGACCAAGAGGTACGAGTCGCCGAGGATGCGCTCGATGCTGAGCGACTGGGCGACGATCGCATGGGCCTTGCGCTCGCGGTCCGCCACGTCGGCCGTCGCGCGGCGCAGCTCGCCGTATGAGCGCACCAACGACGCGACGATCGCCGCCTGCGATGTGGACGGCAGCTCGTCGGATGTCGCCTCGTTGCTCGAGGCGAAGTGAGCCGCATCGTGCTCGGAGAGCGCTCGAAGGTCGTCGTCGATCGCCTTGGCGAGGTGGGACGGCAGCCGTGCATCGAGCGCGAGCTGGTTGCGAGCGGCACGGAGATGCTCCTCGCTCCCGCTCGCGAGGTACCGCGACACCCACTCCGACCACGCGCACGGTTCGCTCAGGTGCGGACGGCCGAGGTGCAGGTCAGCGGCGCCGTGCTGGACGAAGCATCCCCACGCCGCCGGGTGGTAGCCGTCGTCGGCGAGGGCCTGGCGCGCCAGCAACACCGCGTCCGCCAACGGGGCGTCCTCGGCGAAGTGGTACAGCAGTGCGATGAACTCGGCGGCGAGGTGGTCCGGCACCATGTAGGCAGCCGCGATCGCGCCCGGTGCCCCCGCTCGCACCAGCGCCGTCACGAACCCGTGCTCGTGACCGGTCCGCAGCTGCCGGCTGCGGCCGGCCAGGCAGGCGCTGAGCACGGTGAACGGCGCCGGCGCCGGTCCGATGGCCTCGAAGCCACGCGCCGTGAGGCGCTTGCCGGGACCGAGCGGGAGCTCCTCGCCGATCTTGTCGGCGAGCCCGTGGCCGACGTAGTGCAGCAGGTCGATCCCGGCGCCGAGGTCGTGCACGAGCGTCGAGGGTTCAGGTCCTCTGTGGACGCTCGGCGCCATGCCGAGGTCGGTGGCCGCGGCGACAGCCACGCTCGTCTCCGCGTCGGCGTGGGCAAGCGCGTCCTCGGCCCGGACGACGATCGCCGCGCCCGTCGGTCGGTTGTTCACCAGGTTGCGAGACAGGGAGAGGTTCAGGTCGCGGAGCGCTGGTGAGCGGACGATTCGTTGGCGGAGGCCGAGGTAGGTGGTGCCGTCGTGGAGGATCTCGATCGGCAACTCGCCGAGGTCGGTGCTGCTGTCCATCACCACGGCGAGCACCCGCACGCCGTCGATGTGCTCGCGGATCTCCGGATGGAGCGCCTGCCACATCGCCTGGCAGGCCTGCACGTGGCTGGCGCTCGGCGGGCTCGATGCAGGGATCACTCGACCCGAGAGGCGATCGGTCGCCAGCCGCTGCTCGGCGATGAGGTCGCCCACCGGCGCCGCTGCCTCGCGATCGAGGAGCTGGACGGCCACGCCCGGGCCAGCACCTTCGCGGCCGGGTGAGAGCGAGACGAAGATGACGGCATCCGGCACGGACTCGACGACGAGCACCCCGGTCGACGTGGTCCCCAACCGCTCGAGCAGCACGGTGATCTCGGAGTGAAACGCCGCGTCAGGGTGCCGCTCCATGGCCTGCAGGACGCGACAGAACTTGCCCTCCTCCTCCTTGAGCGCGAACACGAGGTGCAGGAAGCGGACGACGGCGCGGGCGTCGGCCGTGTCGAGCCGCGCCGCTTCCAGCTTCAGCCAGAGCCGGTAGACGACGTCGAGGCCCTGACGGACATCCAGGTCCGATCCGCCGGCGGTCGACTCGGCCAGCACCTGCTCGTACCGGGAGGCGAGCTCGGTCAGTTCCTCGATCAGCCCGGCTTCTCGCCCCAGCTGGTACTTCGTGAAGGCGACGGCGTAGCGGGTCCGGAGAGCCGCCTCGACGCCTCCGCCCTCGCCGCCCTTGGCTGCCGACGTGAACGCCTCCAGCGCATCCTCGAGCTGCCCGAGCTTGGCATGCTGGTTCCCAGCGTTGAACGTCAGCTGGCCCCGCAGGATCGAGATCTCGGGTTGGTCGGCGAACCCATCGAGCCGCCGCAAGCCATCCCGGAACACGTCCAAGGCGCGGGCGGAGTCACCACATCGGTCGTAGACGTCCCCGAGCGTGAGCGCGAACCGGGCCCGGAGGAGGCCCTGCCCGGCCTCGGGCGTGAACCGGTCGATCCAGCGCAGGTAGTCCTTTGCGACCTCGTCGGCCAGGTCGACACGATGCACATCGGCGATGAGGCCGAGGACGAGCCTCCCGCTCCGCGGGAACTCGATCACGAGCCGGTCCGCGAGCCACGCCATGGTGACCTCGTCGTCGCTGAGCTTCGGCGGCGGGTCCGGCGAGGACAAGACAGCGAGCAACGCACGCGCCGGAGGCACGACGACGTCGGGGCGCGGGCCGTTCGCCAGCGCGAGCCACCGCTCCCACGCGGCCTGCGCCGGGCCGATCGCCTCGCGAGGCTCGTCGAGGGCGACCCAGCACCTCGTCTCGCCGGCGAGCAGTTCGGCGGCGACAACCGGGTCGAGCGTCGCGCCGTCCAGCCCGCGAGCCTCCTCGAGCCAGCGCAAGGCCTGGTGCGGGTGCCCCTGCTGCATCGCCCGCTCCGCTTCGAGCCATCGCCGGAACACCCGCTCGAGCAGCGTGCCGTCACCGTCGGGCGGCACGCCGCTGAGCCCCGGGCGCGTGCAGTACCGGTGCAGGAGCACCTCGAACGCAGCCACCTACGACCGCCCCCAGAAAGGGAAGTCCTTGCGCCGACCGATTAGCTCGTAGCCCACGAAGTTCGCTCGGCCCGGGAACGTGTATAGCGCCTCACACCGGCTCCGGACCTCGCGGTTCATCGCGACACCGGGGACGAGTCCGCCCAGCGGCAGTCCCGGGATCTCGAGGGTGACCTCCATCTCCATCTCTCGGGTGAACTCGACGGTCAGGCGCTCGGTCACACCCTTGTCGTCCGAGGTCAGGTCCCAGCCGGTGCCCGTCGGATGCGCTCGGGGAGGTCGACGGGCAGCGTCGGTGAAGCAAAGCGCGCAGGGCCGCAACAGCTCGATGTAGGAGTTGGTGACCGCTTCGACGTCGACCCGGAGCTCCTCGGGCGCATCGTCGTCGCGGCCACGGAACTTCCGTAGGCGAACGTCTATCCAGGCGCCGAGCGCGAAGCACTGGTCACGCGTGCCGAGGTCGCGCTCGGCCCCGAAGGTGAACTTCCGCCCGGACCCGCCGCCCAGCCCCATGACCTTCAGCTGCACCGCAGCGTGCTGCGTCCCGGTGACTTCGAGCTGGAGCTGGCCGGTCCCCCCCGGCGGGACGTGGAAGGCCAGCCACTCGAGCTTGGTGGGGTGCGTACCGAGATCGGCGACCTGCGTCATCCCGCGGAACTGATCGAGCAGGTTCCGCATGATTCCCCGGTCCCCTGCTCTTCCGACCTCTTGCTGATCGAGGTGCTGCTCCAGCGCGAGCGAGGCGGCCTCGTCGTCCTCGTCACCCAGGCGTTCGACGACCGATGCCATTCCCTCCAGCGGCGCGTCCTCAAGGATCACGAGCCCAGCGTCCTGGTCCATCCGCCCCCCTCCCGCTGCTCTACGTGTCCGACGTGGAGGCGCGCGACGAGCAACACCGACGGATGGCCCGCTGCCAGATCCGCTCTGCACGCGCCGCCACACAGGCGGACGAATACGCCAATAATAAACGCACGTATCGATCGGTAACACAAGCGGTGCTCTGCGCGCTGAACCCGCCATGCGTCACTCGCCGACGACGCCGTGCGCCCTTGCGAGGCTGCCTAATCGTACGGTTCGTGCGGCGAGCACTGCGCTCGGTGCGCGGTGCCAGGCAGCCCTCGGTCGGCGTGCCAGGCGGAGGGGAGGCGACGGTGGACGAGTTGTTGGTCCAGGCTCGCGGCTTCGCGGGGCAGGTGCACCGCATCGGCTCCTGACGCGGGGAGCTGCCGCCGCCCGCCTCGCTGGCGCCAGGCGGAGCGACCGCGATGGCCGAGCTGGCGCTCTCCCACCCCGCCGTGGCCGGCGGACGAACTCCACGCCAACGACTGCGGCTGGTCGGCGGCACCGACGACCCCAACCTCGAAGCACTGCGCTTCGACGCCATCGGCTTCGTCCTCTCCTCCGCCATCGCGATCGGGATGGAGCGTGACCTCGACGGGACCTCGCCGCCGGCAAACTACCGAAGCTCGCGCGGCCGGCCCGCTCTGGCAAGGCGACGGCGCGCTGGTCTTCGTCAACGCCAACGGTGGGCCGCTCTTCCAGAGCACGCCGCCCAAAACTCATGGAGAACTTGGCCGCGCAAGCCGGGCTGCCCCATGCACGGCTTGGTGACCTGCGCCACCTGCACGCGACAATCCTACTCAGCAGCGGCGCGCCCGTTCATATCGTTGCCGTGCGACTCGGACACGCCGACCCCACGACGACGCTCAGCATCTACTCCCATGTGTCGCGTCCCATGTCGCGGAAACAAGCCGTCAACGCCTCGGACGTTTTTCGCCGCCGAAGTCGAAGCCGGAGGCTGATGCCCACGGCTGACCCCGCAAACGGTTCCGGTGCGCTCGATAACGGCCTATGCGCGGCCGAGGATCCCAGTGACCGGACCCCCCCACACACTTCCTCCACTCGTCCTCACGCACATGCACTGCGCCATGAACCGCTTTCAGTACCGAACGCTTCCTACAGCGCTTGTCCGTACTCGCTGCATAACGGATGAAGCTTCGCCGTTCGCTCTACGCTCGTCCCGAAATTCGTCCGAGGACAGCAACGCACCGCCGCGGTTGCTGCCCGGCGAATTGCCCTGGAACGGCGCGGCCCCGGCGGGAGGTACCCGACGGGGCCACTGACCAGAGCGTTCGATGGGGTGGAGGTGAGGGGATTTGAACCCCTGACTTCCTCCGTGCGAGGGATAATTTGGCTAATTTCGTGGCCCGGGTAGGGGGGCGTAACGGGTTATGACCAGGGGATTTGTGAACCGGCAGGAACCGGTAGTGTCTCGTAGTTTCCGCTGGTCCGCGGCCCGAATGCGGCCCAATCGTCCCTCGCGGCCATCAGAAAGAGTCCTCCTGATCGACCACTCTCAGTAACCAATCTACCGACCCGTGCCACCACCATGCTCAGCGCCTCTCAACCCACAACGCATTACAACTCCATCTGCTCTCTTGCCCCACCTCCCCACGCATCTCCGCTCCGCTTTTCCATCTCACCCTCATGCTATCCTCAGAGCAATTCTGAGTACGACAGATATGCATCGGGGATGCTGCAAAGCCCGCGGTGCGCACCGGGAGGCGAAGCATCGTGGGCACGAGCACCCGCATTTTCGAGGCCCCGGCGGCGGCGTTGGTGGCTGGCTCGGAGCTGGTGGCGATCACGAGGTGGCAGGCCCGCGCCTACGAGACTGTGATCGCCAGCGCGGCGCAGGACCACCAACGGCCGCCGCATGGCTGGGACCGCTCGGCTCGCTGCGGCGTGGTCGGCTACGACCTGGTGCTGGCGACGCCCCGCACCCTCAACGCGCTGGCGGTCGCGATGCTGCGCGAGGACCGCGAGGCGACCCGCGCGATCGTCAGTGCGCATCACCGGGCGATGGGCGAGGTCGCCCTCCAGCTCGCGCTGGCCGCCGCGGCCGAGATCCCGGTGCTGGTCGGCCACGATCTGGACTCGGTGGGGCAGCCGTGGCTGCACACCCATGTGATCTACGGCGCGCTAGCTCGGGCTGGCAAGGCTGATCCTGGCGGGTGGCTGGTGGTGGACCGTGCCAGGGTGGAGGCGCTGGCTCCGGTGCTGACGTGGGGCTATCACCTGCTGGTCCGCCATCAGCTCACGGAACTGCTCCAGGGCCTCGGGTTGGACTGGTCCCTACCTGCGGTGGACGGCTCGTGTGAGGTACTCGGCCTGTCCGAGGCCGAGCTTGCGGTGGTCGGTGAGCCGGCTCGGCCGCTTGGCGAGATCAGCGCGTGCCGGGAGTAGCAGCGGGGTGGCGGCGGATCTGCGCAAGCTGGCGGTCGGGCGGGAGGGCTACTACACCTGCGAGATCGCCAAGGACCGTGAGGAGTACCTGTCCGGACACGGCGAGTCCCCCGGCATCTACCACGGCGGCAGCGCCAGCGCCCTCGGCCTCGAAGGTGAGTGTTCGCCTGAGGCGTTCAAGCAGCTCTTTGGCTGGCAGGATCCCCGCACCGGTGAGCAGCTCGGCCGCGCGCCCCGGCAGGACGCGATGCCGGCGTGGGATCTGGTGTTCCGCCCGCACAAGGACGTCTCGGTCCTGTACGCCCTGGGCGACCAGCAGACCGGCGCCGCGGTCGCCGACGCGCACCAGGCCGGCGTGCGCGCCGGGGTCGCCTATCTCGATGCGCAGGTCGGCACCAGGACGGGGCGGCATGGTGCCGAGCATGTGCAGGGGTCGGGGCTGCTGGCGGTCGGGTTCACCCACCGCACCAGCCGCGCTGGGGATCCGCTGCTACACACCCACCTGATCATCGCCAACCGCACCCAAGGACCGGATGGGCAGTGGCGCACGCTGGACTCCCGCGACCTGCTCAACCACCGCAGCACCGCCGATGCGATGTACCGGGCCGCCTACCAGCACGAGCTGACCCGCACCCTCGGCGTCCGCTGGCAGGAGCCGGACCGGTGGGGCAACCGCGCGATCCAGGGGATGCCGGAGGAGCTGCGGCGGGGGTTCTCCAAGCGGCACGAGCAGATCGCCGCCGAGCTCGGCCGCCAGGAGGCGCAGGGCAAGCATCGGACCGCGCGGCTGGTCCAGCACGTGGTACATGCGACCCGGCCGCCCAAGTCCCACGAGACGCCCGAGACGCTGTATGGACGCTGGCAGCAGGAGGCGCGGGGGCTCGGCTACGAGCCCGAGCGGCTGGTCCGCGAGATCACCCAGGTGACGCGCGGCCGCGAGCAGCACCTGGCCGGGACCGCGGGGCGGGACGGTGATTCTGCAGACGCACCCGGTGGGACGCCGGCAGGATTGGCCGGGACGCTCACCGCTGGGGCGGGACTGCCCGAGCGGACGATCCGCACGATGTTTGACCGGCTCGCCGGCCCGGAGGGGCTGACCGAGCAGGCGTCCACGTTCACCCGCCGTGAGGTGCTGTGCGCGGTCGGCCGTGAGCTGCCCGCCGACGTCGCCGGCATGGTCGGCCCGGCGGGGCTGGAGGGTCTGGCGGATCGGTTCCTCACCGAGCGGGCCGTCAGTTTGATGGGTGAGCATGCGATCGGGGAGCGCCGCTACGCCACCCCGGAACTGCTGGCGGTCGAGCAGCACCTGATCGACGCCGCCATGAGCCGCACATGCGAGCAGGCGGGCACCTGCTCGCATGACACCCTGCGGGACACGCTGGCGGCCCACCCGACCATCGGGGCGGACCAGGCAGCGATGCTGCGCGACATCACCCAGGGCGGGCAGGGCGTGAGTGTGGTGGTCGGCAAGGCCGGCACCGGCAAGACCTACACGCTGGGGGTCGCCCGGCACGCCTGGCAGCTGGAAGGCTTTCGCGTCGTCGGGGCGGCGCCGACCGGGATCGCCACGGTCTGCCTGGACGCGGAGGGGTTCGAGCACTCCCGCACGGTTGACGCGCTGCTCCTGGAGCTGGACCAGCACCGGGGTGGTGATCGTGGGCACCGGCGTGCGCGGGAGCGGCAACGGGACTTGACACGGCGTCAACTGCCGGGGCGGGATCGCGGGCAGGATGCCCAGGACGAGCGCGTGTTGGACGATCGGACGGTGCTGGTGGTGGACGAGGCCGGGATGGTCGGCTCCCGCAAGCTGGCCCGCCTGCTCGACCACGCCCAGCAGGCCGGCGCCAAAGTCGTGCTGATCGGCGACGACAAGCAGCTCGCCTCGATCGAGGCCGGCGGCGGGTTCCGGGGGCTACGGTTGCGGCTTGGCGCCTCCACCCTGACGGAGAACCGCCGCCAGGCTGAGCCGTGGGAGCGTGAGGCGGTCGAGCAGCTCCGCGAGGGCAACATCGACCAGGCCCTCACGGCGTATCGGGAGCATGAGCGGCTGGTGGCCACCGAGACCCCAGGCCAGCTCAAGCAAGCGATGCTGGCGGACTGGTGGTCGGCGTTCCAGCAGGGCCGCCGGGTCGCGATCCTGGCCTACCGCCGGGATGAGGTGGACCAGTTCAACACCGCCTGCCAGCAGCTCCGCGACCAAGAGGGGCACCTTGGTGCCCAGCGGCTCCAAGTCAGGGATCGCCAGTTCGCGGTCGGGGATCAGGTGGTGTGCGGCAAGAACGCCCTCCAGACGCTCGGGGTTGCTAACGCCAGCCGCGGCCAGGTCCTCGCGTTGGATGCCGAGCAGCGGGCGATGACGCTCCAGCTCGAGGACGGCAACACCGCGGTGCTGCCCCGCGAGTACCTGGATGAGCGGCCATCGTGGTGGCTCAGGGGCAATCCCGACCGCCGCACCGTGGATCTTGGGTATGCGACCACCGGGCACAAGGCGCAGGGGATCACCCGCGATGAGGTGCTGGTGCGCGTCACCAGCTCGGAGGATCGCCAGTGGCTGTATGTCGGCGGGTCGCGCGCGATCGGTAAGACCACCTTCTACAGCGTCGTCACCCCCGAGCCGGCCATCCGCCAGGACCCCGAGCGCCAAGCGCTGGATGTGCCCGCCGCCGACCGCACCCCCAAGGACCAGGCTGAGCAGCTGGGCATGGTGGCGCGGCGGGACCGGAGCAAGCGGCTGGCCGCCGACACCAGCGCGCCGGTCGATCCGCGGAGCATGAGCAAGCACGACCTTCGCGCCCGACGCGACCAGCTCGCCACCTTGATCGACGCCGGGCCGCGCGACCGGTCGCTGTTGGTCGCTCATGCGACCACCAAACGCGAACACCACGAGCAGCGGCTGGCCGAGGCGACCAGTCGCCTCCAGCAGGCCCGCGGCCAGCTCGCCGCGCTCCAGCATGGTCCTGGTCGGTTCCTCCATCGGGGCGACCTGGCCAGGGTGCGGGAGCAGGCCAAGCAGGCGGAGGAAGCGCAGAAGGTCGCCCGGCAGCAGGCCGACCGGGCCGCCGACCGGGAACGCAAGGCCCGCCAGGCACAGCAGCACCACCAGGCCCACCGCGAGGCCAACCCGGACCTGCTGGCCGAGTACCAGGCGGTCGTGCGTGAGGACAAGTGGTGCACCCGTGCCGAGGCCCGCGCGGTCGAGCTGCTCCTGCCGGGATGGTCGCGTGAGCTGGGCGAGCGGCCGACGAGCATCAAGGGTGGTCGCCTGTGGGACCGGGCGGTCGAGCAGACGGTGGAGTACCGGCAACGCTGGAAGGTCGATGATGGCGAGCGCGCGCTCGGGCCTGAGCCGCACGGCAAGGACGCCTCGCTGGAGCAGCGACGCGCCAAGCGGCATGCGGAGCGGGCGATCGGTCGCATGCGCGACCTGACCGGCGACCGGGCCGAGCGAGGCGACCGCACCGACGCGACCGGTCGCCAACGCGAGCAGCGCCGCGACCGTGGGCGAGCTGACCCCGGCGACCGCGACCACGAGCGCGCCATGTAGGTGTGGTCGCTTGCGACCACCCAGCCGCGCGCGGCCCCACCGGAGCGACCATCGGGCGACCACCCAAAAGGGGCGACCAGCAAGCGCAAGGTATTGACTCGTAC
>Ga0137365_10002766_pt1 | contig 13917 bp, 16 predicted proteins | sample SagtaG_9_FD_104799 | JGI IMG/M metagenome (GOLD analysis project Ga0137365, IMG submission 104799) | Vadose zone soil microbial communities from Sagehorn Ranch, Mendocino, California, USA - Sage1_L_40_16 metaG | ecosystem: Environmental > Terrestrial > Soil > Vadose zone | place: USA...
GTCAGACGAACACATCATCCGGCACACCACGACCAGCCCAGGAGGCACCATGACCACCTCGATTCCGGCCACACGGTTCGCCGACCCGGCGCCCGCCCAACGCCTGGAGCAGGCGGCCGCTGCGCTGAGGTCACACGGCTTCACCGCCGAGATCCTCGACAACGCCGCCGCCGCCCGTATCCGCGTCAAAGACCTGATACCCCAGGGCGCCAGCGTGCTTACCGGCGCCAGCGAGACCCTCCGCCTGTCCGGCATCGACGCCGACATCAACACCAGCGGGCGCTACCAGGCCATCAAGCCGCAGACCCTGGCCATGGACCGCATCACCGCTGCCGACGACATCCGGCGGCTGCGCGCCGTCCCCGACGTTGTCGTGGGCAGCGTCCACGCGGTCACCGAAACCGGCTCTCTCGTGGCCGCCTCGGGCACCGGGAGTCAGCTGCCCGCCTACGCCGGCGGCGCCGCCCGCGCGATCTGGATCGTCGGGGCGCAGAAGCTGGTACCCGACCTGCCCGCCGCGCTGCGCCGCGTCGAAGACCACTGCCTCCCGCTGGAAAGCGCCCGCACCCAGACAGCCTACGGGTCCCCCAGCGCCATCAACCGCCTGCTCATCCTCAACGCAGAACTCCACCCCGGGCGCGGCACCGTCCTGCTGCTTCGCGAAGCCATCGGCTTCTGAGGGATCGCAACCCTTAACAGTGTTACTCCCGCAGCGGCTGGATGACCATGGTCTGCCGGGGACCCGGTGCGGACAGGGCGGACGGCCACCTGGATGATCATGCACTGTGACATACCAAGGTCAGCAGGTGGCCGCCCGGCCATCGCAGAGGATGGCCGCTGGCTGGGAAGCCTCCGGGATGAGCTGCAGGCGCTGCTGGCGCCGCTGTTCTGCCAGACCAGGTCGCGGCTGACAGCGTTCGCGTACCTGGATGCGCTGCTGGCCGAGCCCGGGGACCGCCAGTCGTGCAGGCAGCTCGCCGAGGCCGCGGGACACACGAGCCCGCGGCGGATGCAGGCGCTGCTGGCCGAGTACGCCTGGGACTACGCGGCGGCGCTTGGCGCGGTGCAGAAGTTCATCGCCGGTCACCTGGGCGATCCGGAGGCGATCCTGGTACTGGATGAGACCGCGGAACTGAAGAAGGGTCGCATGACGGTGGGGTCGCACCCAGGCCGCCGGCTGGGCCTGATCCCTTGACGCGGGATCTCTGCGCGTCGCCGGCACTTTCGTGCCGCGGCCCGGCGCCGAGGATTCCATCCGCCATGTCCACTCTCGGGTGGCGCCCGCCATGTCACCGCCTCATACGACCGCAGCAGGGCCGCGTGCCGCCCGTCCGGCGAGCTGGCGTAGGCGGCGGTGAGCCAGCCGGCGTCGAGCCGGGCGAGGAAGCCGGCCGCGCTGGCCGGCGGGCCGGCGGGCGGGTCCACGGCGAGGGCGACGACGGCCTCCATCACGTCGGCGTAGTAGGCGGCGCCGCCGGTGCCGTGCTCGATCATGTCGACCAGGGTGGTGGTCAGCTGCCGCGGCGGGAGCGCCCACAGCGACAGGCTCGCCTCGTCCGGCCAGATCGCGGTGGACCGGGCGCCCGCCTCGCGCAGCACCCGGCGGACCCGGTCGGCGACCCGGCGCGAATCGGCCCCGCCCTTGCAGTCCAGCACCACCAGCAGCGGCCGGTGGCCGGCCCCGGCCGCGTGCCGCTGCAAGCCCCGGGCCAAGAACCCCGCCCACAACCGCAACAGCAGAGTGGTCTTGCCGAGATTAGAAGTAGGGCCTTATTAGCTTGCCTCACTGCCTGACGGGCTCATGCCGGGAGCGTGGCCAGCCCGCGTCGTTTGTGATGGCTTCCTGGTGGCCGGGATGGTCGCAGGGGCGGACAGCATCAAGGGCGTGGTCCTGCTGCGGCACGGGGGGATGGGCGCGCTATTGGCGGGCCCGCGCCCGTCGACGCTGGGCTGGCAGCCCTTGCCGATGGTCATGTGGGGTGTGCGCATCTGGCGGCTGGCCGCACCAGCGGGCAATTGCGCCTGGTTACCTGGCGAGCGCCTGACGGACTGTGGCGGCCAGTCCGCGGCCGTTCGATCCGTCACCGTCAATGTCGGGATTGTAGATCGCTATCTGCAAGCCCACCGCCCGGCCCGAGGCCAGAGCGGTCCGCAGCGCCGCTACCACATCTGCCCAGGCAAGGCCGTTGGGTCGCGGATCGTCTACGGCCTGCATGAGTGTCTCGTCGAAGACATCGGCGTCCAGGTGGATCCAGAAACCCTCCGGGCCGCCCTCACGTGTCAGGAAGGCCACTGCCTCGCGGGCCGCCGCGGCGGCGCCGAGCTGGCGGACCCGATCGCGGTCAACCACCAGCAGGTCAGCCGGGAGCGGCTGGCAGCCACGACGGTCCCGGTCGGCGGCGTCGCGGCACGCGAACACGGCCACATCATCGTCGCGGACCAGCGGCCGCCTTCCCTCAAGGTCGCACACGATGTCTGGGCCGCGGCCGGTGGCGAAGGCAAGGTCGCTTGCTGACGCCGCGCCGCTGAGCGGGTTCACCTCCGGCTGGTAGAAGTCGGCGTCGCCGTCGATGTACAGCAGGCCATAGCGCCCGCGCCGCCGCAGCGCCAGCATCGTGCCCAGCAGGATCGAGCAGTCGCCTCCGAGCACGACGGGAAACTCCTCCGCATCGAGCACTCCGGCCACCGCGTCGGCCAGCAGGCTGGAATAGTCGCGGAGCGCCTGCGGGTTCATGATCTTCGTCTGCGGATCGCGCACCGGGCTGTAACCTTCTGCTGCGACGCGCCCGGCCCGGCGAGCTGCCAGGCCGTCGGCCAGACCAGCCCGGAGCAGGACCCCGGGCGCGCGCTCGACGCCCAGATGCTCAGGAACGTGCCCCAGGGCGGACGGCGCCTCAACAATCGCGTACCTGGGCATCGAGCAGCTCTCCCACGTCAGTCTTGCCGGGCAGCGTGTATCGTCCCGGCGATCAGGTCGCTGAGCTGACGGGCGAGGCTGCCATCGGGGTCGAGCCGGGGGTGGAAGATGGTCACCTCCAGGCTGCGGGCCATGTGGTGGCCGAGCAGTCCGGTCAGCAGCTCGGCAGCCTCGTCCCAGGACAGGCCATCAGGGTGGCGGTAGTCGACGGCGGGCATGATCTCATCGCCGAGCACATCCACATCCAGGTGCACCCAAAATCCGTGTAGGCCCGGCCCGGTGACCGTGGCGATCACCCGCTCAAGGGTGGCCCGGCGCCCAGGCGCCGCACCTCCTGCAGGTCCAGGACGCCGATGGCGGTGCTGCGGATGTCCTCGCCGCCGAACCGGTCGTTGTCGCCGACCACCCGGTAGCCCACCACGGCGACGTCCTCGTCTCGCACCAGCTGCCCCAGCCCATCCAGGTCGGCCCCCGGCCGGATTGAGCACACCGGTGCCCCGGTCACGCACGTCGATATAGGCAGGTACCTCCAGGCGCATCGCCTCTTCGGCGCCCAGGCGGCCATGCAAGCCCGCCTCTCGCAGCGCATCGGGCGCCTGTTCTACCCCGCTCGGCCACAGGCCCAGCGGCGACGGCACCTCGATGACCCTCAGGCGCATTGAGCCTCCTGCGTGCGGATCGCCGGGGACAGCCTGCCCTGCCCGCGGGACCGCTGCGAGAATTCTGTCTCAGATCCGGCACCGGCGCTCGTCCCACTGGCGAAGACCAATCCGTGGTCTCGCCAGGCCGGACCGGTCGCCATCTTGCGCTCAGCCTGCTTCGTATTCTGCCGGCGCAGCTTGGCCAGGACCTCCCGGGCCAATGCCAGCTAGACAGCTTGCGATTGCCGGGAGCGGGCGGGCAGCGTTACAGCAGGCTCGGGTTAATCGTGCCGTCGAGGCCGAGGAGTGCTTCGAGCAGGAAGCAGGCGCCCCAGACGAGCTCGTTCGAGGTGGCCACTCCATTCCGCTGGCCGTAGCAGCCGCCGCGCATGAGCCCCAGATCTGCGTCGCAGGCAGCCAAGCCAGGTGGCAGGGAACTACGCCAATCGGGCGGATCTGCATGCTAGTTCGCGTGGCGCCGGCGAATAGGTGCGGCCACACGGTGGCATCCAGCACGCGCTGGGTCCGGGCGAGCCGGCTGAGTCGGCGCGGACATGCTCGAGGAAGCACAGCTGGCCGCCGGGCCGCAGCACCCGGCGGATCTCGCCCAGCGCCGCTTCCTGGTCGAGGACGGTGCACAGCACAAAGGAGACGACGGCGGCGTCGAAACTCGCGTCGCCTGCGGGCAGCGCGCTGGCTAGGCCGTCGGTGACTTCTACCGGCACCGGGGCTGCCCGGGGCAGCGGTGGTAAACCGGCGCAGCCCTGCGCTCGGGCTCGACCGCGAGCACGCGGGTGACGCTGGCAAGGTAGTGGCCGAAGCTGGGCGCGGTTCCGGCCCCGATGTCGATGACCTGCCCGGTCAGGCCGGCCAGCAACGCCTTGCGCCGGTCGGCTATCCCGCCGGCCTCCATCGCCCAGCTCAGCCGGGGAAGATCCGGGCGAAGATGGGGTTGCTCACCTTGGATACTGACATCGCTGGCTCCGCTGCCACCTCTTACTCCGGTCCGGCCGCCTGTTCCGCGCCAGCTGGCAGCGGCGGCGTCTGCAGCAAGGCGCCGACGGCGACCTGGTCATCGGTCCGCTGTCGGCCGAAGACGTCCCGGCCGAAGCCGCCGAACTCAGGGACGAACTCACCGGGCTGCTGCCGTTCGCGGCGATCGCCTCGGTGCTGATCGAGCCGGACCGGCGCACCGGTTTCCTGGACTGTTTCACCCACGCCGGTGAGGCGAATCCCCGCTCGACCGAGCTCAAGCGCAAACCTGATCGCCGTGCTGATCGCCCAGGCCACGAATCTGGGTCTCTCCCGGACCGCTGATGCCTGCGACACCCTGGCCTGGACCCAGGAAATGGTACTTGCGCGAGGAGACCCTGCGGGCAGCGAACCTGCTGCTGATCGACTACCCTCAGCGGCCGGTCCCTTCGATCCCGGCCAGACACACCGTGCCGAACCCGCCCAGCCAGCCCAGCAGGCACCCATATCCAGCCGGCGTGGCCGGGAACTCCTGCATGCCGAGCAGCCCGCCGCCCGCGTGGCCCAAACGGCCCGCCGCCGTGCGCAGGTCGATCCCGGCGGCGAGCATCTGGGTGGCGTTGTAGTGCCGGAGGCTCCGCAGGGTGCAGTCCACGCCGGCGGCGGCGCGGACTCGCTTGGACCAGTGGGTGGCAGTCTCCGGTGGCCACGGCCGTTCACCGAACCCGTCGCGGGAAGGACGTGGTCATCGGCAGCGAGAGTCCCGAACGCGAGAGTACATGCCGTTGGTTCCGGTCTGGCCACGCACCCAGCAGCGATCACGTCGCGATCCCTGGGAATGACGGCCGCTACCACCTGTGCGCCGGCTTCTGCGGGCAGCAGCTGGGCGGCGCACCGCAGTGGCTGCACGCACTGGGTCGGCGCGAGCAGGTGAAACTGCCGGGTCTTCTGCCGGGTTTCTTCCTGGCTGGTGGTCTCGGGTGGCGATAGTTTCTGCCCTGACGCGCCCGGCGCGCCGCAGACAGGACCACTGGCCGGCTCGGTGATGTTCGGCCACATGAACCGCGCCAACCCGCACTGGGCCGCGCTAGCGCGCGGAACACACGCCCGCCTGATCTTCGCTGGGCCGCACAGCTATATCACCCCTGCGCTGTATCAGGCCACCCCCGCCGCACCCACCTGGAACTTTGCGGTCATCCATCTGCTCGGCACGCTGGAGCCACTTGCCGGGCTCGACGCAACACTGGAGGTCGTCACGCACACGGTCGAGGTGATCGAGGCCACCGTCGGCGATGGCTGGGATCCCGCTGGATCGCTGGACTACTTTCGCTCCATCGGGCCCGGTGTCGGCGCCTTCCGTTTTCATGTCGCGTCCGTCGAGTCGATGTTCAAGCTGAGCCAGGAGCAAAGCGAGGACACCAGGGAACGGGTCATCCAGCGGCTCAGCAACTCGCGGGCTGGCACCGCCCGAGATCTCGCGGGCCTGATGCGAGCCTACAGCCTTGCCTAGCCGCGGATGTTACGAAAGGTTTCCGTACGCTGCATTCCATTTCGTGCGACAGCGGCCCTCGCTCGGACCAATTGTGGAGGAAGTACTATGCGCGCTGTCTCGGTCTGCCGGACGCCATCCGTGCCGAACAGGTAATCTGCCCGCGCCCATCCGCCTCGCGGCGCGGCTGACCAGTTCCCGGTCGCGCCAGGTGAGTGATGTCCAAACTGGCGCCAGGCGGGTGGCGGGGGAAATCCCCCGTGTGAAGACGGGTGGTAGCCGTGTCCCAGCCCGCCGGTCCAGATCCATAGTGTGGCATCCGGGATGGGGCGTGCCCGCAGTGTCCTGGTCCCTGATCCGCGGCCACTGGCGGCCCTGATGCTGGCAAAGAGTAAGGAGCGCACGTGCGGAAAATCGCATCGATCGCAGGACTCATCCTCGGCTTGGCGCTCGGCTTGGCGCTGATCGCCCGCGCGGTTGTCGAGCTGTTCGCTATCGATATGACAAACCCGGCGACCTACCATAAGGACTGGGGGGGGCCCAGCCTGATCGGCGTGCTTGCGGTTCATTGCGGCCCTGGTTTGCTGGCCGCAATCGCCATCGTGGCGGCGCTGATTCGCCGCCGGGCGCGGAGCCGCGCCGCCGTTGGCGGCAAGGTCCACCAGGCCAGCTGACAGCACCCGGCCATGCCGGGTTTGGAGTGGCCGCGGTCGTTGTTCGGCGGGAACGATTCTGCGCGCTGACGGCGGAAGGGTCACGGACCAATGCCCAGACATCCGCGCCAACCAGAAAGGAGCGACCGATGCCCACCAAGATCGCCGTCAACCTCCCAGTAAGAGACCTGCCCGAATCGACACGCTTCTTCGGCGCATTGGGCTTCCCCTCCGACAAGCGGCTCGCGAACGAGAACATGGAGGCGCACGTCATCAGCGACGACATCTACGTGGTCCTCGTCGCGGACTCCCACTTCAAGACCATCACCAAGAAAGAGACCCCGGACACCGAGGTCACGTGCGAGGCGATCGTGCAACTGCAAGTCGAGAGTCGGCACCGGGTCGACGAACTCGCGAACAAGGCGCTCGCGGCCGGCGCCCTGCCCGCCAACGAGCCGAACGACCAAGGCTTCCTTTACGGGCGAAGCTTCCGCGATCTCGACGGACACCACTGGGACGTGTTCTGTATCGATCCCGGCGCGACCGAAAAGCAGTCGTGACGCCGGAATACGCTCACTCGCGAAGCTCGGCGATCCGCCGTGCGGGGCCGGTCGCGGCGGCAGGAGGAGAGGTGTCCGATGGCCCGGCCTCCTGCCAGTATCGGCCTACCCACCGGCAGCGCGGTGGGGGAACAACGGCATCATTTCTCTGCCCACGGTGGTGTTCAGCACGATGGCGAAGCCGAGATACCAGGCAGCGACCGTGTCGGCGATCGCCACCCATCCGCCGATCTTGGTCAGTGTGGTGACCCAGCTCGCGGTCCCGCCCAGGCCTGCGATGCCGAGGATCACGTACACGGCAACCAGCAGGACGAAGGCCAGGAAGGCGGGCATGTTGATGGTGTACGCGCCGACGGCCATCACCGCGGTGAAGACTGCCCACATGAGCAGCCACGCGCCGAAGGCGTCACCGAAGGCGTTGGCTCCCACCCCGGTGATGATGGTGGGTGCGAAGAACCTCAAGAGCAACCCGGTGGTGAGCAGGAACAGGGCGTAGGCCACGCCGAACGTGCCACCGAACAGGTTGCCGCCGCGGAACTCCCACAATCCGCCGATGAGTAGTCCGAGCGCGCCGGTGCCGATGGCCACGGCGACGAACAAGGGCACCGCTCCGCCGCTCAGTATCCCAGTGTCGATCAGGCCGAGGATCCCGACAGAGAAGCCGAACGCGAACACCGACAGGGGAACTCCCGTCGCGGTGGCCGGAAAGGCGTTGCCCGGGCCGGTGGCGGGCACGGCGGGCGCGGGCGCGGTCGGCGCGGCCTCACCGTACTGCTGTGTGGTGGCCGTAGGCGGCCGGTCGTCGTGTGTGGTCATGTCCAATCTCCTCACTGCCCCGGTGCCTGAACCGGCACCGCCATCTCGTCCAAAACCGCGCGGACGGCCGGGCCGAGCAGTTCCGCGCCTGGGGTGTCGGAGTGCACACAAACGGTGCTCGCGCGCACCGGCACCGGGGTGCCGTCCAGAGCCTTCACATGCCCGGTGGTCAACAGGTCGCGGACCCGCTCTGAGACGGTCTCGGGAGTCGCGCGGAACACGTCCGCCCACCCGAACATGACGACTGAGCCGTCAGCGCGCAGCGGGCGATCGGCGAAGAACTCGGTGACGACCTGCAGTCCCGCCTTCGTCGCCGCGTCGAACATCTCGCTGCCGGCGACGGTGAACACCGGCAGGCTGTCATCGAACTCTGCCACGGCTTCCGCGATGGCCGCGGCGATACGGCCATCCTCCAGCGCAGCCATGTACAGGGCACCGTGCGGCTTGACGTGCTGCAGCCTGGCGCCGGCCGCGCGCACGAACCCGTTGAGCGCGCTGAGCTGGTAGAGCACATCGTTGCGGGTGTCGGCGGGGGAGACGTCGAACGCACGGCGGCCGAATCCCCGCAGGTCGGGGTAGCCAGGGTGCGCGCCGATCGCGACCCCTTGCTCCAGGGCACGTGCCACGGTTCCGCGCATCACCGTCGGGTCGCCGGCGTGGAAGCCGCACGCAACGTTCGCCGAGGAGATGCAGGTCATCATTACATCGTCGGCGCCACGCTCCCACCAGCCGAAGCTCTCCCCCAGATCGGAGTTGTAGTCCATCGGGGTCATGGCAACGTCCTTTCCAGCGCGCGGCGGACGTAGACCCGCACCATCTCCCGCCGGTAGGCGCTGCTTTCAAACACCTCGTCGAGTGGTTCGCTCTGGCCTGCGGCCGCGTCGGCGGCCGCCGCGAACAGCCGGGCCTGCTCACCGCCGACTGGCTCACCTTCAAGGATCTCCTCGGCGTGGGTGGCGCGCACCGGCCGGTTCGCTGCCCCGTTGAGCCCGATCCGGACGTGCCGGCATCTGCCCTCGGGGTCGACCGCGAGCTGCACCGCCACCCCGAGGATCGCGAAGTCCAGCGGCCGGAGCGCGTACTTGAGGTAGGCGTACTGGGCTCCAGCGGGAGGTGGTGGAAGCGTCACCTCGGTGATCAGTTCGTCGGGCTCAAGGACGGTGGTCAGCGGCCCGAGCGCGAACTGGTCGGCGGGTACCTGCCTGGTTCCCCGGGGCGAGCGCAGGGTCAGCACTGCGTCCAGGGCGAGCAGCGCCGCCGGCGGGTCGGCGGTCGGGTAGGCGTGCGCCAGGTTCCCGCACAAGGTGCCGCGGTTGCGGATCTGGGCGGACGACACCGCCTCCTCGGCCTCGGCGAGCACCGGCCAGTTGGCGCGGATGCCCGGGTGGCTGAGCACCTGTGTGTGCGTGGCCATGGCACGGATGCTCGCCTGCCCGTCGGTGGTGATGCCGGCCAGTTCCGCCACCCCGGACAGGCCGATCAGCACTCGCGGGCTGACCAGCCCTTCGTGCAGCAAGACCATCACGGACTGCCCGCCGGCCACCACCTTGGCGTCGTCTCCGAATTCGTTGAGCATGTCCAGGGTTTCCTCGACCGACCGCGGCCGCAGGTACTGCTCGACAACCATCGTCACTCACCTCCGCGCCCGGCCGCCCGCACCGCGTGCAGGACCCGCTCCGGCGTCATCGGGATCTTGACGAGCCGGGCGCCGGTGGCGTCATAGATCGCGTTGGAGACTGCGGCAGCGGTGGGCACCAGCCCCATCTCGCCCAGGCCTTTCGCGCCGTACGGGCCTCTCGGGTCGTCTGTTTCCACCCACAGCGCGGTGATCGGCGGCATCTCGGTCGCCGTGGGTATCCGGTAGCCCGACAGGCGGGGGTTGAGCACCTGCCCGTCGTCGTCGCACACCAGGTCCTCCATAAGCGCATAGCCAAGGCCCTGCGCCACCCCGCCCTCGACCTGGCTTTCAGCGAGCGCGGGGTTGATGACGTTGCCGCAGTCGGTCGCGGCGACGAAGTTGACCACCGTCACGTGCCCGGTCTCCGGGTCCACCTCCACCTCCACGGCGTGCACGCCGAACGAGTACGACTGTGCGAAGTCGCCCACCCCGGTTTCGGGGTCAGGCAGGTCGCAGGGGGCGTCGTAGTGGGCCATCGCCATGATCTGCCGGCCGTCGCGGTCCCGGAACAGCGCGGACAGCGCGACCTCGCTCAGCGTGTGGCCGCGGCTGGGGTCGTCGCGCAGGTAGACCCGCCCGCCGCCTACCGCGACCGCGTCCGGCTTCACATCGAGGGCCTCGGCGCCGTAATGCAGCAACTGCTCGCGCACCTGCCCGCAGGCGAGCTGCACCGCGTTGCCGGCCAGCGTGGTGACCCGGCTGCCGTAGGTGCCGAAGTCCGCCGGGATCGTCTCCGAGTCGCTGGTGATCACCTGGACATCGTCGATGCCGACCCCGAGTTCCTCGGCGCAGATCTGGGCAACGGCGGTGGTGGCCGCTCCCGTTCCCATCTCAACCGCCCCGATGAGCAGGCTCACCGAGCCGTCCGGGTTGAGCTTGATGGACGCGGCGCAGAAGTCGGCGTTGAGCCCTGGGTGGAACTTGCCGCTGGTGAAGTGGGTCCCGCACGCGATCCCGACCCCCCGGTTCGGCTGCTTCCGGCCGTGCTTGTCTGCCCAGCCGACCGCCTTGGCCGCCTCGGTCAGGCAGTCGCGGACGCCGCACGTGGTCAGCCGCGGGCCGGACACGGCCAGGTCGCCGGGCTCGGAGAGGTTCTTGAGCCGGAACTCGACCGGGTCCATCCCCAGCCGCTCCGCGATCATGTCGGTGTGGATCTCGGCGGCGAAGGTGAACTGCGGGCTGCCGAAGCCGCGGAACGCCCCCCCGATGGGGGTGTTGGTGTAGACGGTGTAGCCGTCGTAGCGGTAGTGCGGGATCTTGTAGACCGCGCCGCCGAGCATGGACTGGGTGACCGAGACACCCGGGCCGTAGGAGGTGTACGCCCCGTTGTTGAGAATCACCCGGGCCTGGCGGGCGGTGATCGTCCCGTCCTCCTTCAGGCCGGTCTTCATGTAGAGGATCTCCGGGTGCCGGGTGCGGCTGGAAGTGAACTCCTCGTCCCGGGAATGGAACATCTTCACCGGCCGGCCGGTCAGCCTGGCGGCCTGTATGGCCACCACGTAGATGGAATGCGGCTCGCTCTTCGAGCCAAACCCGCCGCCCAGGTAGGGGCAGATGATGCGGATCTTGTTGGCCGGCAGCCCGAAGATGCCCGACAGGCCGAACCGGTCGAAGAACGTCGACTGGGATGACATCCACAGCGTGACCCTGCCGGAAGCGTCCCAGTCCGCTATCACCGCGTGCGGTTCCAGGCACACGTGGCACTGCCGGGACGTCTCGAACCGGTCCTCGTAGATGACGTCGGCATCGGCGAACCCCTGCTCGATGTCACCGCCGATCACCCGGTTGTGGGCGACGATGTTCCGTTCCGCCCCCTCATGCAGTTGCGGCGCGCCTTCTGCCATCGCAGCCTCGGGATCGACCACCGGCGTCAGCGCCTCGTAGTCGACCTCGATGAGGTCGAGCGCCGCCCGGGCGGTTTCCTCGTCGCTGGCGATGACCGCCGCCACGCCTTCCCCCACGTAGCGGACGAGGCCGTCGGCGAGCGCGGTCTCATCCTGGGTGAAGGCACCGAACCGGGTGCTCGGCATGCCGGCCTGGGTCAGGACCGCCAGCACACCCGGCAGTTCCCGGGCCCGGGCGGTGTCGATCCGGGTGATCCGGGCGTGGGCCAGCGGGCTGCGCAGGATGTCGCCGTAGACCATGCCGGGCAGGGCCATGTCGTAGGCGTATGGGGCCTTGCCGGTGACCTTCTCGTCCGCGTCGATCCGGCGCAGGGAGCGGCCGACGGTGGCCCGCGCGTCCGGCCGGTCCTCCGCGGTCACCGTCGCGCCCGCCGCCACGCTGATCGCCTGCACAATCTTGGCGTATCCGGTGCACCGGCACAGGTTGCCGCGGATGCCGTCGCGGATCTCCGCATCGCTGGGGTGGGGATTCTGCTTCAGCAGCGCCTTGGCCGTCATGATCATGCCTGGGGTGCAGTAGCCGCACTGCGAGGCGAAGTTGTCGGCGAAGGCCTGCTGCACCGGGTCGAGGCGGCCGGCAGTGGCCAGCCCCTCGATGGTGGTCACCTCGTGGCCATCGGCCTCGACCGCGGGCACCAGGCAGGAGTTGACCAGTTCGGCGTCGAGCAGCACCGAGCACGAGCCACACTCCCCTTCGTTGCAGGCGCGCTTGGTGCCGGTCAGCCCGAGGTCATAACGCAGCGCGTCGGCCAACGAGCGGGATGGCGGTATCAGGAGCTCGTGCGGGACGCCGTTGACCGACAGGGCCGCCCGGACCCGTGGTGATGGTGAGGTGATGGTGGTAGTCGTGGTCGTCATACGCTGCGCCTTCTCCCTGTCAGGCCCGCGGTTCCTCGGCGGACAGTCCTTCGACCACGAGGTCCAGGTCATCCACGTGGTTCACGTTGTAAACCCGCCCGTTGCCCACCCAGCGCCGTGCCCACCATTCGTAGAGGTTCAGCCGGGACCGGGACTCATGCAGCTCAATGACCGGCTGCCGGTCGTCGAGATAGCAGATGTGCAGCGAGGGCACGCGTGCGGCTAGGCCTGCCAGTTCCTGGAAGCCAGTCATCCCCCGGGTCGGCATGCAGTCGCTGATGAGCACCGTCTGCGCCGCGGGCAGGTCATGCGTCCGGTCGATCGCCGCCTGCAGGGCCCGTGACAGGTCGGTCGCCTTTCCCTCGGGCAGGAGCAGGATCCGCTCCACCACCTCGCTGGTGTCGGCCTCGGCGTCCAGTTCCTTCACCGCGGTTACCTGCTCATCGAAGGCCAGCACGCCGTACCGGGTCCCCCCGGCCGCGCTGAGCTGGGCCACGACCGCCGCCAGCACCGCGGCGAGGCTGAGCTTGCGGCCCACCATCGAACCGGAGTGATCGATCAGGAGCAGGTAGTCGCCGCGCTCCGGTGCCCGCCGCAGCACCCGCACGTCGTGGTCCCGGACAAGACCGCCGCGGGCGGCATAATTGGCGACGGTGGCCACCAAGTCAAGCTCGGCCGGCTCACCCGCCCGCCATGGCATGCTCTGCAGGGACCTGCCCTCCGTATTGGCTGTTTTGGAGCCGAGGGCGCCCCGCACCCGCAGCACCAGTTCGGCCGCCTTGCGGACGGCCTGGCCGAAGTCCGCCAGCGGGTCGTCGGCCACCCGGCTCATCTCCCGCACAGCCGGGCCCGCGGTCACCGGAAGGTCACGGGATACCATCGGCACCGAGCGGGATTGGCCGGCCTCCCCGCTGCCGCCGGACCGTTCCATGCCGGGCAGCTCGTCCCGGCTGGGGCGGCTGTGAGAATCGCGGCCACCCTGGTCGGCGCTGTCCGGCCCGCTGTCGGCCGGCGGGGCGCCCGCTTCGTCGAGCGCGGGGACCGGCGCGCCTTCGCCCACCGCCGTCAGCAGGACCTCCAGGTCGCCGGCCGTCTCCCCCAGCAGGCCCGAGAACAGCTCCATGACCACATCACATGCAGAACGACTGACGGCGGGCCGCAGCCTGACCCGGCCGGTGAATGCCGTGCAGACCAAACAGCGCAGCAGTGCCGGGTCGCCCTCCTCACGCAGCATGCTGGCCTGGCCAGCCAGCAAGCTGGCCAGGTCGATCGCCGCCCGGATCGACGCCCCGTACCGGAAATCCGGGTGATCACGGGTCCGGCGGACCAGGTCGACGGCGAAGGCGGCGAGCCGCTGGCCGGCGGCGGGCGCCTCGCGGAGGACGATCTCGATCTCCTCGTCGCGGGGCTGGTAATCGACCTCCAGGAC
>Ga0137365_10002768_pt1 | contig 13912 bp, 12 predicted proteins | sample SagtaG_9_FD_104799 | JGI IMG/M metagenome (GOLD analysis project Ga0137365, IMG submission 104799) | Vadose zone soil microbial communities from Sagehorn Ranch, Mendocino, California, USA - Sage1_L_40_16 metaG | ecosystem: Environmental > Terrestrial > Soil > Vadose zone | place: USA...
CGCCTTGCACCGCGAGTTCGAGGCCGCCGGGGCTCAGCGATGCTTTGTTGCCCGCGTCGAAGACCACGTCGTTTCTGCGGCGTCGATCCTCGGATACGGGGCGAAGGTGGCTTGGTGGAAGGGCGGGTCGCTGCCGGGAGGCTACCGCACGGGGGCTGGGAACGCGCTCCAGGTCGCTGCAATTCGGTGGGCGCGCGGCCGCGGGTTTCAATTCTACGACCTAGGGGGGACCGACCCGTCGGATCCAACGTACGCCGGGATTCATCGGTTCAAAGCATCGTTCGGCGGGGTTCGGACTCATACCCGCACGGGGACGCGAATGACCGCCCTCGCTCGCAAGGCCGTCGCAGTCCGCAATGCCTTTCGGCACAGGTGAGGTGGTGCGCACGAGCAGTCCCAGGAAGGAACACGCATGACACTTGGTCCACCGCTCCGATCACTGGGAGCCCGCGTCCTCCCGATTCTTGTGGTCGTGGATGTCGATCCAGACTGGCGCGCTCCCGGAGGATCGGGGGTACCGTACAGGGGCGGCGTCTCGTGGCGCGGGTTGCGGGAAGGCATTCCTCGTCTCCTCGAGGTGACGAAACACCTTCGGGACGATTTCGGTCAACCAATCCGGTTCACATGGCTCCTCCGATCTGACGAACAGATGGCCGCGCTGTCCGGGGAGACAGCATTCGTGGCGACGGCGTTCGAATCGTTCTGGCGCGAACGGCTCGCTGCGGGCGATGAAGTGGGCTGGCACCCGCATCTTTGGCGGTACTCCGAGAAGCATCGCCTGTGGTATCAGGAGACTCGCGATGTCGACTGGATGGCTTCATGCCTCCGAGAGGGCCACAGGGCGCTCTCGCGTCACTTTCGAATCCACGCGGCGAAATCGGGATGGACTTTTCATACGAACGACACCATCCGAACTTTTGCCGAGCTTGGGGTTGCGGCGGACCTTTCAGCGCTTCCGGGGATGGCGTATGCTGGGGCGATTCCAGGGACCAACCTCCCGATCGGGTGCTTCGATTGGGATCGGACCCCTCAGGAGCCGTACCGACCGAATCCTGCCGACTACCAGCGGCCCGCGGGTAGGCAGGGTCGTTCTATCATAGAGATCCCGAACTGGACGTTTCCGACAGGCCACATCCGCAACATTCGCCGGGCGCTACGCGGTCGCCCTCCGCGGGACTTCGCGAATCTCGCGAAACATCCGATGCTCGTGAACAAAGGCTTTTCCTGCCCCCCATGGTCCGTGCCATTTCTCTGCTACTTCCATCCCGAGGAACTCCTGGGTTTCTCGCCCTTGTTCGACACGAATCACGTGCTTAGGAACTTTGAGCGTCTCTTGGTAACATGCCACTCCAGGGGGATGCTGGCTCGGATGACGGTCCCATCGGAGATCGTTCTTGATGGCGGCGGAGCGTGAAACCATGCGTCTCCCGAAACGGATGACCTATTCGCTACTCCTTTCCTTGCTCGCGCTCAATTTCGTCCTGCGGTATCCGTGGCTACCGCACGAAGCCGGCTTCGACGGCTTCATCTTTCATGGGATGACACGGTCGCTGGTGAATGATGGGTACGCGAGCTGGATTCTCAACCCGCTAAGCTACCTCGGCCTCTACCCACTCAGCCAGCCATCTGGGAGCGTGTTCTTGCTCGGTGACGTTTCTCAGGTCGGCGGTGTTCCGATTGAGGCTGGAATCGTCGTGCTGGACTGGATGATTGTCGTGGTTGGCATGATGGCCTCGTTCTTCCTGTCGATGGTTGTTCGGCGCGACGAAGGACTCGCGGTCCTCGTGGCGGCGCTCTTCAGTCTCGCACCGCGGTTCGTACTCGACCTATTATGGGCAGTGCCCACTCGGACTTTGTTTGCGGCGCTCGTGCCACTGTTCCTGCTCCTTCTCCTCAGATGGTATGCTGCACCCAACCTCCGCTGGTTTGGGTTGATCATAACAACGCTCCTCTTGATGATGTCCGCCCATCGGCTGACGGCCCTCATGGCCGCCATCGCAGTCGGGTACATCATCACCGCCATTTTGATGGTGTTTTCGCAGACTCTTCGCATTCGGTACGGCAGCCGAGTCCTGAGCCGTCCGTTCCGGCGCGCTTCAAGTCTATTGCTGCTAGTCTCCTTTTTCCTGCTTTCGTCAGTTCTGCTCGTCGTCGGCGTCTTGGCGAGCTACACCTCGGGTCGGGTTGAGTTCGGGACTGGGATTGTCCTCCAGTTGTCAAACCTGGCCGTGAGCCTCGCCCGCAGCGTTGGCTTCCTTGTCGCGCTTGTTCCGCTCGGTGTCGTCGTCGTCTATCGACTCCGGGGCAAGGACTTCCGGGAGCCATTTCTGTTAATGATTCTCCTAGTTCTGATTCCGACTCTCAGCCTACGTCAATACACTGGCTACTACATCATCTCCCTGACCGCGATTTTCATCGGGATGGGGTTGTGGTGGGTGATCCAGCGATTGAGAAAACGGTCGTTGCGGGTCGCCGTCGTCGCGACCGCCATCGCAGTCACAATCGTGTCATCATATCTGGTCGTCGGGATCAATCTCGACCTGGAGGCATACGCCGACGACGCTTCGTACACACACGGTTTGTACGTGCTCCACCGAACGCATGGAACAATCGTATCGAACGATGGGATTCTGGGCAGTGAACTTTTCATGGTCTCTGCTCACCCCTACCTCCCCGTTGGGGGGGCGACTACGGCGTTCCAGAGCCCCGAACTGTTAATCTTCGGGTTCGTCAATCGTTCGCAACTCGACATATACCAGCTCCCAATTTCGTCGCTAACGCTCGAGGATGACTCGCCCTTCGTCCTTAGGAACGTGCAGGCGGAGGCGGACTGGGCGGCCCTTCTAGCGTATTCCCCTGATGCGGTCCCTCAAAACCTGGTTGACGTCTACCACCCGCAATACCTCGCCGAAAACTGGGCATCTTCGGGCGGCTACTCGGCGTACGGGAAAACCTATCCCTCTCCCTACATCGCCGGGGTGCACGCCACCCGCTACAAGGTCTTCGAAATCGACGGTCAGACGCTGTGGTATGTAGGGGCGTCTTCTTGAGCCGCGTTGCGTTGTTGACGCCCTACGCACGCCCCGTGCCAGGTGGGATATCAACTTTCGTTGACGGACTGGCCCGGCTCCTTCGGCGCCACGGTCACGAAGTCGCAATTTTCACGGGCGAAGGGGAAGGAGACATTCCAAGTCGAGGCAATTTAGGAATGGGTTCGGCGTTCCGACGGCATGTGTACCGTCGCTTGAGGGAATTTTCGCCCCACGTTATTCACGCGCATTCGCATTGGTATACGTTGGCAGCCGGGACCCAGTACGTGACTCGATTTCCAGGCCCTCGACTCGTGTTTTCATTTCACACGACAACGGTGCCCAAGTGGCGGATGTTCTTCGCTCGCCTGTTGTCCAGATCGAATATCGTCACATTTGTCAGTTGCATCCAGCTTGATGAGATCCGTCGCATGCTCCACTTGGGGGGTGATCTCCGCATTTTGCAGCCGGCGACGGATCTTCCCGAGAGCCTGAGCGGTAGCAACGGTCCGTCGGCTCCAAATCGGTTCGGAGATGCATACCCGCGTCTGGCTTTCGTCGGTCCGTTGGAATACGAGGGGAAGGTCAGGGGAGTTCTCGAGCTGGTTCGAAGCCTACCGGAGGTTCAACGTGAGTTCCCGCGGGTCAAGTTGCTTGTAGTCGGAGATGGACGGCTTCGTGGACCGGTGGAACGAGAAGCGGAGAAGGTCGGATCTGCGGTGGAAATCACAGGTTACTTGGAAGACCCAGGCATCGTGCTTGACATGACCGACATCTATTGTCATATTTCTCACCAAGAGGGCCTTCCCCTCGCACTCCTGGAGGCGATGGCCCACGGTCGTCCGGTCGTGGCGACCCCTGTCGGAGGCATTCCAGAAATCATCGATGATTCGAACGGGTTACTCGTCGCACGCGAGGACGCTCTCGTCGATTCGCTTTTGCATTTGGCCCGCGATCCCGAGATTCGCTCGAAGCTCGGCCACGCGGCAAGGGAGACGATTCGAGAGGGCCATACGTGGGACGCCAGGTGGCCGATCGTGGCGTCGTGTTACGGGCTGGAATGAACCTGGTTACTGGCGCGAGCCCTTTTGCGTTGTGCATCTCCATCGACGTCGAGCGCGATTATCGCCTCGATGAGTCGTTCACGACACGTGGCATCGAAGAGGGGTTACCGCCGATCGTCGACTTGTTGCGATCGCGCGAGGTACCCTTCGATCTGTTCGTCTCTGGCGAGATTGCGGACCGATTACCGACTGGGCTAGCCGATCGTGGCGTCTCGATTGGCTGTCATGGAATGCGGCATCCTCGAGGGCCTCGAAGTTATCTGAACCGAATGACGCAGGCGGGGCAGCGCAGAGAAATCTCCGAGGCCACGGAGCGCGTCCGGACAGCAACGGGGAGGACCCCGGTTCACTTCCGCGCGCCGAATTTCTCGGCAGACGCTCGAACGATCGCGATTCTGGAAGAACTTGGGTATCGGGTCGACTCGTCCGTTCTGCCGGGTAGATATGTGAAGCGACTGCGCGTCTTGCCGTTACTAGATCATCGCGGAGCCCCCGCCGCGCCTTACCATCCAGACCCGAGATGGATCGCTCGGGAGGGCGGATCGACGATCCTCGAAGTCCCCGTCAGCCCGAATGTCCTCCTGCCGGGAGGCCCGCTCGGTCTGGGCTTTTTAAACGCTTCGGGTGCCTCGAACGCGATTCGTGCAACGTCCGAGTGCAGGTCGAGGTGCGTCGTTTTCTTGGGCCATTCGTGGGAGATGGTCGATTGGAGTGCTGCGGATCCCGTCGCGCCCTGGGTTCGGAAGGCTGCTTCGAGCCGCCTCGGGCCGCTCGGGATTTTCCTTGACCACTTTTCTGACTCGACATATGTCAATATGGATCGGATCCTCGAACGTGAGACGAATCATGCGGGGAGGGGCTGAGGGACCGTCTCGCAATAGCGTGCGTGTACACGGTCCGATATTCATCAACCATGGCCCGGAGCGAGTGATTCCGGACGGCCGCCTGCCGGGCGCGCAGCGCCCATTCCGGGGGTGCCCCATCAACGGCGAACGTTTCTAGCACGCGCGCAAGGTCCCGTGGCTCACCGGGTACCACCAACCAGCCGCAGCCGTATGCCTGGACTAGCGCTCGGTGGACCGGAATGTCACTCGCGATGATGGGAAGACCGCTCGCGAGCGCTTCCACCAACGCAAGCGGCATCCCTTCTGCCAGGGAGGGCAGGACGAACGCGTCTGCGGCTGAGAAAAGAGCCGCGACCTCTCTGCTGTCCCTCAGCTTTCCGAGTCGATGCACTCTCTCGGACGCCGCTGGGTCCAGGAACGCCTCAGGTCGAATGGGTGGTTCGTCGGGGGCGGGCTCGCCAACCAAGATCAAGTGGAGCCGAACGCCTTTCGCAGCAACCTCCTGGAGCGCGGTGAACAACATGTCGAGTCCTTTCGTGCGGGACCATCGCCCAGCGAAGATGACCGTCTTGTCAGAGCCGATTCCGAGGGAAGTCCGAAGGCGGCTCCGGTCTTCGTTCGACGGACGAAAGATGTCGATGTCGACTCCGTTGGGGATCACTTTGACGCGCTCGCGAGGAATCGTCGCCGCCACAGGCGAACTAACCGCGACGACGTCGTCCGCGGACACGAGGCAGATTCGGTCGACGACTCTTTGCAACATCCCGCGGAATCGACCCGAGGCCGGGACGCGAACGTGGACTGTTATCACGCCAGCACACCCAATCAGCCTCGCAGCCAACAGCGCCGCCGCCGATTGAGCATGGAGTTGCTGCGCGTGAACCACGCGGACTAAGGCGCGACTTCCGAGAATTCGAATGAGGGTCTTGGCGGCGAGTTCCAGATCCCGGAGCAAGAGCCCTCGAAGCGGGATCGCGTGGATGCAACGATTCTCCTCGCTTTCGGAAGGGCCGGGGCAGCAGCCCGTCACCTCGACCCCTGACTGGTCGAGCGTGTTTGTCAGATTCCTAACGAATTCCGAGATTCCAGATATTCTGGTCAGCGGATACGGTGTAACGATGCACACGTTGGTCTCGCCACGTTCCTGAGGCACAGTCGGGTCGTGGGGAGAAGGTGGATTCTCCCGCCGGTGATGAAGGGGCTCGACCATGTTCCTCTGCCCTCACCTACCCCGGCGGTGCTCGACGACGGTCTCTCGCTCCTCCTCGTTGATTGGACGAGCCGGGACTCCTGCAACGACCAAGCCGGGGGCAACATCACGCACGACGACCGACCCGGCGGCAATCACGGCGCGCTCACCTATTGTGACACCGGGTAGGATGACGCAGTGAACTCCGACGAACGCTCCCCTTGCGATTCGTGTCTCGAGGACGCGTTCTGGCCCGCGACCAGTGTAAGCGAGTGATTCATCGTGAGAGAGAATCGTGGAGCGGGCGGCAACCGTTGCGCCTTCCTCGATGACGACCTTTTCAGGATACAGGTTATCAATAATCACGAGGTAACCGACCTCCGCTGAACGTGCGATTCGCGCACCCCGGAGGCGATGGAAAGCCACTCGCAGCGACGAGGCGGGGCTGAACCAAGCCGGTAGGAGAAACACGGTCGATCGCGCTCGGAACCGAAATGGACGATGAGCGCGTTTCACTCGAAGTGCGATTTCGGAGATTTCGATCAGCTCCTCTCCGCGGCTTCGCCGGATCGCCGACCGATTACGGCTAGCCACGCTTGCCTGCCGCCTGAAATTTCGACGAGCGCGAATGTACCCACCGAAAGAACGACTCCCGCAACGAGGGTGGCTTCAAGTGTCGGCCCTGGCGCAAGAGCGGACGCCAAGCTCACTCCGATGAGCGCGGATGCGAAGAGTCCAGTTCGACTGGCTCGGCGCACGTCAAACGCGACTCGGTGAGGTTGAATTACATAAACATGGAGCGACCAGAGAAGGAGTACGGCAACAGCCGAGAAGGTGATTGTCACCGCGATCGCTGCGCCTGCAGCAGCCCACTCCGTAATCAGTGGAACCGAAAGAGCGAGGAGGACGGCGGCTCCCACGAGCGAAATTCGCAGCGCGACGTCTGGCCGACCGACACTTGGAATCGCCGACGCAACCGAACGAAGGCACCCGAGAAAGGCCGTCCCACACAGCATCAGGAGACAGAGGTCAAACGACGAGACGGCCGACGAGCCGAAGACGAGCGCGAATGCAGGGCGCCCGAAGAGTACAAGGGCCGAGCTGAGAACTCCGGTAATCGCAATCGAGGCAATGAGCGCAGTCGATACGTATCGAGACACACGTCCGCTGCCGTTCGCGGCCGCCGCGTATTCAGAGACGACCGGATAGGTCGTTGTCCCGATGCTCCCGGGGAAAATCCAAAGGGAACGGGTGACGAAGGTCGCAAGGGCGTACAGTCCGATTACCTCAGCGTCGTGAAGCAGAAAGGTGAGCACGACCAAGTCGATTTGGTAGAGGGCGCTGCTGAACGCATTCGTCAGAGTTAGTTGGAGGCCGAACGGGACGAGTTTGGCAAAGTCTGCGTGGAATGCTCTGTACCCTCGAAACGTGAGAACGCGCCTGTTCATGGCCACCGCCGCCGCAAAGATTGCGCCCGACGTGGCGAGAGAAGCGAGCATCACCCCTGCAATTCCAAAGCCGGCGGCGAGCAAGATGACGGCTAGGCCGAAGCTTCCCGCGACTTGGACGATTGAAAAGCCTGCGAGGGCACGAAACAAGCGACGCCCCTGGTACAGGCCCAAAATCGACGCGATTCCCAAGTTCGGTGGCATCTGAACTGCCTGGATGCGGAGGAGTCCCGAAAACTCGGGATAGCTAGCGCCGCTCCCGAGGATCGGCGATAGCGCCAAGAGGATCCCGCCCGCGAGTCCGCCACAAGCGAGCCCAATTACAAGGGCGCTTCCTGGCATTGAGCCGACATCCTCGTGGGCACCGTGCCGCTCGGCCGTGAACTTGGTGAGCGCTCCGGCGACACCCAGGTCACCCGCCAAGCCGAAGAGGGAGGCGACTGCGATCGCCGCTGCCCACTCGCCATAGCCCGCTATGCCGACGTAACGGACGATAACCGGGCTCAGGATCGCTCCGACGCAAAGGGCGACAATCGTTGAAAGAAGAGTCCATCCGGTCCCAACTGCGAGTCTTCGGCTCTCTGAAGTCATGCGGCGGGCCGTACGGATGGAAGCGGCTATTAAAGGCCAATGACCTCCGTCTCTCCGGCGATATCGTTCTCAGCGACCGAACCAGCTGCATTGACTGAGATTGACTGCGCCAGATATTTATCGGGCCTGTTTCATCGAGCTTGGACCTTGTGAGGATATTATTTCTGGCTTTGGACATCGACCTCAGCTGCGAGCAGGGCGATTCGATTCACGCCCTGAGCCTCGCCAGATCTCTCCTACGGTCCGGCAATCGTGTTCACCTGATTGTTGGGGCGGACCGGGCGGGGATCCCCTCCGACGGGCTTGAAATCTCCGTCTGCCCAAAGGGTCAGCATTTCGCAGTCTTGCAACATGCGTATAGAGTTGCCCGTCGATTTCGTCCGGATGTCATCTACGAGCGCCGTTTCTCGCCTAAGGTATCCGCGGCATTGTCGCTGGCATTGCACAGACCCTACGTTGTCGAGATAAACGGTCTCGTGGAGGCGGAGGCCGCGATGCAGGGACGACCGCTCTCGGAGGGGCCGGTGGCGCGGTTAAAGGCCTCCCTTCGAAAACTCACCATGCGCCGAGCCGCCGCTGTCGTCACCGTCACGGAGGGACTGCGCGATGTGATCGTTCAAGAGTACGGGGTAGCCCCGACGAAGGTCTTCACCGTCGAAAACGGCGTAGATGCGACATTGTTCCGACCGATGGACCGCAGCGAGGCGCGGGTTGCACTGGGGCTCGCCGGTGGCCAGATCATTTGTTTCGTAGGAAATCTAGCGGCATGGCAGGGTCTGAGGGTGGTGCTAGATGCTCTCCTCAATACACCGGGGTCTGTTCGATTGCTGATTGTCGGCGACGGGCGAGAGAGACAGAATCTCACCGACTACGCGAGGGCCCTTGGTTTGCTCAATCGGGTCGAATTCGTTGGTCGGGTTCCGCACGACGAGGTTCCGCTGTATATGGCGGCTGCGGATGTTTGTGTAGTGCCGTTTACCTCTCGGACCTCGGCATCCAAAAGTTCCTCTTTGATGATGGATCGAGCGGGACGATCGCCCTTGAAGCTTTATGAGTATCTGGCCAGCGCTCGGCCCGTTGTACTGACTGCTGTTGCTGGTGCGCGGAAACTGGTTGAGGTGACGGGTTCCGGAATGGTGGTTCCGCCGGACGAGCCGATGACTTTCGGTCGTGCAATCCGGCAGGTCCTGGAGAATCCGTCTTTCGCGCTCGCCGCGAATCGCGCGAGTGAGATCGTGAGGCGAGACCACTCGTGGGACGCCGTTGCCAGTGCGGTGGGGCGAGTCTTGGCCACGGTCACAGACGAGTCCGTCTATCCCACTTATTCTACCGCGCGAGAAGGACACGGTGCCCTTTAAGAGGCCCTCGAGAATCGTCTCCGACCGTCGTCCGCCTGAAACTGGGAAGGCGATCGACGGGGCACGGCCAATGACCTACGGATCGCCAATCGATATGGTCGAGACCAAGGACCCGTCGATCTTCCCTCCCCCGTTGCAAACCCGGCCTCGCCTGCTTTTTGCCTTTCCATTCGACGCGACGTTCATCACCACTGATCTCGAACTTCTAAGAACGTTTTGCAACGTGTCGGTGTTGCGGTTTCATAAGCGGAGCGATTACGCACGCCTCTTGCACGAGATGCGCCGGACAGACGTCGTTTACTGTTGGTTCGCGCTTCCGTTCGCGGCAGCGGCAGGCTGCCTTGCTCGTTCCTCGGGTCGCCTTTCCGTCCTCGCGACGGGGGGTTGGGATGTTGCCCGCTTGCCCGCGTTCGGATACGGACGTCCGTTGACGGTCCGAGGTGCCGCGACTGCACGCATCGCTCTGTCCATGGCTCACTCCGTTCTCGCATTCTCCGAGAGCAGTGCCGACATGATTCGAGGAATCGCGCCGAGATGTGCCGTGCGAACCGCGTATCTCGGCGTCGACCACAAGCAATTCTATCCAAAGCCGAAAGAAGATTTCGTTGTTACGGTTGCAAACATATCCAGTGAAAATGTGATTCGAAAGGGGCTGCGGGAGTTCGTCGTCGCGGCAGGAGAATTTCCCCATATTCCTTTCGTCGTAATCGGGCGCCATATCGACAACGCCGTCGATCAACTCCGTACCGTCGCGCCCCGAAACGTCTCTTTCGCCGGTTGGCTGGCCTCGGACGAGCTGAGAGACATGCTTTCGAGGGCAAAGGTCTACGTTCAAGCATCCTTCACGGAGGGTTTCGGCGTGGCCTTAGCCGAAGCGATGGCGAGTGGATGCGTGCCAGTCGTGACTCGCCGGGGGGCGATTCCGGAAGTAGTCGGAGACGCTGGGGTTTATGTCGAATACGGAGAACCTCAATCGCTCGTTGCTGGAATCCGGTCCGCCTTCAAGGAAGACTTGGGCGGCCATGCAAGAGAGAGGATCCTCAATCGCTTCACGCTTGCTCATCGCCTCGCAACCCTGCGTGAGGTCATCCTTGGCTCGATTGGCGAATCCCATTCCGACCTTGAGGAAGACGCTTCAGCCGCGCATCTGTCGGTTGAGGGAACATAATGCTCAGCATCTGCACGACGAACTACAACTGCGCACATGCGTTGCACGGCCACCTAGAATCGGTGTACGAAAACTTGTCCGGCGTCGAATTCGAGTACATCGTCGTAGACAACTTTTCGAAAGACCGAAGCCTCAAGGCTCTCCAGGATTGGGCGGCGTCCCATGCGAACATGACCGTCCTATCGTCTAGATGTACCATGGGCGAGGGTCGCCAGATTGCCTTTCTTCGGTCGCGGGGAAGCCACATCATGGTCGTGGACACCGACGTGGTCTACACAAATCTTCTGAGGAGATTCTTCGATCGTTATCACGAGAAGTATTCCCGTATGTCGGTCCAAGCTCTCTATTGCGGAATCTTTCCCCGTGACCACTGGATTGGAGTCGGCGGTAGGCGGAATTTAAGCACGAACGAAGACCTGGACATGTGGGTCCGACTCGTACGATGCGATTGGATTCGCTGGTATCCGGTATCCCTGGGTACCAACTTCAAGAATCCGAATGCCCTAGGAAGCTTCGATCATCTGTCGGATCGATACCCGCGGCACGAGCGGATCATCCGGTTGGTCCGCCGTCAGTGGGATCTGTGGAAAACGAGGGAGCTCCGATCTATCGACGTTGGCGAGATGATTCGTCGGTCCACGGTCGACTTCAATCTGGGTGTGGACGTGAGTGGTTGGCCACAGACTCGGGCAACGCAGACTGCGTCGGGTCGTATGCTTGAGTTCGTCCGGCAGCTGAAGCAGACTCTGAACGAACCCTGAGCGTGGCCGGAATCTGGATCCTCGAAATCAAGGTGTCTCATGGTCGAACGCAAATCGAGTCTTCTCGATATCGCTCGAGTCCTGCTGGACTGGAACAATCCTCGACCTAGCGGCATTCGAGGTCTCCTGCGCGCCCGCGTCGCCTGCTACCTTAGGTGGAATCGGCACCTCCTCCTCGATCCGTGGCTCCGCTATCGGCCTGCAATCTTGGCACTCAACGAATTGAATCCTCGGCCGTCACGAATATTGGACGCAGGCAGCGGGAGTTACGGGCTCGCGTACTTCCTCCGTCGGCCTGTCGTGGGCGTCGACGTTCGATTTTCCCGCGACGAGATGGGCCGCTTTCCCTCGCCAATTCAGCCTGTCCTCGCGTCGGCGCCGGAGCTGCCGTTCCGCAACGCATCCTTCGATGCCGTCGTTTCGATGGACATGCTCGAACATGTTCCACCCTCGATGCGCTTCGCCGCCCTCCGGGAGTTGTTTCGGGTGTCGAGGGAGGCCATTGTCATTGGCTTTCCGTATGGGGAGGCAAGCGCGGAGTATGACCGTCGGGCATTGATAGAAGAACGGGGACGCGGAATTGCTCCGCCCTGGCGTGAAGAGCACGTGCGGAATGGTCAGCCTGGACAAGAAGTGCACGATCAGATATTGGACCTTGCGAGGAACTCGGCGTCCCCTTGGGACATCGGATGGTATGGTCACGAAGGGCTCATCGGGCTTCAGCTGCGTTGGAGAATCCAGCTGATGCTCGGTGTCGCCTCCAGATTGCGCGGCATCATTCTGGCGCCGTTGTACTTCGTCCACGCACACGGTCGGAGGGCCCGCGGGTATCGCCGCGTATACGTCATTCGGCGAGGTGCGAGGAGAAGTAATCCACGAGGCGGGATTGGCCGTTTCTTTGTGACCCAGCGATGAACCGGGCCGGCTCGCTTGCGGAACGCCCAGTTGATACTAGTGTCCACTGGCAGTGGCTGTACCGTCGAGAGCGTACCGACGGCCACAGAGAACACAACGCTGGATGGAGGAAAGGCACGCTCGGTGAAGGTAAGCACCGCAGTCGCAGCGCATGGCCGCTAGAAGTGGCGTCAAGGGCACGGAGCAGATGGCACAGAGCGCGACCTGCTTCCCCAAAGGCCGCTGCCGATTCGAAGTTGAGTCCGGTGTCCGGTCAGCGGGCGCGAATCGTAGGAGAGCCAGCCAGAACGGCGTGAGCCAGCCCAAAAAGATGAGCCATCCAGCATACGAATGGGCCACGAGCATGTTCTGCAGATCCGATTCCGCGGTCTCCGCAAAGTATCCAACGAGCACGATCACGACCATTCGCAACACGTTCGCGAAGTACGCAGTGAGTAATCCGAGGCCAAGGAGGAGCCAGACACCTTTCGAGAGTGCGCGATATTCCGTCAGCACAAACGCGACGAAGACGGATGCGAATATTCCGAACGAGTAAATTCCCGAACAGGCCGTTGAAATGACGACCGTGACTTGTAAAGGAAGACGCTGCGGCGTGAATGTCAGGCCAGGAGCCGTTGATCCAGCGACAGCGTGGACCGTATTCTGCACACCGAGAAGTTGCAGGATCGTGCTCGTTTCTGGAGCTAGGGCGACCCATGAGTACACGTCGACGGAGTGCTCGAAATCCGCGTAATATGCGCGAGCAATCAGCAGGGGCACGACGAGCATCGCGTTAAGAAACACGAAAAATAGGAATACGAAGTCTCGTTCTCGGGCAAGACGGCGAGGAACGAGCGGATAAGCGACCAGTGTCGCGGCCGCCAACAGGACCATCGTGTCTTCCGTCTGAATCGCTGGTGTGGCTGATAGGAACCAGTTATACGCGAGATCACCGATCACGACGCCTACGCCCAACAAGGGGAACAGTGGAACAACCCGACCGCCGAAGGTCATTCGGCATATCATCCGATGCGCAAGCGAAGATTGCGGAGTAGCGTCAAGTTCAACCGTAGGCCACGCGACCCATGCAAAGATTACACCGGCAACCGCGAAGCATGGGAGCGCGAGCCAAGCGAGGGCGGATTCCCTCGGGCCGAGGACAACTAGCGCGACCCCGGAGAAAGCTGTCATAAAGCCGGTGAGGATCATTGTGCGGTGGAATCGGGCCGCGATTCGTTGCCAATGGCCTAGGTTCATCGGCTCGTGGGACTCGAGCCTTCCCCTCCATATAAGAAGCCTCGCGGCTCATTATCGCATTCACGACGCGTCGGACGATTCATATAGCGCCATCTGATACGACGCTCGGTCGGCCCATGAAGGTCGTCGGCGGCTCCGCGTCGGTCCCCCTCGCCCGAGGCATCGCGCGCGAGCTCTCCACCGACTACGTCGACGTGGCCTTCGAGAGGCACCCGGGCGGCTTCCCCGACGGAGAGCGATACGTCCGCCTCCTCGGCCCCGTCGCGGGCGAACATGTCGTCCTCGTGCAGACGACTCACCCGGACCCG
>Ga0137365_10002774_pt1 | contig 13898 bp, 10 predicted proteins | sample SagtaG_9_FD_104799 | JGI IMG/M metagenome (GOLD analysis project Ga0137365, IMG submission 104799) | Vadose zone soil microbial communities from Sagehorn Ranch, Mendocino, California, USA - Sage1_L_40_16 metaG | ecosystem: Environmental > Terrestrial > Soil > Vadose zone | place: USA...
CGAGCTGCCGACAGGGATGGAGACTCCACCTGCTGGCGTTCGAAATGCGAGTACAGTTGCCATCTTCTTCCTCTTTCTCTCGTGCCATGACACGAGCGCTTCCGTGATCAGTGTACACCTCTTATGAAGACGAGAGAGGCACGTGCTTTTCACAGGTGTATGCTCTGTCAAACAGAAGACCTGCAAAAGGTCTCTGCGTGCCATACGCTATCTCGGCTCCATTTCACGAACCAACAACGAGTAAGCGGTATTTCCTTCTGAGAGGAGTATACGCCTTGTACCAAATCTTCTTACTCAAGAGAACCTGGTCATGACGTAGGAAGTTGCAGAGAGCGATTGTAAATACGATAATTAAGTGAGATGATTCCTGTATAATTAATTGCTGCTTGATTGTTTTAAAGTACCGTTTGATTTTGAACAAGCTGGCAGCAATGAGTTATCATAAAACTTCCCCATTTAATTATCGTATTTACACTTTTCTTATAATAAAAATCCTGTTTTACATCGCACATCTTTTCTTGTCCGGCGTGGAACAGGGCGTTGAGTCTAATTCACAACTTGGCCTAATACAAACGTCGATACCATGAAGGGCAACATAGTTATATCCTAGCTATATCAGCCAGTATAAATGCAGAAAAACGGTAAGAAATGTAATTGCCGCCGTGAGAAAAGCCGTATTGGTTCTTTCATCCGACTAAGGGATGGCAAAAGAGGGGACGGAACAACCATTTACCACTCCTCATTGGCGGAGAAAGTACTTGTTTTGCTACTTTTCTGCAGAGTTGCAAGTGTCTTTGGCTATATATAACTCTGTTGCCCTTCATGGCATCGACGTTTGTATTAGGCCTATTCCTGGGGGGGAAGGCTTCTCCCTCTTCTTTCCCTGCTAATAGAAGGCGCTACGAACTTGTGCCCGGCTGTACTGAGCACTCAGATGAACTGAAAGGCTACTGGGCGACTCTGGGAGGCTTCGATGAGAATGGAACCTTGATTGCATGGTGTGCCCTACTCAGCGATGGCAAATACCATGGAATACTCCTGGATGTGCTTGTCCACCCACGCTGGCAGAAGCAGGGGGTTGGACGTGCACTCGTCGCCCAAGCGGTTGCCTATCTCCAAGCTCATGGCATCCGCACGATTCATGTGGATTTTCTCCCAGAACGAGCCGCATTTTATGAGCGGTGTGGGTTTCGTATCGGGTTAGGTGGCATTTACGAGCCATGAGGGAAAGATACATCCATATTGTCATCTCTTCAGGAGTCACTGCGCATCACCGAAAGTGATGGAGTTCCCTATTATGGCGAGTGATGCTGTGACCGCAGCACCTGCGTCACTACGGCTGGCCGCGGCGAAGTGCGTGACGGCGTAGCGGACGCTTCATCTCTTACATATGAAGATCACAGCTCTACAGGAGTAGCTATACGCAGCACCTCATCCAGAATATGCGCCAGCGCCGCCGCGGGGCTTCCTCGCAACACGACGCCCAATTCCATACGAGAGCGCAACCCACCGGAGGTCATGTTTGCTGTACCGAGATAGGCCCTATCCCCATTATCTATCGCCGCAGCCTTGAAATGAAATGTCTGTGTCCCGAACAGATCTTCTTTGTGCTGCTCGTACCAGTTGTAAAAGCGAATGCCCGGAGAGCGAGGAAATTGTTTCGCCAGGGCGAAGTACTCATACCCGGCATCAGCCTCGGCGCGACCGAGCACGTCTATGCGCACGCCTGCTGCAAGTCGTCGGCGAAACAACATCGACAGTTCCCCGGCCGTCGCCTGATCCCAAAATGGAGAAGCCAGGACCAGGCGCGTGTGGGCGCTGGCAATGAGATCGAACAGCGCCGCTCTCAAGTCCAGTACCTCTTTGCGTAGCGCGCCCTCTATTGCGCGGTCGAGCCCAAGAGGAAGCGTTGCACAGAGCTGTGGTAACGACTCCTGCTGCGGGATGACCTCGAGCATCTCTCGGACGCCCCGCCGGTAGCCAACGGTCTCTATTAAAGTGTGACGTGCGAGATGCAGCGGCTGCCCGGTCTGCAGGATACCTATCTCTCGCAAGGCTGTGATTGCGACCGCGACCTCATCCTGCGTTGCCAAGCGCATCCTATCGCTCGTGCGTAGTTGTGCGGGATAGATGGGCGCCCCATCGGGGAGTGTTTCTAACCAGCTTTCCACCGCGTCCAACAACCAGTGTAGGTGGAAGACGGCCTGGGCATATGTATACCTTGTTGCCATGCGCGCTTCCCTTTCCTACGCGATCTCCCAGTACCCGATGACGCGTTCTTCACTGGCTACATCGACCCAGGGCGCGTGGCCTCCTACCAGGAACGCTCGCGAGAGCCCGTGATTAAAGACGCGACAGGCGATTTCTGGCGAGTGAAGACATCCCGGACACGTGCCGGTGCGATCAATGCACGAAACATCGAAGACGCAGCTCATAGCATCCTCCTCGAGGTCCTCCAGCACCCCGGCAAGGCGGTCTCGCATCATCATCTCGATGCCCCCAAGCGTAAACGCACTCGAGTTATCGAACACCACCGTCCCCAGGAGCGGAAGGAGCACGTACTCGCTCACCGAGGTGCGCTCCAGCCCGGCGTGATGGCTCGCCACGCGCATCAAGGCGTGGGACAGGCTATGAACCAGGCCGAAGATGAGACGGCGCGCCGGCCATTTCCAGATCGTATCATAATAGCGATCAATCGGCTCCAGGGCGGCCAGCAGTCGCTTGATCGGATCTTCCCCCCGGAATGGCAACGCCACATGGTTCTGCTCGACCCAGCGGACGACCCGCTCGGGATCGAACGACAGAAAGACGCCTTCGTGCTTACCTTCTCGTGCAAGGATGGGAACCGCTCCTGTCAGGTCAAGCCGACCAAGCGACCGCGCGGCCGCGCGGTCGAGTGAGGGGAATGGGCGGATCATCGTGGGCAGATTGGATGCGGACAGCTCTTCGTAGGTGGGAGTAAATGCCCGGCGGGTATAGCCGAAGGTGGCTGAAATCACCGGCAAGTTTTCTACGAGAACGATCTCGCGCAGTCCCAACCGGTGCATATCCTGCTCGATACGGTCCCTGTTCAGGTGAGCAGCCCCACCTGCCTCTTGTACGAGCTTCTGCCAGGGGGAAAGCTGGACGGTGGTGCGAAAGGCAATGCTCTCCTCGATGGCCCGTGGCAGGTCGGGGTCTTTCAGCACCCCTGCAAGGCCATCTTGCTTTGCCTCTGTCGAAGCTACAGTACTGTCTCCTTGCAGCACCTGCGACATCCGCTCCCGGATACGGTTTGCATGCTCGCGATCTGCACTCTGCTCTGCTACTCTGATCTGCCGCGCGAGTTCTTCTAGCGTCGCTCCTATGCCCTGCTCCGCCCTAGGCTGGCGCCCAAGCGGGAGAAATCGCCGGAGGAAGGCCACCTCTGGATCCGCCTCCGTGATCATCGCAGGGCTATCGAGTCTGAGCATGGTAATCCCATGCGGATAATAGGCCTCGCTGGCGCTGTAGAGGGTCATGCGCATGGCGACACGCGCGACGGCTGTTGCCTCGTGATTGTTCTCCTGCTCTGCCTCGCCTGTCGACGGAGCCCCCTTTTTCTCAGCAATGAGCTGTTTGACACAGCGTGGGCAGCGCCCCGTTATCCTGGTCAACACCGCCACATCACACCGCAGGCACTTGATATAGATATCGCGAATACGTTCACTACGCGCTGGCATTGCGAGTTGGTCGTTCTTGCCGCACTGGCTGCATCGCAAGGGGTGAGAGTATGCTTCAAAGGAGCCGTCTGGCTTTTTCCGCATGCCTGGAATGAACTCCTTGATGGGGATGAGTTCACCGCATCCATGCACCAACACCTGGCTGAACTGGCGCAGCGTGGCCCGGTTACAGTGTCGGCAGAGGAAGCCGTCGCGCTCAAGCTCAGCCCGCCGTCGAAAGACCAGGCGGGAACAATTGGTGCAGTGGAGGGCCGTCTCAAAAAATCGTGCCTCGACCTCTTCTGGCTCTCCCACAACAAAACGCCCCGTCGCATGGCGGGGGTCTGGAAACCATGGGTCTACTTCCCCCGCGCCTTGCTCGGTCGATCCGGATCCTTTCCAGCGATCCAGCCGCAGGGCAATCTCATTCAGAATCGGCTGCGCCTTGCCCTCGTCCCACACACTGGACAGGCGCACCGCCTCGAGCTGCACGATGGCCAGGCCGTTTTCCCACCCAACCACCCGTCCAGGGAGGTAATTAAAGAGCAACTGGGAGACCCCTCGCTGCATGGAGAGGCGACGCTCCGTCGATCTTCCTGTATTCTCTCCAGTCTCTCCTCTGGAAAATGAGCTAGCTTTGCTCGTCTGATGGTTACTCTTCTCCACGTAGCAGCCTCCGTACAATCTTGCTGTCCATCTGGTCCTCGATACGAATAGAGCCTGGGTCGTCAATATCGCGCAGGCTTTGCATGGCTCCCAGGTAGGTATTGAGCGCCGCTGGTCGTCCACCGGCATGGGTCGTTTTATTGATGACCGTCGAGTAATAGCGTAGCACGGTTGATTCCAAGCGTTCAGTATACCTGGCGGGCGAGTGCGCGTACCGCACACCATAGGCCTGACGCATCCACGCTAAGAGCAGATCGTCGGTCAAAGCCTCTGCTCCTGGTTGACCGAAATGGTTCTGCACCTGTTCAACCGTTGCCAGCCTAGCTCCGACCGCGGTGGCCGCAACATCCATCAGATAGCCCGTCAGAATGCCCGGGACTGTCCGCTCCAGTGCCGGGAGCGGCCAGCGGGCAATCGCAGAGGGATCGACCAGGCGGTCGAGGTACTCGTGAAACTTGGCAAAGCGGTTGAAGACGCCGCGGTCCCGCTCGCTCTGCGGCGTGGCCACAAAAATGGAGATGCCTGGGTAGGTGCGCCCGACGCGGGCTGAGGCCTGAATGTATTCTGAGACGAGGCGTGGAAACCCCGCGAAGATCATCATGTTGAAACGATCAACATCCACGCCATGTCCGATAATGTTGGTCGTGACCAGGCCGCGCGTGCGGCTTGAGGGGTCGGAGTCTGGACTCGCCTTCTTGATCGCCTGCATCGCTTCCATCATCGCTGGGATGTCTACCCCGCTATTAAACATTTGAATGAGCAACTCCCCGTACTCGGCTGCCAGCTCATGCAGGTCCTTTTTGACGTGTGACTCGATGGCTTCTGCGACCATATCACTACCCTTGCGCGTCAGGGCGTACACGAGAGGCAGTTCGTACAGAAAGAGGAGCAGCCTCCACTCGGCGGGCGAGAGCCGTTCTGTCCCGTATCTGCTCGAGGCCTGAGCCGGATCTCGTTCCGCCAGGCGGCGCGCCGCTTCTAGCTCCAGGTAAGCGATCGTCAAGGCGCGCGTGACGGCGGGCGTGTGTTTGCGCCCTACCCCGACGAAGCCGATGAAAATGCGACCGATGCGCTCCTGGTTCTGCCTATAGTAAAACGACTCGTAGGCTGCCGGTCCCGGACAGGGGAATTGCCGCGCTACTTTTAGGTAGAGCTGCCAGGAATGCTCGCGGTACTCCTGGATCGTCGCGGTCGCGGCAATCACTCTCCAAGGCTCGTACCCCAGCGAACGCGATACTTCGGCCACCGCCGTCTCATAGTGGGAATCGAAGGTGCCGAGCTCCTCGCTGAGCAGGTGTAGTTCATCCTGTACGAGCAGGGCGGGGCCAGGGTCGTGAAAGGGCCCATAGAGGACACGCACCTCGCCGCACTGCGCGGGCCGCGCGCCCTTTTTTCGCTGCTCGGCCGCTGGGCATCGTGCGCTGTTCGAGTCGATGAAACTGGCCCCATGCACTGGACAGAACATATCAAAGCGTCCGAGCAGGTTCGCGAACCGTAGATTCTGTCCCAGCATCGCCATCTTGTCGACCGTCGAGACGATCACCGTGGGCAGGTAGCGGTAGAGGTCATCGTCGACTACGTAGACAGGCAGCCGCTTGTTGCCCCCCGGGCAGTCCGCTGCCGTGCAATGGTGCTCGATCAGCCGTAGCGCTGCGTTGTACTCCAGCCGTGTTGGCGCGAAGCAGAACGGGCACTGGAAGATGCGCTTCTGGCTCTGCTCGTCCAACTTGAGCGTGCTGTAGCGTCGGTGCATGTCATCGTCGATGCGGTTGTCGGTCACCTGGCCGCCTACAAAAAAGCCGAGCGAGAACCGCGCACCGCGGAGCCCCTCGCGCTGGCGGATGAGTTCTGCCTGCCCCAGGGCATTGCCGAGTCGCTGCAACTGTTGAAAGGTCAGCAGGCGAAGCGGGAAGCGAACGAACGCCGTCACACCACATTGCTTCCCCCGGATGCGGTCGAAGAACGCCTGCCACAGGATCAGCCCTAAGAACGCCTCGGTCTTGCCCCCGCCAGCGGCGAACCAGAGTAAGTCGATTCGGTCATCACCCTGTTGGCGCAACGCCGGATATTCTCTCGCCGCCAGCAGCGGCAACATGCTCACGATGAACACGATTTGAAAGAGGCGCCACTCGTCATACGAGCCGCCTGTCTTCTTCCCCAGCTCGGCCATCACCTCGTTCACCAGGCGGAAGGCACGTGCAACAGCCGGATACCTCCCATCATCCAGCAGGCGAATGCCGCGGTCGAACTCCCGTGCCTCCTCCAGGAACTGTTGGCGATCTGTCTCTGCTTCCTCTCGTTCCGCTCCACTCAACTCTATGAGTTTCTTGGCCCATTCGTTCGCATCATAGGCTTGCATTTCAGCGTGGATGCGGCGTAAGAGAGGAAGCGGATTGTGGGCGAGCAGCTCAAAGCGGGGACGCGCGCCAGGGATCTGGCGTGGTTCCAAACGCGCCACTTCCTTCCTCGGAATCGTGTCGCTTGTGAGGATCACCCGCCCCTGCTGCTGCTGGTAATCCATGTGGGCGTTAATGCCAATGCCGGCCATGGCGCGGTCATAGCGGTAGCTTTGGGGCAGCTCACGAAAGGAGGTAGATTGATGGGCCCCAGCTGGGATATCGGCTCGAAGCGTGACCGCATAGAGATTGGGGTCGAAAAAATCTTCCTGCCCACGTGAGATGTGTGGGGGCGTCCAGTTGATCAGCCGGAGCGCAATCCGCACGCTGTCGGGTTCCGTTGGCACCGCTGAGACACGCGCGTCGATGACGGGGCGCCACTGCCGCTCTAACGGGCGGTGCGGCAGACCGGCAAGCCAGCCGTTATAGGCGTTTTCGTCTTGCAATGCCTCCAGTGGCATGCGTACCTGCCGTTGCGGCGCAAGGTCGCGGGCGAGCGCGAGCATCTTCTGAAGCTCATCCTCCAGGCTCTTTGCTGCCCTCCGCGCCGCAAGGAGATCCCCCAGGTCGAAGGTCTTGACGAGCGGCTGCTCCGGCTGCTCCCGTGTCCAGACCTGGATCAGGTGTTCGTAGCGCGTTGCTTGCGCAGGCTTTGGCGCAGGGGCGCTTGACGCGGACGGAGCGGATGTGCGCTTCTCGGTACGCGGCGTCCCGTATCTGCGCTGCTCCTTGAAGGTGGGCAGTCGGCGAACGTACACCGAGCACTGGACGGTCACAGTCATGATAGCTCCAGCATGCAGAGCAGCACGTGGGGCCAACCATTCAAAGCCTACGGCTGTTTGTTCATAGGGGGAGTCTTGGGGAAGATCCTGAGCCAGTTGTTCGTCAATAGCATCGTCGCCGCGGGGTTGCTCTTGCTCCCGCTTCTCTCGCATTGGCGTCAGAAATCCCGTGAGAATCTGCTCCGCTGGTCGCAGCTCCACAATACGTGTGCTTGCCTCGTCCTGGCCGGTGGCTTGTTGAGCGAGGCGTTCGCTGAACGCGCGGGCAAAGTTATTGAACGTCGTATCAGTCAGTGGCAATAGTTTCTCCTTTATTAGAGCATGACGGAGTCGACCTCCACCAGCCGGGTGCTTTGGATCAGTTTACGTGCATCGAGGCCCCATTCACGCTCGATACGTGCCAGAATGGTACTATCGAGCCGACCGAGGTAGGCCCCTCGCATGGCGCGCACGAGATTGCGGCCTGCTAGGCGGTGGCGCGTGCGCCACAGACGGATGGCCTGAAAGAGTTCTGCGAGATACGCTTCGGGCAGCGTCATGCCCAATGCTTCGGCGAACGCTTTGAAGTGTTGCCAGCGCTGGGGCGTCGTCTGATCGTTGTCAGTGCTTGGCCGAGCCCACGCGAGTACCGTCTGATAGCCGACCTGGATCCCTCGCTCGTTCAGGTTTCGGTGAACGGCACGAAGGTTTGGCCGTGTCCCAGCCATGACAGCACCGAGCAGCATCAGCCGGGTAGCGCGCTTCTCGGCGAGCGGACGCAGCGATCCTGTATCAAGCGTCTGCATGAGATGTTCTGAGAATAAGGCATGTGCATCCGAGGCGACAACGAGCATCTCGTCCCCCGCTTGCAGCTCAGCGGGTAACAGCGTTCGCAGTCGTACCATGCCCTGGCGGTCAATGATCTCCAAACGCATCGTCCGAGAAACCTCCAGCCAGGTGCCATCCACGGACAGAATGATGGCTCGTTCCTCTTCATCCCCACTCCCACTGCTGCTTGTACGCGGGAGTGGAGGAGGGAGGGAGGGCCCGGGAATGGTATGATCCAGTGACAGCGAGAGCACGTCTGAGAAAGGGAGCAGGTACGAAGAGAGCGCCGAACAGAACGAGAGCAAGGTGCGTTCGGCTTCCAGAGAACCTGCCTGGCGCATCTGCCTGGCCATAGCACGGGCATCATACCAGGCGATGCGCGCCTCGATGGGGTCGAGGATCATGTGGACGGTAGACGCTCCACTCGCAAGGATAGCATCGATGGTCGTCGAACCAAAATAGCCGCAGGAAATGGCACACGCACAGATGCGGGTTGCCGCAGCGCTCGAGAGGTCGCAGCAGATGATCCCCGACGCCTCGACCTCCGGAGGTGTCACGCCTCCGGACACCGCAATAGCCACCTGGATGTGTGCTGCCGCCAGGCTGTGCTTGGCCAGCACGAGGATCGATTCCCCTGCAGGGCTAGAAAAAACAGCTTCGATCACCGCGTTCAGGCGCTCTTGTGCAAGCTCGCAGTTCCTGAACGTGTCGGTGATCAACGTATCGGCAGCGGTAAAAAGCCGCGCCTCAGCAGGTGCTTCCATGGATGCCCTTTCGAGGGCGGCATGGAAGCGACGGAACGATGCATCGGTCTCTCCGCTCTCCTGCGCGATGCTCTGGCGGCTGGACCACCAAGCGGCGGTCGCAAACGTCGCAAGGGTCTCCGCCAGGGGGGAGGAGCCGCGTAGCTCAGCGACGGCGACCTCGAACGTCCGCTCTGCTTGTGGCCGGTCCAGGCCGACCATCGTGACACGAACAGCCTGCACCGCTGGCGCATGTCCGGACAGATAATCGGTCGCATCGAGGTCTAACTCGTTCCAACTGAGCGCGAACAAGTCGCTCGGGCTGGACGCAATCAACAGGCTCGGTTGGTTTGCGCCCCGCGCGATCAGGACTTCGCGGATGACCGTAAGGGCATGTCGGCCGCGCACCTTTTGCAGGTTCACCAGAAGGAGGTCGGCATGGGCGAGCGCGGAGTAGGCCTCGGCCGAGAGCGGCCCATGAGCAGGAACAAGAATATGGGGATGTGGGGCTTTGCGAACGGCTATTGCTCCAAGGTGAGGGCGTGATCCTCGTGCGATGTGTCCAGTCTGACCCACCGCGTTAACGGCGAGAAAGGAACATCCTGGAAGAAGACGATCCTGCCAGTGTGGGCGATGTCGAGCAAAGCCTTCTTCCCAGTCCGGATGCACAAAGTCGCCACTGAACGAGGTATTTGCTGTATTTCGGTAAGCACGGGCCCGACGCCGAGCCAGATTCGCCTCCTGGGGTGAATACAAGGGCAAACCGACCTGGTACGCATCTGCATTGAGAAATGGCACAAAGGCGCAGGTCACGGTGAGCGGCAGTGCATCGATAAGGCCAGGCCAACGGAGGTGTAAGTGGAAAGGCAGCAGTGCTGCAAAGCGTACCGGTTGCCAAAGGGTATGGATCACTACTAGGCAGCGATGGGTCACGGCATGCGATAGGCCATCAAGGAAGGGCTTGAGTGCGTCGTCAACCTCTGTCAGAGAAGGATTCCCTTGAAATACGTCCATACGCCCCCGCGATCCAAAGTCGGCTCTGTACTTGCACAATGATAGGAAAAGCTATACTTTATCGCATCCTAGTATAGCGGTGCCGTAGTAAATTAGCAAGATTGAATTCATGAGCATGCCTATGGTGGCTAGTGACTCGTGATCTCCATTCGGCGCCCGTGCCGTCATTCAAGCATATGGCGCATGCGCCGGGCAGTTCGTATTCTTCCCTGCGCCGCCTCGTCAGCTTCTGTGCTCCTGTATGTGGTAGTCTTCGTGTTCCTCTTGTTCTTCATCTGCTGATCCCCGACGGGAATATATGGTGAGATGGCTCATGACGATGCCGAAGAAGATCTCTTTGAGGAGGTAGCGATGAGCACTAGGTCTTCCAGAACGTCTCTCAACTTTTGTCGTTTACGGTCGCTGAAGCCAAGAATATCACAGACCACGGCATCAATACCCGATCGGTCCTGGCCGCCGTCCGAAACAAATTGGAGATAGGACTGCTTCAAAGTTCCTTGTTGCTGCTCGGTGGGAAGATTCGCATTGAGAACGGGAACCTGCTTGATCTGACCTGGATTGATATTGTAGGTGCCACCTCCATAGACCTGGGCACTCGCTCGTAACATGACTTCGCTGATCGAACTGGTCAGGATGGCCAGATACACCTCGATATCGATTCCTGGCGGTGGAAGAACCTCAATAAACAGCTCTCCTGGGACAAAGCCAGCTTGATTCCACACGACGGTAAAGGTGCGGTAGACGAGTCGTGGGATGAAGATGGGAGCGCACCCCCGGCGCTCAATCATGGTTCTGAGTACAGGCTACCGTAAGTTCGTGCCAAGTTTGCGTTCCAGCTTCTCAACGGTGTAGGACCACTCGAGAGGCTTGGCCGTCTGGTTGTAGTAGCCAATAAAGTCGGCGATGGCCTGCGGCAGCATCATTCAGGTTGGTAAAATGCTTGGGCTGCAAGAGTTTGCGTTGCAGCAGACTGAACCAGATTTCAATTTGATCGAGAAAGGCGGGCGTTCACAGGCAGCCAATAGAGCTGCATCGTCAGTTTTCCATTCGATCTCCTCGCCAGTTCGTTGACAAAGCCGGAGAGTTGTTTGGGTGCATGGGTTGAGCCATTATCCAGAATCAACGCCACGGTCTGCACCCGACGATGTCGTGCCTCGACAAGCAAGACGGTCTCTAAAAAGCAGCGGAAGTCAACAAAGCGCTTGCGGGCGTGGCATTGCCCGTAGACGAGTCCATCAGCGACACTCAAAGCCGCCATCAGCTGCAGTGCGCCTCGTCGCTTGTAGCGTGGGGACTGGTACACTGGATGCTTGTGGATGGCAGGACGGGGGGCCTGCTCGGCCTCACGCGCGCAGGACCCTCGTTTTTTCATCGGCACAGACGACCCAGATGCCTTGCGGCACCGCAAGACAGTGGCCTGTTCATACAACTGCAGCACGGGGCGAGCACGCGAGAGAAACGCTTCAGGGTCCTGGATATGCTGCCAGCTATGATAGCGCCAGGGACGAATTTGCTCGGCGGCCAGCCAGCGACCAATGGTACTGGCCGAGAGAGGAGGCAAACCAGGAGTAGCCGCCACGTAGCGTGCCAGTGCTACTCGACTCCAATGAGCTAGGGGAACACCATGAGAGCGAGGAAGGCTGCACGCCAGTGCAGTCACTTGTGCACGGACCTGGGCGGGAAAACGGCGAGGTGGACCTGATCTGGGCAGATCCTTGAGTGAGTGAGTCTCATCCCAGCGGCGTCGCCACTTGCGCACCAGGCGTGCTTTGAGTTCCAGGAGTTGGGCAAGCTCCTGCGAACTCCAGCCAGGATGGGCATGAGCGGCCAGGACAATGCGTGCGCGTCGAACGATGGCCTGCGGGGTCCGGTGCGCTTGGATGAGCTGGAGGAGTGGTTGGACATCCGTGGGAGGAAGTTGAAGGGAGGACAACGGAAGCTGATGACGCATGGGACACCTCCAAGTCTGGTGGGGAAACCTTCACATCGCACGAGGTTCTCTCTTTTGAGAACGCATCAGCTCATGGTCTCTCTTCCTGCAAGCTGCCTGTTCCTTCCATTTCTTTTCATGCAGAGGCTGGCACGAATTTACGGTAGGCTGTACTGAGGAACTGTGGCCCAGCTCTTCAGCCGGTCATGAAGAGCCGCACGAGCAGCACCAGGCCGATCAACGCCGCGACGGTCGAGGCCAGCCCCCGTGCACGGGGCGACAGACGGCCTGCAAGTAGGTCGGTCACCGGGATCGCCGAAAATGCGAGACCCGCGTAGAGGAGATGCAGCAGCTCGTGAGGACGCGCACCACCCACGAACATGCCCAACCCGCTCGCCGCTGTCACCCCCAGGATCAGCAACACGCACTGAGAAAGGCGTGAGGCATTCGTGCCAGGTTTGCGATTTCGCACCAGACGGAGACCGGCCTCGAGCCCAGCCAGTGCCACGACCACGGCACTGACAAAGGCCAGAAACAGATGGAGCGTGTGGATCATGGTAGGAGTCTTCCTCCCTGTGCTGGATAGCCAACACTCTCCCATATGGATTAGCCGGCTCCTGACACCGCATTCTGGATGACGCCGATGATCAGGATCAGCCAGAAGAGCCCCATCGCCGCAAAGGCCAGGCCCCGCTTGCGCCAGTTGAAAGCTTCAGCGCGACTGCCCGGTTCAGCGGAGCCTCTATCCAGGAACGGAATGGCGACGAGTGCCAGGGTCAGCAGCGTCATGCCGATGATCGACCCCCAGATATCGGGCTCGATTAAGAGATGCTCCCCGACAAACACGTTCATGCCATGCGTCCAGCTAATGGGGAAGCTGGGTTTGGTCCCCAGAAAACCGGGACCATGCTTGGAGCCAAAGAACGGCGAACCGGGTAACAACTGGGGCACCGTCCCTGGATCACGTGGCACGAAGATGGCCAGCAGCAGGATCACCCCCAGGATGATCCCACCATAGATGAGCCAACCCCGCACATGCTCGCTAAAGGCAACTCTGCGGCCACTGGCCGGCAGCCAGAACGGCTGGGAGATGCCCTTGAGCCGGATGAGGTAGTAGTGCCAGACGATGAAAACGACCAGCAGAATCGAGGCCACCGCAAGATGGACGCCGTAGAACTGCACCAACTTGGGGTAGCCGTGCTCACGTTGCGCAGGTCCGCGAAGGTGTAGTCGAAGGTCCCCGCCAGGCCAAAAGCCTGATACACTTCAGACACGTGCCACGGGACGGCGAAGCCGACCTCATCCCAGTGCAGGGTCTCCCCTGTCACCGACAAGAGGAAGGTCAGTCCGGCCAGGACTACACCGATCAGCCAGAGTCCTTGCTTGCCGCGCCGGTAGCCCCCAGTGATAAAGACCCGCAGCATGTGGATCAAGACCAGCGCAAAGATAAGAAAAGCATTCCAGTAATGGAAATTGAGGATGACATGCCAGCCAGGCGAATTGATCAGGTCTTTGGTGATGTCGTAGGCCTTACCTGCATCTGGCACGTAGACGAACGTGAGCAGCATGCCCGTGAAGATCTCAAGGACGAGCGAAATCGCCAGAACCCCACCCAAGAGATACCAGATGCTGTTCGTTTCCACCGGGATCAGGTACTCTCGGATGAGGGATCGGATTCCGAGCTGCTCCTCCACGCGGCCCTCCAATCCAACAGGGGGTGGAGGAGGGCTCTCGACAAAATCGGCTCCCATGTTTGCTGCGATTTTATGCATGTTCTGGCAACGGTTCTTACCCATATCGTGGCAGTAGCTTGAGGCCAGAAGCGGCTTTGCACTGATGGGCTAATAAGCATTCTGTAGCATGTCCTGGCAGCGATTCAA
>Ga0137365_10002776_pt1 | contig 13886 bp, 13 predicted proteins | sample SagtaG_9_FD_104799 | JGI IMG/M metagenome (GOLD analysis project Ga0137365, IMG submission 104799) | Vadose zone soil microbial communities from Sagehorn Ranch, Mendocino, California, USA - Sage1_L_40_16 metaG | ecosystem: Environmental > Terrestrial > Soil > Vadose zone | place: USA...
CGCGGTGCTCGTCGTGGTCCGCGGCTGGACGGTGGTGGCATGACGACGAGATCCAGGCGCCTTCGCACCAGCGTGACCAGCGCCTGGGCCGCCGCGGCCGTGGCCGCTGTCGCGGTCATCACGGGCGGCTGCGCCGCCAGCAGTTACCAACAGGCGTCGTGCAAGCTCAGCCGCCACTCGATCCTGCTGCTGGAGGCGCAGGCCGTCCCCTCGGCGACGTTCATCCCCTGTATCCTGCCGCTTCCTGGCGGCTGGAGCTATGGCGGCTCCCAGGTGAGATCGGGGTTGGCCCACTTCTGGGTGAATTCCGATCAGGCGGGTGCGCGCGCAGTCGAGGTCAGGCTGACCCGGACCTGCGACGTGGCCGGCGCGGCCCTGCTCCGCCTTCGATCGCCACCGGCGGGCCTGCGGGGCTACCAGGAGCCGACCGCCCGGCAGCCGCGCTCCTCGGTTCGCTACTTCGTATTCGCCGGCGGCTGCGTGACAGAGCGGTTCTCCTTCACCCGGCAGACCGCGCGGGCGCTGTTCGGCCAGGCCGACCAGTTCTTGGGCTTCACCCCCCGCTCGGTCTACGTGCAGGACATTCGCGAGCATGAAGGGCTGACGCTCTGCGGCGCCGAGGCCCCGCCTTGCCCTGGACAGCCGGCACGTGATCGTCCCTGAGAGCATCGGCCGCTAGCCCGTACGGGGCGTCGCCGATGAGAGGCGACGGGTTGGCCGGGTCGGCTAGCCTGGGCCATTGCCAGGCCCGGTGGGTTTGCGGAAAGGTTTGGTGCTGCGAGCCGTTGCACTGGGGCGGGAGATGATGGCCTGTGACTGACGATGCCGCTGCCGCTGCCCGGGCGGGTAGTGGGCTGGATACGACGGTGTCGCATTCGGCCCGGATCTGGAACTACTGGCTGGGCGGCAAAGACAACTTTGCCGCCGACCGGGAGGCTGGCGACCGGGTAGCGGCGATGCTGCCGAGCATCGTGGCGCAGGCCCGGGCGGACCGGGCTTTTCTGGGGCGGGCGATCCGGTACCTGGCGGGCGAGCAAGCCATCCGCCAGTTCCTGGATATCGGCACCGGGCTGCCGACTGCGGACAACACCCATCAGGTGGCCCAGCGGGTGGCCCCGGAGGCGCGGATCGTGTACGTCGACAACGACCCGCTGGTGCTGATACACGCCCGGGCGCTGCTCACCAGCACCCCCGAGGGCGCGTGCGACTACATCGACGGCGACCTGCGTGACCCGGACAAGATCCTCACCGAGGCAGCGCGGACACTCGACCTCGCCCAGCCGCTCGCGCTCATGCTGCTGGGGATCTTGCATCACATCCCCGACACCGGTGAGGCGTATGAGATCGTTCGGCGGCTTGTGGCGGCGCTGGCGCCGGGCAGCTACATCGCCATCAACCACTCCACCAGCGCCGTCCACGGCGCAGCTATGGAGGAGGCGGTGGCGCACTGGAACAAGGTCGGCACGCCGTCGATGACCTTGCGCACCCCGCAGCAGATCGCCCGGTTTTTCGATGGTCTGGAGTTGCTGCCACCGGGGGTGGTGTCGTGCTCACGCTGGCACCCCCACCTCACCTCGGGCGTCTCGCTCCCCGATGAAGTGGACGAATTCTGCGGAGTCGCACACAAACGCTAACCCGCACCTGCGACATGGCCCGACCAGGGTCTCAATTTAGATACCGGCCGTGCTGTCACACGATTGGATTGATACGCGCGTTGTGCGATGGACAGAGGCCGCAGCTGGTGGTACAAGGGTTCATTGTGCTGTCGTGGATGCGGCGGCGGTTTCCGTGGATCTTCATCCCCGGGCTGTCGGCGCTGCTGATTGCAGTTCCCGCGCCACCCGCCGACGCGGGTGTCAATACCTGGACCTCGGCCCGGCTGTATGGCGGCACCGTGTACGGGCTGGCCGCGTCCCCGGCGAACCCGTCGATCGTGCTGGCCGGCACTGGCGGCGCCGGCGTGTTCCGCAGCACCGACGGCGGTGTTAGCTGGCACCGTTCCAGCAGCGGCATGCCGCACGACACGATCGTTTTCACCTTCGCGTTCGCACCCTCGGCGCCCGACACGGTCTTCGCCGCCACCTACGCCTCGGGCGTCTATCGCAGCACCGATGCCGGGCGCAGTTGGGTACGGATCACGTCGAGTATCGACGTAGGGAGCTTCTACTACGTCGCGGTAGACCCGTCCAACGCCGCGCGGCTGTTCATCGGCTCAGCCAGCGGCGTGTGGCGCAGCACGGACGGCGGGGCGACGTGGACGCTGCTGACCTGGCCGACCAGCGACAACATCGCCGGCGAGGCGCTGGCCATCGCGCCGTCCAACCCGCAGGTCGTCTACGTCGTCGGCCCGTCCATGCTGCGCAGCGCCGACGGTGGGACGACGTGGACGGACATGGATCCGGTCACCGAAGCGGCTTCGGTGTGGGTCGACCCGAGCCATGCGAACACTCTGCTCGTCGGCGGCTTGGACGGCGTGTACCGCAGCACCGACGGCGGCGCCTCCTGGCAGTCGGTGGCCACGGTCGCGGTCAACGATGTGGTGAGCAGGCTGGTGCCGGATCCCGCCGTCCCGCACAGGTTCTGGGCAGGCACGTACGCCGCGGGGTTGTTCCGCTCGGACGACGACGGGTCGACCTGGCATTCGTACAGCACCGGCCTGCCGGCCAAGCGATGGGTTCGCGGCATCACTTTCAGCAGTGCGGGCGCGCTGTGCGCAGTCACGCAGTTCGGTGTCTTCCGCCGCGCCCAGACCGCCTCCAGTTGGACGCCGAGTTCGAGCGGTATCACCGGCTCGGAGGTGAACTCAATGGCCTACGCGCCGAGCAACAGCGCCGTCCTCTACGCGGGCCTGCAAGGTCAAGGCCTCTTCCGCTCCACCGACAACGGCACGGGCTGGAGCTACGCCGGTCTGCGCGGGCAGAATGTCAATTCCGTCGCGGTCTCACCCACGGGCGCCTCGACGATCTGGGCGGCGACGTTGACCGGCGTCCGGCGCAGCCGCGACGGCGGGGTGACCTGGGTCAAGCAGTTCGCCGTGCCCGATGACGCGCCCACGACCGTCGCAGTCGCTGGAAGCTCGCCCTCCACGCTGTACGTCACGACGTACCAGAGCGGGGTCTACCGTTCGACCGACGGCGGATGGACCTGGCGTCGGCTCACCCTGCCCGGTGATGTGGTCGCGTTCTGCATCCTGATCGATCCGACGAACGCGTCCCGGATCTGGGTCGGGACCCGGTTCGACGGGATCGTGCGCAGCACCGACGGCGGTGCGACGTGGACATCTGGCCGGGGGTCCCAACCGTCGGGGTACGACGCTGTCTCGCTCGCCATCGACCCGCACAACCACCAGCGGCTGTTCGCGGCGATCGAAGCAGGCAGCGGCGGCGGGGTCTATGTCAGCTCCGACTCGGGCGGCACATGGTCGAGGTCGACCGGCGGGACCGCGCCCGAGAGCGCGGACGTCGTCGCCGCCGATCCATCGACTGCGGGCCGCATCTACGCGGGGGACGATGACCCGGAGGCACTTGGCGTGTATCGCAGCGACGACGACGGTGTCAGCTGGCGGAACATCTCTGCGGGCCTGATCACCCGGACCCCACGCTCGCTCATCGTGCAGCCAGCCGGCATCATCCACCTCGGCACCACGGCGTTCGGCGGTGGCTCCGGTGGCGGCATCTTCAACTACACGCCGACTGGCTAGAACCAACGGCCGCCACAGCGAGCGGCTTCCACAAACCACTGCGCCAGCCGCACCAAGCCGACCGCCAAGGTGGCAAGAGCCTGCGCACCCCGGCGTGCCAGAGGCCGACTGCTTGGGAAGCGCTGTCCCGTTCGGGGCGACCGTGGCACCGCAAACACGCCTGACAAACGCACTGACTTGCCGATGAGCGCGTGGCACGATGCTCTGCCTTAGGCCATGCCAAATGGTGAATGAACGGCGCGTCGTTTACGAGATTGACGGTGAGCGCATTCAGGACACCGATGGCTTCTACACGATGGTTGGCGAGGCCGTGAACGGGCCGGGCGGCTACTTCGGCCGGGGCTTGGACTCGCTCAACGATTGCCTGCGAGGAGGCTTCGGGACGCCGGAGGACGGTGCCGTCAGCTTCGTTTGGAGGAACTCGCAGAGGTCACGGGTCGTCTTGGGCTACCCGGAGACGGTGCGGCAACTTGAACGTCGGCTTGCTCGATGCCGTCCCAGTAATAGGCCGTGTGTGCGGCAGGAACTCGCCTTGGCGCTCCGCGGCGAAGGCCCAACGGTATTCGATGGGATCGTAGCTGTCTTCGCCGACCAGCAAGTAACGCTGGATCTGCAGTAGCGCAGGCTTCTGGCTCCCCTCTATGTCAAGGAGGGAGTTCTGCGGGGCTGTCGGGTCGGCGTAGCGTGGTTGGTGGCGGGTCAGGGAAGTGACTTATCCGAAGTGCCGGCTATGGGGTTGAGGTCGGCCGCGCTGGATGTGGTGGCGTCCGGAATCCGGTGTAAATGGGCGGGCGTGGTTCCGGCTGGGCTGCCCCACGTTTCCGGACAGGGGAATTGCGGCTAATTCATGCGGCTGCCCACGGTGTATGTCCGGACTACTTGCGGACGCGGAACCGGAGGATGGTGACGGCTCCCGACCGTGTGCTGTCGAGCGGTTCCAGGTCTATCCGGGCGAGGCCCGGGGACGAGAAGAAGCGAATGCCGTCGCCGAGCAGGACCGGCAGGACGTATACCATGATCTCGTCCACGAGTCCCCGCCGCAGGCACTGACGGGCCACGTCAGCACCGATGATTTCGAGGTTCTTGCCGCCCGCAGCGTCCAGTGCCGTGGCGACCGCTTCCCCAATGTCACCGGTGAGGAACGTGACCGCCGGGTCCGGCGGGTCCGGTGGCTCGTGGGTGAGGACGAACTCAGCTCCCCCATCGTAGGCAGGGGTGACCTCGTTCGGATTCTCGACCATACGCTTGGCCACCTCGTAGGTCCGCCGACCGATGAGCATGGCGCCGGTGGCCGCCATGATCTCCGGGAACTCGTCCTCGATCGGCGCCATGAAGTCGAAGATCCAGTTCATCGCGTCGCCGGGACCGGCGATGAACCCGTCGAGCGACATCGACCTGTTCACGACCACCTTGCCGTTTCCCGTGCTCGTGTCGCGCACCGTGCTCCTCCTAAGAACCTTCGCGGTGTCATCCCAGGTGCAGTGATGACGTTACGCGCGCCCGGATCTCATCGGCCTTCGAGACGACATGCCAGACGATCGTGACTGAACCCGACGCGGGCTGGGCCGTCCGGCGCCGCGGCGCCTGGCTCGGCGACGACCTTGCCAGCGCGACCACCAAAACGAGCGGGCGGCAACGGCATCGCCGACACCGTCGAAATCCAGCTCAACACCGAGATCCCCGGCCCCGGCCAGCACAGCAGCAGCCAACCCCACCAGCCCCGTCCCGAGACCCGATGAACACCTGGCACTACCGGGCAAACATTAGTGAGACAAAGCCGCTTCGGACAAGAATCGATGAGAACGGGTACCGCTCGCTGAGACAGGACAATGAAGTTGGAGTGCCGGGTGCGGTGGTGGTCGGTTTCGTTCGCGAGTTCTGACCGCAGTTGCTTGCGGGCAGTGACCGCGGCCCTGATGCAGTGAACTCGATGTTCGTGAGTTCTGACCGCGCTCGGGCGCTTGACGTGGGACGACCGCCGTGGTTCGGCACGCCCTACCCAAAATCATTTACTGCCCTACGCGTCCGTCGATCCGCTCGCGCAACAGGTCGACGTGACCCATGTGGCGGGCGTACTCCTCGATCATTCCGACCAGCACCTCGCGCAGTGACATCGGCCCTCCACCGCTGCCATGCCGATTCAAGGGATCGTCGCCGGTGATGTCGAGACTGGGCGCCTCGGCCACAAACCGCGTCGCGAAGTCCACCTCCGCACGCCATGCGTCCCACGCCTCCGCAACCACCTGGGGGTCGAGAACAGCACCATCGAAGTCACCGTCACGGTCGGTGTCGGAGCAGAACAGCCGGGGCACGTCCTGTCCCGACATCATCACCCGGAACGTCGCACGCTCCACCTCGGCCAGATGTCGCACCAGCCCCAGGAGCGACATCGTCGACGGCTCGATGGAACGCCGCGCCATAGCCTCCGCATCAAGATCTGAGCATTTCATCTTCAATGTGAGGCGTTGACAGCGCAGGGATTCGACCAGCGTGGTGCGCTCGTCGCCCAACGTTGGTCCGTTCTCACGCGGGTCGTCGTCAGACGGCTTGCCGTCCGCGGTGAACATGTCGGCTCGTCGGGTCGTGGCCATGGCCGCAATCATTGGCGATGCGCGTGGCGGCCGACAAGGGATTAACGACACCTGCACTCATGGTCAACGGGTTCGGGCACGCCCTACTCATGATCACTCAAGGTGACCACCACCTTGCGCCGAAAACGCTCGGCCCATGCGGCCGCGTCGGCGCGGAGCTGGAATGCGGCGGAGGTGTCGACCGGGGCCGGGCTGGTTCGTGACGGGAGTAAGGCGCCGGTGCCGCGCCGGCGCCGCCGCATTGGAGGAAACAAATGAGCAGGATCGTGGTGACCGAGTTCGTGTCGCTGGACGGTGTCATGGAGGAGCCCAGGTGGACGTTCTAGCTCGAGCGTGGCCCCGAGGAGGGCAAGTTCAAGCACGACGAGTTGTTCGGCAGTGAGGCGCTGCTGCTCGGGCGCGTCGCCTACCAGGGATTCGCGCAGGCCTGGCCGTCGATGGGCACCGATGAGTTCGGCCAGCGGATGAACAGCATCCCCACGTACGTTGTCTCCTCGACGCTGGCCGATGACCAGGCGACGTCGGGCCAGACCACGGTGATCAGGGGCGACGTCGCGGCCGAAATCGCCAGGCTGAAGGCCGCGCCAGGCGGTGACCTGCTGGTCGAGGGCAGTTGCCGGCTCGTCCAGACGCTGGTCCAGCACGGTCTGGCCGATGAGTACCGGCTGATGGTCTTCCCAATCATTCTCGGAGCGGGGAAGCGCCTGTTCCCGGATGAGATGAGCGCGGCGGCCATGCTCACCCTCGCTGATTCCAAGACCGATCGCGACGGCGTGCTGCTGCTCACCTATCGCCCCGCCCCCGCCGAGGTGCCCGCCGGCCAGCCTGATCCAGCCGCTTGACCGAGGCCGGGGCGCGCCGAGGCCATCAACGCGGTGCTCCGCGCTCCGGCCACGACGCAGCCGTCATGCACGAACCCTCAGCGAGAGCCGGGTTGTGCTGGCGACCGCGGCTGCGAGACTGACGAAGCGGAACACACCACTGGCCCGCCCCGGGCGCCGCCACGCGTTGAGACAGCGGAAGCCAACCCCGCTGCCGCCGGAGCGGCTTATGCACGGCCACCAGCGTGGCATAGATTCGATTACTTAGAGTGAAATGGCGTACTTCACCGAAAACGCCGCGGGCCGCGCGTAACGCCGAATCCTGCACGCTCCGGCCGTGAACGCGGCCGGTCGGCAGGTCGTCGTTATGGACGCGCTCCGCGTCGGGCAGTCAAGTAGCGGGATCGATCTGCGGACACGACAGGAGTGGTGCTGCGACCGGGCGGTCTTCACCTCTGGGTATCTGACCTGTTGGGGTGGGCTTCCTAGGTTGTTCTAAGGTCGCTGGACGGTTGGTCTTGGGTGGGGTCGTTGGACTGGGACGCATCCGATGCATGAAGGAGCGTGGCATGTCAGTCCGTATTCGTCGTGTGGTCGTGGCGGGGGTCGTTGCCGCGGCGGTCGCCGTTCCGGCCGCCGCTTTGGCATCCGGCTCCGGTTCGCCGTCGGCCAAGCCGTCGCCGGCGGCGAGCACACCCGCGGCCGCGGCGGCCAAGTCCGCGGCGGCGGCCAAGTCCGCGGCCGCCGGGTCCGGAACCTGCGTCGACCCCAGCCTGACCGGACCGGCGGCGAGCAAGTCCGCGGCGGCGGCGGCCAAGTCCGCGGCCGCGGGGTCCGGAACCCGCGTCGACCGCAGCCTGACCGGGCCGACGGCGGTGGCTGCCCTCGCCGGCCGGCTCGGTGTCGGCACCGGCGCCGCCCGACACGCGCTGCAGCAGATCGGCGCGCTGAGCGGCCAGGGTGGCGTGGATCCGACAGGTCCTGCGTTCGCGGCGATCGCCCGCGGTCTCGGGGTGAGCTCGGCCCAGCTGGCTGCCGCCTTGGGCGGGGTCAAGCAGGCCTTGGCCGGCAAGTAGGCAGGGCGGTGCGGCGCGAGCCTCGCGCACAATGAGTCGCATGCGAGTGCTGGTTGTCGATGACGATTCGGCGGTGCGGCGGTCGCTGTCCACTGCGCTGGGGCGTGACGGCTATGAGGTGCTGGCCGCAGAGGGTGGCAATGCGGCGCTGGCCCGTCTCGTCGCCGCCAGCGTGGACGCGATTGTGCTGGATGTGGCGATGCCAGAGCCGAACGGCCTCGAGGTGTGCCGGCGGCTTCGCGCCCGCGGCGACCAGACGCCGATCTTGATGCTCACCGCCCGCGACCTGGTCGATGATCGCGTCGCCGGGCTGGACGCCGGCGCCGACGACTACCTGGTCAAGCCGTTCGCGCTCGCCGAGTTGCGCGCCCGCCTGCGCGCCCTGCTGCGCCGCAATACAGCCAGCGCCGAACAACTCAGCTACGGCGACCTGGTGCTCGACCTCGCTGCGGCACGGGTAACCCGGGGCGGGCGCGAGGTTTCCCTCACCCGCACCGAGTATCAGCTGCTCGAACTGTTCCTGCGCAACCCTGGCCGGGTGCTCAGCCACTCGCAGATCTTCCAGGCGGTGTGGGGCTACGACTTCGGCCTGCGGTCGAACAACCTCTGGGTGTACATGGGCTATCTGCGCACCAAGCTCGAGGCGGCCGGTGAGCCGCGCATCCTGCACACCGTCCGGGGGCTTGGCTACGTCCTGCGAGATGCGCCGTGACGCTGCGGAACCGGGTCTCGGTGGCGGCGGCAGTCGGAGTGCTGATCGTCGTCGCCGCGGTCAGCAGCGTGCTGTACTTCTCCTACGCGGCGAGCCTGCATTCCCGCGTCGACGCGACCCTCGTCGACGCTGCCCAGCAAGCCTCCAGTATCGCCCAGCGCATCAAGCAATCGGCGGCCAACGACAGTCAATCCGCCACCCCCGACGTCAACAAGCCAGTCACCGTCGGCAGCGTGGAGGTGCAACTGTTCCCGGGCCCGGTGACCGCAAGTCAGCCCACCCCGTTCGGGCCGCTGGACAACCGCGATGTCGCGGTAGCCGAGCACGCGCAGCCCGCGTATTTTGCCAGCGCACGCGACGGCGGTCAGCAGTTTCGGGTCTACACCGCCGCCTGGCCCGGTGGGCTGGTACGCACCAGCCGGGCCGCGAACGCCGATAACGGCGCGCTGCGCAACGCGGCCCTGCTCCTCGCCGGGCTCATTGTCGCGGCCACCGGTATCACCTACGGCGCGGCGCGGCTGACCGCAGGCCGCATCCTGCGGCCCATCGCCGAACTCACCGCGGCCGCCGAGCATGTCACCCAGACCCGCGACCTCACCACCCGCCTCGACTCCACCGGGACCAATGATGAGGTGGGCCGGCTCGGCTCGTCCTTCGACACCATGCTGGCCGCGCTGCACGAATCGGTCACCGCACAACGCCAACTGGTCGCCGACGCATCACACGAACTGCGCACCCCACTGACCAGCCTGACGACGAACCTGGACTTGCTCGAGGACGGCGCCGGGCTGGCCGACCCGCAGGCGCCCGCCCTGGTGCGCGCAGCCCGGGAGCAGGCCGGCGAGCTGGACCAGCTGATCACCGACCTGCTCGACCTCGCCCGCTACCACGAGTCCGCACCGCATCGCGAGACCGTGCGCCTGGACCTGCTCACCAGCGAGGCGGTGCACCGCGTGCGGCAGCGCATACCGCATGCCGCCATCGTCGCGGACCTGCAGCCCTGCCTGGTGCACGTCGATCCCGCCGGGGTCGACCACGCCATCCGCAATCTGATCGACAACGCGATCAAGTGGAATCCATCCGACGGCGCGGTAAACGTCGTCGCCGCCGATGCGCACGTGTCGGTCACCGATCACGGCCCCGGGATTCCAAACGAGGATCTCCCGCACATCTTCGAACGCTTCTACCGGGCACCCGCCGCACGCGGGATGCCAGGCGCCGGGCTGGGACTGGCCATCGTGGCCCGCATCGCGCAGGCCAACGACGCAACGGCCGATGTGCGAACCGGCCCGGGCGGGTCGACATTCACCCTCGCATTCCCTCCACACCCGCGCGCCGCGGAAGTCGTGCGCCACGAGCAGGAATAGGCGCGTCCGCGTCGGCGCCCAGAAGCGGCCAGGCGAACCTCAGTGACCGCGGGACACGCTTACGATCCAGAGGATCTCAGCGTCCCGCAAGACACCCCGCACGCAGGCGGTGCCCGCAAAGGATCGGTTTGCGGGCCTGAAGCAGGAGTAGCGCCGCCCGGCTGGTCCTGGACGTGCCGGGAACGGTGGCCGGATTCCGCCGCTGGGTTCTGGCCGCAGCGCCGGTCGCACCGGGCGTCCGCGCCGGGCTGCCGGCCGATGGCGGTTGGCGGGCGCTGCCGGCAGGTGAGCGCGACGACACGACAGGCAAAGGAAAAGATCAGGATGCCGAACGGCTGCCGCGCGATGTCGCCACTCAGCATGAGCCGCGCGCACAGGCCGAACCGTCGGCATCTGACGCGCCCAACCCTCACGAACCCGCCTCGGTTGAGACGAAACGCCACGCGCTGATCCGCCTCTACGAGCACCGCGGCCAAACAGGCGATCCGCGGTACGGCAACCAGGCCAAGACGGCCGAACTCGCTGGTGAGATCGCCGCCAGGATCGGCTATCACGCCGGTACCGCACGCCGCGAGCTCGCCAAATATCTGGCTTCACGCAGCGCTCGTGTTCCTCGCCGCGCTGGTCCGGCTTGTCGCTGGAAACCCGCGTGCGGCGCGGCAGCGGGTCCGGGTGCTCCGCTGGCGCATCCGGCTGTACCTGCGGCCGGGTGCCGGGTACGCGAACCTCCTCGAACTCGCGGTGCGCTGGTCACGCCTGCGGGCGGTCGGTATCGGCCGCCGCTGCAGGCCGTCGCTGCCGTGGTGGGTGCGGGTGCTCCTGCCCGTGACCGCCTACGCGGTCCGGCTCGGGCGGGCGCACTTCGGCAGGCACGTGATCGCCAGCAGCCAGGGGTGCGCCCGTCGCGGCTTGGTGTAGTCGGTGGTGGCTGTTGATGTCGGTCATCGGCTTCTCCCTCGACCGGTCAACCCCGAGGGCTTGACGCTCGGGGTCACCGGGCGGACGATGCTCGCGTGGCGCGCTGTGCCAAAGCTCGCCGTTGCCCGGGCCGAGGTAGGTCGCATGACAGGCCACCCTCGTGCCGACGGGAATCCTTTCTCGGCCAGCTTCGTGGCTGGCTTTGATGATCCGGTTAAACCGACGGTTTGCTGGCCGTATGTGCAACAGGCGGGCCGGCGCAGAATGTGTCCTCCTCGGACCCGTCCGCCTGGGCGCATGGTGAGGCCTGGGTGCAGGCGCCGGATGACAGCGACGGCGACGGCATCCCTGACCGCATCCACGCTGACATCACCCGGCCGATGGAGACCGCCGATCCGGCCTGCGGCTACAAGGCGCCGGTTATTTCGAAGAGAGCCCGTGCAACGCCGTTATAGGCCCGGTCGGAATCACACGACGCGCATGAGAGGAGGCGGGTTAGGAGTGCGAACTAGTACAGCCGCCGCATGAGCTGACTGACCTGAGGTGCCAAAGCGCGGGTCGCATTCGATACGTTCTCGCGCGTCGTTCAGACAAGGAAGGGGAAACGATGAACAAGCGGCTGCTAAGTCGGCGGCGCGGTGTGCTCCTCGCGCTCGCGGTCGCGCTTGCCGCCGTTGTCGCCTCTGTGGCGGCGCCGGGCGCCTCGGGACAAGCCGCCGCAGCGGCGCCGAGGGTGATCTTCTTCTCCTCGGATGGGATGCGGCCCGATCTGATGTGGAAGTACGCCCATGCGGGACTACTGCCGACCTACCGAGAGCTGATCGATCGAGGTGTGGTCGGCGACAACGGGTTGCGGCAGGCATTCCCGCCGAATACGGGTGTCGGATGGTACACGCTTGCGACCGGCGCTTACCCGGCGCAGACGGGCTCGACGAACAACACGTTCTACGACACGACCACGCCCTTCACGAGCTCGACCAGCGCCTTCCAGCCGGGCGTGCTCGAGGCCGACCCGCTGCAGCAGGATGCCGAGCGGAACGGCAAGACCGTCGTCTGCTTCGAGTGGACGACCTGCGGAGCAATCCGGCCGCAGATCCAAGGACCGGCGGTCGACGGGGAGAACTTCTTCTCCAAGTCGGCGGCGCTGGTGAACTTCGACCTGGCGGGTCAACCGGCCAAGGTTGCGCCCTTCTCGTTCGCGGTCAACTACCAGCACGTCTCGCTGCAGCCGGCGAGCGGGTGGACGAGCGTACCCACCTCCTACAGCCCCCCGATGCAGCAGACACTGGTGCTGCCGTCGACCTCGACCGCGAACGTCGACCGCTCCTACGACCTCTACATCTACGACTCGACCAACGACGGCGCCACCGGCTACGACCACGTGCTCGTCGACCCCGCGAGCGCGAGCAAGGACGGCAGCGCCGAGGTCGCCGACCTGAGCCAGGGGCAGTGGGCGGACGTCAAGCTAACACTCACCGGCAGCCGCGCAGGGCAGATAGCTGGCTTCTGGCTGAAGGCGATCCAGATCGCCCCCGACCTGTCGCGCTTCTGGGTCTACGCGACCGAAATCTCACGCGTCGCCGCAAGCTACGTCGGCTGCGCCTGCGCCTTGAGCTTCGAGGAGACGCTTGCATCGCAGTTCCCGACCGCGACCGCGGCCGACTTCGCCCCCCTCGAGGGCGGCGTCATCGACGAAGACACCTACGTCCAGCAAGGCCTCGACCTCTACCGGCAAGGTCACGTGCCGATGCTGCGCTATATCCTCGGCACGCTCGGCGTGAAGCCCGACCTATTGATGCTCGGCTGGCCGGTTACCGACGAGTTCTCCCACCAGTTCCTGGGCCTCGTCACCCCCGAGTCGCCGCAGGGCGGCCCCAATCCGTACTTCGACGACGTAAACGGGACAGGCGCCAAGGACCACCGGATCCAGATCCGCGAGGGCTACATCCAGTCTGCCTACACGGGCGCCGACCAGACGCTCGCGCTCACCCGCTCGCTCGTCGGCGGCGACCCAACCGTTATCGCCTCCTCCGACCACGGCTTCGCCCCGCAGTGGCTCGCGATCAACGCCGGCAAGGTCCTCTTCGACGCCGGCCTGCAGTCTGCCGAGCAAACCTCCAACTGCCGCCCCAAGTCGGCGAGCGACCTGGCAAAGGAATGCGAAGCGGGCGGCACCGCCCAGATCTACGTCAACCCCGCCCTGCCCGTCGGCCAGCACGCAGCCGTCGCGCAGAAGATAGTCGCCGCATTCAAGGCGGTCAGCGACCCGGCCAACCCGAAGTGGAACCCGATCGCGGCCGTGCTCACGAAGGATCAACTCGCCAACGTCGACGGCTCGAACTCGCTCAACCCTACGCGCAGCGGCGACGTCGTCGTCGTTGCCCAGCCTCCATACCAGTTCGACGCCTCGACGCCCGGCAAAGTGATCGCGCCGTCCGGCTTCTTCGGTCAGCACGGCTACCTGCCAGACCTCGTCGACCTCGGTCACAACGTTGACATGCACGCGACCTTCATCGCCGCCGGCCCCGGCATCCGCACGATCCACGAGCAGATCCCCAGCGTGCAAGCCGTCGACCTCGCCCCAACGATCGCCGACCTGCTCGGCATCCCCGCCCCGGCCAACACCCAGGGCCACACGCTCAGCAGCATCCTCACATCCGGCTAGAGCCGAAGACCTCGCGCCGCAAGACCCCAGCCCGAC
>Ga0137365_10002778_pt1 | contig 13881 bp, 10 predicted proteins | sample SagtaG_9_FD_104799 | JGI IMG/M metagenome (GOLD analysis project Ga0137365, IMG submission 104799) | Vadose zone soil microbial communities from Sagehorn Ranch, Mendocino, California, USA - Sage1_L_40_16 metaG | ecosystem: Environmental > Terrestrial > Soil > Vadose zone | place: USA...
ATACCACCAATAATGCCAAAGGTGAGATACAGGATGAAGATGTTTGGTGCGGCAAATGCCGCCAGGAGGACACCTAGTCCGTACAGGACACCGCCCGCAGTGGCCACAAGGCGGGGACCGAAGCGGTTATTCAAGTACCCGCCGAAACCGGCAGTGACGCCCAGGGCCAGGAGCACAATACTAAAGGTGAGGTTGGCCTGCAGCCTGGACACATGGTATGAAGCGATCACTGGATTGAGAAAGACGCTCCAGGCATAGACGGAACCTAGAGCAAGCTGCATGAGGAAGGCGGTGATAGCTAGTACCCAGCGGTTGGGGAGGGACGACTGCATGGAAGAACTGCTCATGGATGACTCCTCTCTGAGACTTGAGAGCTTCTACTTCATTTGACATCGGCTTATTTCGCACGAGAGATCACTCGCTTGATCCTCTTCTACCTATTTCTATACCATACTTATATTATAAAGTCAAAGACTTACTTGACAAATAAGCCGATCATTAAGAATCTAGCGTGGACACCCGTGCCATTCAACGCAAGGAAGGCCTAAGATCCTGGCAAAAATAGGTAACTACCAGGAAGGAGCCAGTGACAAGGGTGGTTGGAAAGAACTAAAAAGGACTTAGGCTCTTTCCAACTAGCCCCACTGGCGCCTGATTCTCGGCAGTATTTCTTTTGAATAGAGCTTGAGAAAACGCGATTGATCGTCACCAGGAGCATGAAAGATCAGGTGTGTGAAGCCAAGCTCGATGTATGGGCGGATCTGTTCCACATGTTCATCGGGATTGTTCGAGACAAGCCACCGGCGATGAGCCTGGTCGGCAACAGTTGCGGCCAATCGCTCCATCTCACGAGGGTCATCGATATCGACCTTATCCTCCGCTCGCAGGGACAACGCTGCCCAGATGCGCGTGTCGGCAAGCGCCCGCTCACGATCAGTATCAAAGGAGACCTTGACCTCGATAGTGCGTTCGATAATTGACGGATCACGACCAGCCGCCCTTGCGCCCTCCTCGACCGCTGGGAGAAGCTGATCCCGGTAAAGTTCATCACCCTTCCCTGAAGTACAGATAAAGCCATCTCCAGCCCTGCCCGCGAATTTTGCCGCAACGGGTCCACCCGCGCTAATATAGATAGGAATAGGCTGCTCGGGCTTGTCGTAGATCGTCGCGTTACGTGTCCTGTAGTAGTTTCCCTCAAAGGTAACCAGATCTTCCGTCCAGAGCCGCCTTATCAGTTCAACAGCTTCACGTAAACGTGCTAAACGTTCCTTTGCTGGCGGCCATTCCCCTCCAGTGACTGCAATTTCGTTCAGAGATTCTCCTGAACCAACACCCAGGATCATTCTGCCAGGATTTAGCACACCGAGGGTTCCAAATGCCTGGGCGACGATAGCTGATTGATAGCGAAACGTGGGCGTCAGGACACTCGTCCCGAGTAAGACGCGCCTGGTCCGTTCTCCAACAGCTCCCAGCCAGGATAAAGCGAAAGGCGCATGTCCATTGGTATGCCGCCACGGCTGAAAATGGTCGCTGATCCAGACGCTATCGAACCCACACTCCTCGGCCTCAATGGCAAAGTCGAGCAACTGCCGTGGACCGAACTGCTCTGCTGAAGCCTTGTAACCTAGCTTCAAGGGATGATTAGTCATTACTTGATCTCCTCTTATGTACGGTACTGAATCATCGCTTTGTTATGTATTATAAAGTACCATTGATCATCCTGCCCAATGCCTTGTTCTTTGCATCACAATTTTATAGTATTTCAGGATTCCCTGTATCTGTCACACACTGTTTGAGTTAATCGTGTAACGTATATACGTCTCCTGGTATTACTCTTCAGGAACTTGTGATTATTTGATCCTACCCATGCTGGCTTAGGAGAAGCCGACCTGCAATAGCCAGGATTGGGTAGGATTAGTGATGAGAGATAAGACTACCATCTCCATCAGGAGGTCTATATGCAAAAGCAACGCGGCAATACGCATGCCGCCATCGACATAGGAAGCAATACCATCCATCTCATTATTGCTCACTGCACACCTGATAATCTGGATATTATCGAAGATAAGACCGCTGAAGTGCATACTGAGGAGAGTGTCAACGCAACTGGAGATATCTCGCAAGAGAAGCGTGATAGCATCCTAAGCACCATACAGCAGTATCAGGACATTGCAAGGCAACATGGAGCTAATCCGATCCTGGCTGTAGCGACAGAAGCCATTCGCCAGGCACACAATAGTCAAGATGTTCTGGAGGACGTGAAACGGCAGACAGGGATTCAAATAAACGTGATTAGGGGCAATCAAGAGGCTGCCCTGACCTTTTATGGTGCCACCTATGGTATGGACCTTCCAAATGTTGGAGTCCTGGACGTTGGAGGCGGAAGCACAGAACTGATCACTGCGAAGAAGAGACAAATTACCTGGTTGACCTCCATCTCCATTGGCTCTGAATGGGTGCACGATCGCTACCTTCACTCCAATCCACCAACACAAGAAGAAATAGACGTTGCTCGGACCTTCTTACAGACCTATTGGAAAGGCATGCGTATCCCTCAACGTCCTCCTGCATGGGTTGTGACTGGCTCAAGTGCCTCAGCGCTTCTGAAACTTGCACAACAGGCATTTGGACTGAATAGTGATAGCGATCGCTTGACGTGTGATGATCTGATGCGGTGCGAGACGCTATTGAGTGCACTTCCGGCGGAAGATATTGCCAGGCGATACGAGCAGTCGCTTGAACGCGCACGTATTTTACTTGCAGGTGCATTAATCATCCACGAGGCCACAAAGCGCTTGCAATTGAACGAGATTCGTGTCAGCTCTCATGGTCTACGTGAGGGAGTCTTGCTGACATATTCCCGCTACGGTGAGAACTGGCTCGATGACCCCGCGGTCAATGTTGATACCACCAGGCAAAAAGCCTCATCTCCTGTACGAAAACAAGCTCTAAGCGTAGACCCACTCCAGGAAACATTTACACAATCTGCCCAACGTATGCTCCCACAGGCCGCAAAAAAATTCCTGGATTGGCGCGATGAGGTAATTAAGGGCCAGGACCCTGAAGCAGTTCATAAAATGCGTGTGGCTTCACGTCGACTCCGCGCCGTCATGGATGCCTTCGAACCATTCTGCAAACCGAAGCCATTCAAAAACAGCTATATGTCAGTCAAACAAGTAGCTGATCTCCTGGGAATTGTGCGCGATACAGATGTGATGATACAGCACGTAACAGAGGAGCTTGAACAGGGACCTGCTGAGGAAAAAGCAGGAGCACAATGGTTCATAGACCGGCTGAAAAGCTATCACCAGAAGCAACAACAACAGTTGGAGACATTTATACAGCACCTCGACGCAGTAGCACTCAAGCGCGAGATAGCATCTTGTATCCCAAAAGGAGCGTAATGTTATGGCTAAAGCGAAACCGGTGACAGGTCTGGATGCCCAGGCGCCGACAGCTACAAATGCACGTATACTTGCCCGAGAACGATTGGAAGAGATGTACAACTGGAGTGAGTACGTAGACAATCCGTTCGAAGTGAGGGCATTGCATGATCTGCGTATTGCTGCCAAGCGGCTACGCTACACTCTTGAGCTATTTGAAGATGTATTACCCGGTGCCTGTACGTCTGCAGTGAAAGAAGTAGAGCAAATACAGGACGAGTTGGGGCAGCTTCACGACAGTGACGTGATAATCGCTCTACTGCGGCTGGGCCTGGGTAGCCAGGACAGCGGAACAGTCTATGACCAGGCGCTCTCAACCGCGCAGAAGAAGCAGGGAAAACAACAGACCCTGGTGAGGCCGGACCTAGTTGCCGAAATAGTCAACCCACAAGTTACCCCTTCCGCCGAGGAACGATACGGATTAGAGCAGTTGTTAGATAAACAGCAGCACAGGCGCGAGGAGCAATACCTGGCTTTTCGCCAGCACTGGTATCAGCTCCAGGCAGAAGATTTTCGCCGCCACCTTCTGAACGTACTAGATAGAGAACCTGTAACCACATGAATCAAGCAGAATATCCAGATAAGAACCAACAAAGCAATCAGAATAACGAGGGCAATGAACCGGCTGAACCCATTCGCCAGAATATCGAGACGGTTGCGGAACTGCATAAACATACTGAACGTCGCGTAAGCCCACAGCAACGAGCAATTGAAAAGGTGACAGCTTTCCTCGGCCGTCCCAGGTTCCTCTTTCTCATTCTGATCTTTGTGGCTATTTGGATGTTGATCAACGTCTTGCTGGTCAAATTGGGCAACCAGAACTTTGATCCAGCACCTTACCTCTGGCTCGAAGGAGTTCTCAGTCTCGGCGCCGTGTTGATGTCAACGGTTGTGCTCATTACTCAAAAACGTCAGGATAAAGTGGCAGAGCTACGCATGCAACTGGATATACAGGCCAGTCTCTTGATCGAACAGAAAATAAGCAAACTCATTGAAATGGTCGATGATCTGCGTCAAGGAGAGAAGCCCCATGACCCACAGACCGAAGCGATGAAGGAATCCATCGACCCTCACCAGGTAGTCTCTACTCTCAAACGATCGCTACGAGAAGCTGAAGAGGCAGCCAGAGGAAAGTAATAGACATGTAGGGGCGAGGCTCGCCCTCGCCCGGTATCCTGCGCCAAACCACCCCGGCCAATCCGGCCTCACAACTCGCTTCGATAGAGCCGCATACGTCTCAATGCTGGTTCATCAGTGGACTGCATGCCGCATTTCTCCGCCAGACTTTCTGATGTAGGATCGCCAACAGGCAGCAACGCCTCAAAGTAAATCGGAAAGCCCTGTTGTTGGGCCTCAAACTCAAATTCAGAGGCACGCATACGGGCATGGTTGAGAGCGCAAATCAGCAAAGCCTGCCCAGCACCCTGCCTTCGACGTTGTGGAAGCACAGCCCCTTCACAGAGAAAATGATAAGCACGCTGGCTCCGGCGCAATTGTAGCACCGTATATCCCACAACTTCTCCCTCGAGGCCATCTAACGTGTCCCCCTGGCCCCAACTATTAAGTTCATCGTCATCATCTGTAATTAAAAAAACGTTGGACTCTGCCTCAAGCTCAGGTTGTGCCAGCCATTGCTCGAAATCGGCTGCGCTTATTACCTCTATATTGTCGAACTGCGCAGCGAGTTGCTGTATCTGTACAAGCGTCAGAATATCACCCTGCCGGTAATTTCGAATACGCACGCTAGTTTTTACCTCACCTGGTAAAATGTGTCTTTTGAAGAAGTATATCATATTATTCCCTCAGGACTTTGCGGCAAAGAGCCAGATCCCTCCCGCCGCTAGCATCAAATCCAATCGGTAAGATATACTGCAATTAACCTATATTGTCCGAACACCTTTGTTCGTCGCTTTGCGGTAAACGGATACCCTGCATCAGCGACGAACTCATCCCTTAAAGTAGCAAAGGAGCCTTACCTTGCTTGACCTCGCCCATGTACAACGTATTCGCCAGGATATGCCTGCCACCACGTCACACGTTTTCCTCAACACCGGTTCATTCGGTCCCCTGCCCAATTGCGTGGTACAAGCCATGCAGCAACGCATCCAGGATGAGTGGCAAAATGGCCGTCTAGGGGCAGCAGCATATGATGCTATGAGGACAATTTATGTGAACGCACGTGGCAGCGTGGCCCGCCTCCTGAACGCTGATATTGATGAGATCGCCCTCACCGATAACACTGGTGACGGTCTCAATATCGTCAGCTACGGCATTCAATGGCATGAAGGTGACGAAGTCATAACTACCAACCACGAGCATATAAGCCTGCTTGCTCCACTTTACCAGATACGGGACCGTTATGGCGTTGTCATTCGTATCGCTGATATTGGCCCGGTAGCAGAACGTCCTGTTCTTAAAGCCATAGCGGACCTTGTGACACCACGCACGCGCCTGATCTCCATCTCGCATGTTGTCTGGACCACAGGAGCAGTCCTCAATATCAGCGAAGTTGGCTACATGGGACGCGAATGGGGCATACCTGTGCTGATCGACGGTGCACAATCTGCGGGCGCGTTACCTATCGATGTGAAGGCGCTTGGCGTTGATTTCTACGCTATTCCTATGCAGAAGTGGCTTTGCGGACCAGATGGTACAGGTGCCCTCTACGTTCGCCAGAATGCGCTTAGCTACATCTCACCGACCTACGTAGGCCCCTGGTCTACTAAGCATGAAGAAGGGATGGAATGGGAACTATTAGAGAATGCACAGCGCTTCGAGGCGGGAGGACGGCAAACCGCAGCCATATCGGGCCAGGTAGCAGTATTGAAATGGCTGGAGGAAATAGTTGGTTACCAGTGGCTATTTGAACGTATCAAGTCGTTGAGTGCATACGCCTATAAAGCTCTAAGAGCAGTACCTGGTCTAACCATTCTAACTCCACGACCGGGAGAAAGTGGATTGGTTGCTTTCAAGCTGGAAGGGCGTGACGATACCGAGGTAGTTACGTACCTGCGCGACCATCACAATATTTATATTCGCAACATCCCTTCCAAAAAGTCGTTACGCATCTCGACGGGCTTCTACAACACTGAGGAAGAGATAGATAAGCTAGTATCAGCCTTGTTGGAGATGTAGGATTTGTGAAAGACTTTAAAAAAGTCCTTTGCATCTGATATCCAGGAACTGGTATCCGCAAGGGGTACTACTACATTTCTCGCGCAAAGCAACCATACGCGCAAAGCAACCATAAATGTAGTGGCGACCCTTGCGGTCGCCAGGTTGTCGATAAAAGTTCGATGCTTTGCAAGCAAAGGCCGAGAGTGACAGTTGACCCGACGAATAAATGTCGCCAGGTTGTCGATAAAAGTTCGATGCTTTTCAATGTTAACTAGCCAATAACCGTGTGGCGACCCTTGCGGTCGCCAGGTTGTCAATGAAAGGAGCGATGAGCGGTGAACACTCCACGTCCCTTGCCAGCCTCTTCAGCGGATCACGTGGTACTGATTGGGGGTGGTTCGACCAATGCACTGACTGCTGTCCGTTTAGCAGAGCGCGGCTTCCGCGTAACAACTCTAGAGAAGGCCAGGATTGGGAACGGCTCATCGAGTCGATCGGCAGCTGGCATCCGTGCCCAGTTTAGTGTCGAGGAAACGGTGATCGGGATGCAGTACTCCGAATGGTGGTACACACAGTTCCACCAGGCGCTGCGAACTCCACCTGAAAGGAGTCAACCCGTCTTCCAACAAAACGGGTATCTCTTCTTGTATGAGGATCCAGAGCAAGCTGCACCAGTGTGGAAACCGAGCATTCGAATCGCCGCTGCCAGGATATGGCAACTGGCACAGGCCAATGTAGCCATGCAACAGGACATTGGCCTGCCGGTCGAAATCCTGGACCCCCAGACGGTTCAAGACCGTTGGCCGTGTATTGAAACTGATCGCCTCGTGGGGGCAACCTGGTGCCCAACTGACGGCTTTCTCTTCCCCCAGATGATCTACATAGAAGGCTTTCGGCGCGCGCAAGAGTTAGGCGTCCACCTGATGCAAGACACGGAGGTGATTGGCGCCACGCTTCGCGGTGGTCGCATCATCGCTCTTGAAACGACGAAAGGTCCAATTGAAGCCGATTGGTTTGTTAATGGAACAAACGCCTGGGCGCCACGCCTCAGCCGACGCATTGGTGGGATGTCTCTCCCCATTTCACCACTCAAGCGCTATCATTACTTCCTGAAACCAGACAAGCCGATCATGAGCCGGGAGGAATGGCACCAGTTACCCATGACTATCTACGGCATGGGAGTTGGCCGAGGAGCACATAGCCGTCCGGAGAATGAACTCCTCTTACTTGCCTGGGCACACGAGACCAACCCTGAGCCTGACTTCAGTGACGAAGATCAGGATCGCATCGACCCACCATTTAACCATGCCAACGGCATTGACAACTATGGCTATGCGATACTCGAACAGGTGATGGCCTTTGCCCCACGCCTTGCTGAAGCTGGCGGATTAACGGCAACGACGTCTGGTTTCTACGGAACAACGCCTGACGCGAATCCCTTGATCGGCATTGATTCCAATCTGAGTAATCTTGTTCATGCTGTCGGCTTCTCGGGGCATGGTTTAATGCACGCACCGATTACCGCTGTTTTAGTGGAGGCAATTATCGCTGGAGACGTTGAGGATGGGCGGGTTCGTCTCCCATCACCCTTCGATAGTCACACTATCGACCTCAGCACCTTTGATCCCGGCCGCACATTCTCATCGTCTAGAAAGGAAGCACTTGTACTGTAGTCTAACTGTAATCCACAAAAAACCGCCTATGTGGGCGGGTGAAACGGCGACGTCCTATTTTCCCGTGGGGCTACCCCCAAAGTATCGTAGGAGCTGAAGAACTTAACTTCCGTGTTCGGGATGGGAACGGGTGTACCCTCTTCGCTATTGTCACCGGTTCATCTGCACATACAGGCGGTTTCTCTTGACAGGGTGTATACTATCACAGCCATCAAAGCCTGTCAATACCTTTTTCAACAAATTTTCGGATCGCGTAAACAAACTCTATCGGTCCCCTGCAACTGGGGTCTCCTCAAGTTTCAATGAGAGCAGGCGTGAGATGCTATCACCGCCCATTGAAACTCCGTAGACGACCTGGGCCTCCATCATCGTCACGCGGTTATGGGTAATTACGATAAACTGCGTGCGCTGAGCCAGCCGCTTCAGAATATCGCAGAAGCGCACCACGTTGGATTCATCAAGCGCTGCATCTACCTCGTCTAGCAGGCAGAAAGGCGGCGGGTTGATCTCTAACAAGGCAAAGAGCAGCGCCGCTGAGACTAATGCGCGTTCTCCACCTGAAAGCAGCGACAAATCCTGCACCTTTTTCCCTGGAGGCTGCACGATTACTTCTACTCCCGTGGGCATACTGGATGCATGCGAACCATTCTCCTCATTTCTGGAAATGGTCAACTCAAGGCGCGCATTACCACCGTTGAAGAGCGTAATGAAGTGTTCGCGGAAACGGGCGTTTACGGCCTGGAACGTTTTCTCGAATTGCCGTGCCATCGTTACATCAAGGTGGCTGATGATCGTGTGCAACTGTATGACAGCCTGGTCCATATCGGCAATTTGCGTACAGAGGAACTCATAGCGGGTACGCATCTCCTCATACTGCTGAGGCGCATCGGGATCGCTGCCTCCAATGGCTTTGAGACGACTACGCAAGTTGTCAACACGTCTGCGCATTTTACGCAATTGCGTCTCTTCTTCCTCAGAAAGAAGCTCTGTACCATCGGGTGAGAAAGCCTGCTCGTTTTCCCCCCGCATTTCTGCCACCTTAGTGCCATCATAGGCATCAGTAGCATATCGAACCAGTTCTCTGGGATCAGTAATTCCCATCTCTTCGTATAGCTGCTCCAACATTGCCTCGACGGCGTCCCGCGCTTTCTGGCTCTCCAACAGACAGCGGCGATAGCTCACTTCTAATTCAGCCATAGTATGACGCAACTGTAATATTTCTTGTTCCTGTGTCGTTATCTGACGATCAATCCCACTGGCCCGCTCCTCCGCTACACGTAGCGCTCCGACCAGTACTTGGGTACGCTTTTGGGCCTGTTCAAGTTCAGAACGAAGCGATATGACAGACTGTTGCATCGCTTGATGCCGCTCTCCTACATCCTTCATGCGGGATATATGTTGCTCAACCTGCAACTTGAGGTCCTGTACCTGTGTCTGCTGCCCAAGCAATTGCTGGCGGAGCGATTTCGCCTCCTGTCGCTTCACAGCCAGGGCAGTGCGAGCTTTGCCCAGTTCATCCTGGTGGCGTCGATTGATGATTGCACGCTCCTCAACCTCTCGCTGTAGCTCCTGAACCAGGCCCGTCATTTCGCGTTGCGATTTCTCATGTGCGTGTACCCGTTCAAACGCCGCTTGTACTTCCTGTTCCAACCCGCCAAGCTCAGCCGCTAACTGCTGCTCAATAGAGATCGCCAGTTGTACCTCCGTTTGCAGGCGATCCTGTTCTCGCTGCGTGTTACTTACTGTCTTGTTTAGCTCAGTGATACGAGCCGCATTTTTCTGTAGCTCTTTGTCGACCGCGTTCTGTTCTACGCGCCGAGCTTCCTGGCTTCGCTGTACTTCGCTTATGCTGGCGTTCAACTGATTGAGAAGCGTCACTTGCTCATCGAGTTGCTGTGGCAACTCCCGCAGTTCGCGTTCGTAGGCCAGCAGCCCCTGCTGACTGCCCTCCTTACTGCTTCCTCCTGTCAACCAGCCATCGATATGCAGCACCTCACCTTTGCACGTCACAAATTTCTCTATGTGGGGACATGCGGAATCGCCGCGCAATGATACCAGCAAGTCGAGAAGCGTGTGAGCAGCTTCCAGGTCGTGGACGATGACAGTCCCTCGCAGCATTCTACGAAAGAGGAGCTGGTAGCCCGGCTCACACTGCACACATCGCCATGCCAGGCCATGGACATGATCTTTCATCGCAGGTGCAATCGCTAATAATCGATTGAGGGCTATTTCTTCCGCTTGAAATTGGCCCTCGTCTGGGCCATACATATCCGCCCAGACGACCATCGCTTTTCCTGCCTTGGTCGCCTGCAGGTAACCCAGGCATGCACGAGCATCCTCAATTGTTTGTACTACCACGGCCTGCAAATATGGGCCAAGCGCAGCTTCTAACGTAGCCTCCAAACCAATAGGTGCGACAGCAAGTTGTGGCACAGGTCCAATTACACCGCTGAGCTTACCTTCAGGTGCTCGTAGTAGGGCGCGTACACCATCGCTGTACCCGCTGAGGCTCGCACGCCAGTTTTTGAGCATAGTAAGGCGATCTGAAAGGCTGTGGCGGCGTCTCTCGGCTTCAGCCAGCGCTGACTTGAGACGCTCTATCTCTTGTTGCGCATCCGCGATGACACGTGCAAGCGCTTGTTTGCGTTGTGTGATTTGTTGCTCTTCTTTACGGGCGGTATCGAGGAGTGCGAGTTCCTCAACCTGGCGCGTCTCCAACATACGCATTGACTGCTGGGATTGAGCGATAGTTTCGCGCCTCGCAGCCAGGTTGCGATTGCGCTCTCCAAGGTGCTTCTGCTGCCTGCCCAGGTCCGATTGACTGGCACCTAGACGTGCCTGAACCTGAATGAGTTCGCTCTGCGCGTTGCGTAAACGTCGCTCATCCAGCTCGTATTCCCTCTGCACCTTTGCGACACGCCCTTCTTGTACCGCCAGGGCTGCGGCATCTGCATCTATAGCTTCATCGGCAAGCTCACATTGTTCTTCCAGGTCAACGACCTGCTGTTGCGCAGCGATCAGTCGCTCACGTAAACGCCGCTCCTCCTGTTGCTGCTCCGCCCCCTGGTGCTCTAAGCTAGAGATACGTTCTTGACTGACCGCTAACTCGCGTTCAATTCGCTTCACAACGTCGTTGGCCTGATTACATGCTTCACGGGACTCAACAATGTCGGCTTGAGCGTTTTGTCGTTTGAAACTCAGGCTTTCTCTGTGCTCATCCGCCGACTGGAGCGCCTGCTCCAACTGCTGTACCTTCTGCGCCTGTTCCTGTTCCGCAACCTCCGCACGCTCTTTATTACCGCGCAGGCGTCTCCACTGGAGGGCATACCAGGTGAGCAGGACCTCCTGCAATTCATTATTCACCTGCTTAGACTCGACAGCACGGCGAGCCTGCTCTGCCAAAGGTTCCAGGCGCGGTTCGATTTCACCGACAATATCACGCAAACGTTCGAGGTTCTGTTCTGTCTGACGCAGGCGGTTTTCGGCATCGGTACGCTGCACCTGGAAAGGGCGAATTCCCGCGGCATCTTCGAAGAGACCACGCCGCTCTTCTGCACGCAAGCTGAGCGCAGCATCAATCAAACCCTGTCCCACAACTGTGTAGGAGTCGTGTCCAATTCGAGCCTGGGCCAGTAGCAACACGACATCTTTGAGGCGAACTTTCTGTTTATTGATGAGATATTCGTTTTCACCTGAACGGTAACTGCGCCGTGTAACGGTGATCTCGCTATATTCCGATGGCACCCAGCCGCTACTATTGTCGAGTGTGAGCGAAACTTCGGCCATACCAAGCGGCGCCTTGCTGTGCCCCCCGGAGAAAATAATGTCTTCGCTTTTCTTGCCGCGTAACTGGCGCATGCTCTGCTCGCCCAGCACCCAGCGCACTGCATCAGCAACATTTGATTTACCCGCACCGTTAGGTCCCACTACAGCCGTTATACCTGTACTGAACTCCAACACAGTTCGCAAAGCGAAACTCTTAAAACCCAACATCTCCAGACGTTTAAAATACACAGTGTAGCCTGATCCTCCCAGTATATGTTGTTGTTGACGCCACCGATGATATCATAGAGCTGTGCATTCGTCCAGCAAGGCTCAAGCAGCAATATTTTGAATCGCTCAGTCTTTTTGGTCTCATCATGGGCGGCTTAGCATATATCTTACCAATAAATTTTAAGAGGAGATAGTAGATGGCCGATACATCTTTGATCAAAAAACTCGGCATCAAGCCAAAATACCGCCTGCTAATTCTGCATGCCCCCGAAGGATACCGTGAACAACTCGGTACCTACCAGCCGGCGTGGAACTCGTCACTACCACATCTCCAGAGGGTAACTTCGACATAGTGCAGCTGTTTGTTCACAACAAGGCAGAGCTTGAAAAGCACGGCCCAATGGCAATAAAGCTTGTAAAACCGGGCGGACTGCTCTGGATCTCGTACCCGAAGCTGAGCTCGAAGGTCCCCACCGATCTTTCCCGCAATGTGCTCTGGGAAGTCTTTCCCAACAAAGAATGGAGACCCGTGACGCAGATTTCCATCGATGAGGTGTGGTCAGCTCTGCGCTTCAGGCCGAAATCCGAGGTAGGCACCTGACGCCGCAATCTCGAGGTATCTGGCCTGGACTACTTCAAAATCTGCATACTGGTGACACCTTTAATGCTCGTGACAGGCGCTCTAACCTACCTGGTTATTGTTAGTGCTTTCTTAGCTGTATCTTTATAGCTGAACCTCTTAGCACTTCCTAACATGACCAGAATTGCACTGTTTTATCATACTAAAGTACTTGTATCTTCTAGCAAATTTCAATAATATTCCAAACGTTACGTAAAAATTCCAATATTTCTTAGCAGATTAAGGAGCAATGTAGTATGCTACACATCGTAAAGCGGGCGTTATTCGTTCTGCTTGCTTTGTCTTTCATATCTGGCATAACAGCTTTCGCCTTAACACATCGAGGTGTATCTAACGTTCACGCAGCTTCTACCAGGCCAGATGCAACAACCCTGAGCGTTTATTTTGGCTCAGATAATGACAAGTTCTATGCGCTCACTGCGGCAGATGGCTTTTACCGCTGGAGTTATCAGTACCCGCCCAGCGGCGATATCTGGTCTCCAGCAGTCGTGGTGAACGGTGTGATTTATTTCGAGGTATCGAATAGCAGCAGTACAGCAGTGGTATCGCTCAGAAGCGATGGCTCGAAACGCTGGATCTTCACATTCCCTGCGCAGACCTATGGCAAAAGCGCAATAGCCGTGGCTAACGGCGCAGTCTACTTCGCAGTAGATTCAAACGTAGGTACTAGTTACATCTATGCCCTCAACACCAAGGATACCTCGGGTACGGGCAATGGCACAGTGTTATGGACCCATCCGGCGGCAGCTGGTAAGTATTTCGGTAATCCTATCGTGGCCAACGGAAAACTCTACGTGGCGCAGTACCCTTCCGTTTCGGGCAATCCTACCCAATTGGTTGCACTCAACGCAACAGATGGTACAAAAGTCTGGAGCCCACCACCAGCTTTGCCTGCTCGACCTAAAACCAATTTGGCTGAATCCAATGGAGTAATCTACTTTGGTGACGTTACAGGTTCTTTGGATGCATTTAACGAGACTACTAAAAGTCTGAAATGGAGCTCCCAGGTAGACGG